>VTLG01003863.1_pt1 | contig 10817 bp, 3 predicted proteins | sample 4694571 | NCBI WGS metagenome assembly VTLG01 (sample SAMN12604809, study PRJNA352737) | marine metagenome | biome: ENVO:00000447; feature: ENVO:00000209|ENVO:00000569|ENVO:01000036; material: ENVO:00002151; isolation source: viral sequences binned using virsorter ... | reverse complement strand
GTAGGGTGACAGTATAACTTGTTACTCCAGTTGGAGCCTTAAGTCCTACATATTCTCCACCACTGTCATCCTCAAATTTAACAGGAGCTTGTGCTTTAAGGGTTATATCTGTTGTAAAATCTGGCGATGCTAGATCAGCTTTTGATGTTAAAGCACTCTCTCTAGCAAGCGGGAATCCAGCTGCTGAACTGCCATTGTGTACGACAAGGGTTTCCTTATCGGTATCTACGGTAACTTCACCTTCGGCACCAGTAAAGCTACTATGCTGTGAGGTTGTACCTCTTCTTAATTTTAATAGTTTTGCCATTATGCTATAGTTCCGAAGTCAATTTGTAAGTTATCACCACTGACAGTAGCTACTTCAGTGAGGTTTTTGTCGTTGCAGTCTAAGTGACCGCCTAATTCAGGTGAGGAGTCTTCTGATAGCTCTGCCAAACCTGCTGAAGCTGTTATCACCCATGAACTGCCATTATATACTTTTAACGCATTACCAGTAGAATCATACCATAGATCACCCTCATCTAAAGATGAACTAGGCGCACTGGAAGCTATTCTATATACATTAGCGAATGAATTAATACTAGTAATATTAGTTGCACATGTATCCAGAGCACCTGTGCTAGAGCCTGAGCTGATAGCATCAGATATATTTCCTAAATCCTCTTGTCTAGTAAGAGAACTAGATACAATAGATATATCATCTAATACTGATTGAGTAGGTGATACAGCAGCAAAAGAAGTTCCATCATGAACTTTCAATTGCTTGTTAGATGAAGAATCGAACCAAAGATCACCAGCTGATAAAGAGTTACCTCCTCCATCCGTAGATGGTGCTGATGCATTGATTTGATATAAATCTGCAAAATTACTAACATCCGATATATTAGTAGCAACAGTATTAATATTTGAAGAGTTGCCTGCGACTGATGTCACATTAGAGCTAATACCTGCTACCGTAGTAACATTAGCACTAATACCTGCAACTGTATTTATATTTGTGTTGTTACCAGCTACTGTATTTATGTTAGTAGTATTACCAGCAACCGTAGTTACTTCAGTAGCTTTAGGTGTTAACCTATGGAATGTATATGTATGTAAAGTAGTTGTAGTTTCAACAATTACACCGTAACCAGCTGATAAGGTTGTTGAACCACAACCGGTAATTGTAACCGTGTTACCTGATCCTGCTCCATTAGAGATGGAGACCGAACCACCACTCGGTGTGTGGGTGCTAGCGAGTTCTTTAACACTAACCAGAGTACCAGCACCATTATTAACATCCGGGTTAGCAGCTGGGAAAGAGGTTTCATTTGCAATAGGAACGAATCCACCGACATCATCAACAAGATCAACAATACGTGCATCAATAGCTGATGTGGTAGCAACTTTATTATCAGCAGCTACCCAAGTTTCACCAGATTGTATCTCTTCTGTACTAGCTAAATTATAAAATCTAGCATCAGCTTCTGTCTCTGTATAGTATCTATTATCTAATTGACCAGCATCTAATTCTGTTTCAGTGTAGTATCTACCATCTAAAGTACCGGTAGCTATATCCCCAGTAACGATGGTTCCATCAGCTATTTTTGCTGAGGTAACGGTATTATCTGAGGGTGTATTAGTACCAGTTAGTTTAGTGGCATCAAACTGTTGACTAGATGCAAATGTGATATTACCTGTCATCGTACCACCTGTTTTAGCCAGGTTGGTCTGCAGGTCAATAGGCAATCTGGAATATACTACACCCCAGAACGCTTGTCCATTAGTTGGTGCAGAAGTAAAGGTAATAGTACCTGCTGCTACATCAACTGTATAATCTGTAGATGGTTCTTTAACAACACCAGCAATACTTATAAGTACTGATTCTGGGCTGTGTGCATTAACAGTAGTACCACTTTGTGTTAAATTAAAAGTTTTAGTACTACCATTAAAGCTACTTGCTATACTATCTAGCTTTTGAGCAGCTATAGCACCAGTAGAATAGGCACCTTGGCTAGTCCACTTGACACCATCATATGTATATTTAACACCATTAGCGGCATTATGATCGTCACCTACACTAGGTGAACTTGGAAAATTAAGTGCCATAGTTATTTAGCCTCCAGTGCTTCCACACGTTCTGTAAGTTCTTGCAATGCTGCGGTTAATAAAGGAACAAGTTTAGCTGGGTCTAGTGTCTGCATATGTTCTCCATCTTTCTCTCCACCTACAGCTTGTGGTACGACTTCTTGTACTTCATGAGCTATGAATCCATCTTGTACAGTTTTAGTCTCATCTTCTTTCCAGTTAAATGTAGATGGTTTTAGATTCTTTAATCGTTCTATACCACCTGTTAAAGGAGTTATATTCTCTTTTAATCTATAGTCTGAGGCAGATGAAAATATAACACTACTAGAATTACCATTAGCATGCGCACCGATATAACCTTTCCGTGAACCGCCTACACAAATACTTATATTAGTACCTGCATTATTGGTATTAAAAGCCATTGGGCCTTTAACATGGTGTGTATCACCGGTATTAGATTGAGAAGAAGTGCAGTTCATAAAGACCTGACCATTATTTTTAACAGTAAGGCTTTGAGAACCACCAGCATATAGACTCAAGCTATTAGTAGAATTATAAGTCATACCAGTCTGTATACCAGGTACAAACCTATATGAACCACAACCAGTTGGTAAGTTACCTACATCGCCTGAATCAGATTTCACACCAGCTGCTGTGTATCTTTCAACTACACCACCGCCTTTAGGATCTAGTATATTGGTTGTAGTAGATGCATTATTCTCATAAGTAACAAGATTTTTAACTGTAGTAGAATCTATTTTATTACCATAACCAGTATTATTAGCAACACTAGATCCGTCAAATCTAATACCATCATTATATTTATCATCACTTGAAGTACCAAGACCTTTTATAGTATTACCTATGAAGGTGTTATTTGATGAACCACTATAAAATCTGATAGCTGCGTCTAACGTGACTGCAGTACTTGCAGTTCCTGTAGAAATTGCAGCACCATTATAGACATTACCTACAATAGTATTATAACTAGAGTTGTTTAAAGATGTACCAAATCTAAGGTTAAGAAACCTATTACCAACAATAGAACATGAACTACAATTCTCTAAATTAATACCATCATCTTCAGGGGCATCATTAGTCAATCCAAGGAATTGGAACCCTTGTACAGTTATACCATTACTATTAAGCGCACCTATAATATCATCAGAATTACCATCTCTACCTACACCATAACCACCTTGTATATTAATAGAACCAGTACCACCAGCTCCTTCAATAGAAATACCATTCTTTTTAAAAGCGTCAATGATAGGTCTAATTATATGTATATCCCAATTATCATCATTATTGCTAGTTTTTATTTTAAATCCATATCTACCTTGAACGGTTTCACAATTAGTTAAGAAAATATCTCTTAAATCATTTCCATCTAAGAAGAAACCTATATCATTAAATCTACCACTATCTTGTCCACCAGAAGAACCTATGTTTTTAGTACCACTCATATCAACTTGACAAGTATTTAATTCAATACTTGCTAAAGGTGACATAGCACCTGTTGAAGCTACATCTCCTATAAAATGGAACCCTACACAGTAACCAGTTTTACTTGCATCTGTATTATATATAATACGCTGTTGAACAAAACAATTCTGTATCTTACATCCTACTACTTGTGTAAATGCCATACCAGTGACAAAGCCACCAATACGAAGATTCTCAATACGTGCTCTACTTACACCACCAGCGCTGCTAGACCAATTACTACCGTCTAAAGCTACTCCAGCATAGTTAGTTGTAGGCTCTGAAGAAGGCCATACAGGTTCTGTATTACCAGCTGCAGGCGCACTACCACTTGATGTTACTGTAGCTACTTTACGTTGGATATGTAAATCTTTCAGAGTCATATACTCTGCTGCTGCGCTACCTGTAGATTGAAGTTTAATAGCAGGTTTAGGTGTAGCTGTGTTATCTGCTACAATTAATTGTATAGTTGTTCTTAAACTCTCGTCTCCAATTAATCCAGTATGTGAACTATCAAGGACAAGAGTATCATTAATCATCCATGTACCTTCAGGAACACGTACAGTTTTACCTGTCGCTAATGCATTCTTAAATACTTGAGTATTAGTTGTTACTTGAGCATTAGTAGCAGACTCGCCTTTTACTATAACAGTCGATCCATCATCAGCAGCAAAGTCTTCTAAATGGACTGTATCTGCTAAACGATCTACAACAGTTCTTGTTACAGTCTTATCAGGACTCAATGTTAACTGATCACCGAGCTTAAAGCTACCACCAGCTGAACCCCATTCAGGTGCCGTAGCTCCAGAGTTCATTTTAAGTACTTGAGCAGCAGTTCCTTTAGCTAATCTAGCATAATCTGTACCATTATAGTACATGATATCACCTTGAGCATCAGAACCTAACGCTATTTTAGCACCAGTAATTGAGTTATCTGCTACTGTAGGTGTTATGTTTGTAATTAGTGATCCATCAACTGCAGGTATTTTAGCGTTACCATCTAGTTGTAGAATTTTATTAGCTGTTGTACCAACGTCTATATTAAGTGTACCAGTTGTAGTTAAGTTAGCTGAACTAGAAGAACCATGTAATAGACCTGTTCCTGGTGTAACTTCTGTTACAGTACCACTACCAGACACAGCACCCCATGCGATATCTGTACCATCTGATTTAAGTACTTGTCCATTAGAGCCAGGCGCTAATACAGCAGGGTTCCCACTAGCATCACCGTATATAATTTTACCTCTAGCTATACCATCTAACTGAGATAATCCTACTGCATTGTCTGCAATAGCTGCAGCATCGACAGCATTATCATCTATAGTCCATGAAGCACCGCTAGAAGCTACTGTAATATCTCCTTTATCACCATCAGATAATCCTGTTACTCCATCTACATACGCTTTTGTAGCAGCATGTAGGTTAGAAGTGGGAGCACCTGATAGAGTTAGAAGACCAGTCATAGTACCACCAGCAAGAGGAACAGCCTCATCACTAGTACCTACTTGTGTGTATGTAGGTGTTGTATCTATCCAATCAGATGAATCAACATCTGTATAGTAAATAAAAGTTCTACCAGAAACGGTATCAAACCATCTAGTACCATTAACAGGATTAGCTGGAGCAGTATTGCCAACACGTAAGTTGCCTACAGCTGTACCATCTTGGGTGATATTAAAATTATTAAGATCTAAGTTACCCTGTAGTTTAGCTCCAGTATTAGCTAGTGAACTGTTTTCTAATTCTTGTAGTTTCTGTAGTACTTGTCTTTGATTATTATCTAAGTCCTGTGCTCTAACTGCACTACCAGGAACATAGTCAACTTTAGGATCTACTATATCTGTATTCCTAGAAATCAATACATTCTCTGTACCAGAAGCAGGAGCAGTAGTGAAGTCAATAGTACTTTCACTTTGTGTGTAATCTGTGTCTTTAGTTTTCTTATCCCATGCTGCTGTAGTTGTATTCCACACATATACAAATACATCATCATCTTCAAAAGAATTTACAAAAGAGAACGAGAAGCTAGTTTGACTACCCGTTCCATTATGTAATACCTGTGTTGCAGGTGTTGTTGTTATAGCCATAGTTTATCTATTTGGTAGAATGGGTAGGTCTTGTAAAGTAGTCTTTCTAAGTTTTAAGCGTTCGCGCTGCTGTAATTCTAATTTATCTCTAATAAGCTCACTAGCTTCAGGAAGCTGTCTCACTCTATTCCAAGCTAAAGAACGGTGTAATTCAAATCTTTTCTTTATAACTTTATTATGATAGTAAGCTTTCATAGGATTTAAATCATAAACCCCACTCTTCCTATCAGCAATCATTTCATTTACAGAAGCTATTATTCGTGGGTCTTTGGCCATCTTATTTAACCAGTCCTCTAAATTTAATCCGTTTATTTTACTTAAACCTATTTGTTTTTGAAACTCACTTCTTAAGAAAGCACTATCTTTTAAAGATATAGAATCTGGAGCTGGTGAATTCCATGTAGATACACGTAAGTCATAATTACTATTCCAAAGCAGTTTTTGACCTGGACTTGCTCCAGGTTCAATAGCTACCATAGATGTAGCTCTCCATAATCTACCAAGAACACTAGTCTCTTTAAACGGTTTACCATTTAGAATATTATACTTCAATGCTAAAGGTTCTTTAGCTATAGCTTCAGTCAATAAGTTATCTTTTCTTATAGCTTGTATCGGACCTGATTCAAGTAAGCCTCTTTCATTCCAGATAGAAGAATTAATTTCACGGTAAGAGTCTGTTAAGGCTTGACCAGCCCATCTTCTCCATCCGCCTAACGGTACGAAATGTGCAAGGTTAGATACCATTCTATTTCCTGCACCTGGTTTACCTCTCATCATATCAACAAGGTCACCTACTGCTGATAAAAATGTTTCATCAGTTGCAGCCTCTGAGAAAGCTGTAGCAATAGCAAATGCTTGTAATTTACCTTCAGCCCACTCTGGACCCATCAATGCCATATTCTCGCCTACATCAACTACACCTTTTAATAACAAATCAAATGGTTCAAAGAGATCTAAAGATACACGCTTTCCACCTATTTCTATGGTATTAGCTTCTCCACCTGTATCTCTGAATAAATTCCTCATTCCCTGATTGTTAGGGCCATTACCCCATAGACCACTGCTAAGCCATTTCTGAGCTGCAACATATACTAGACCCATTCCCATAGCTTGTCTAGCTATTTGCCGTCCTTTCATCCTTTCAAGATCCCAATCATTTTCTATACCATATCTTCTTACAGTACTAAAATCACCAGGTCTAGCAAAGAATATATCTCTTTCTTTCTTAAGCATTGCAGCAAGAATAGGCATATTCTGTGTCTTAACTTTAAGACCATTGACACCAGATCTTACGAATCTGTAGAAAGGTTTAATTACAGGTATTTGTTCAATAAATTGGGTAAATGCTTTAGCTGGTCCTTCAAGTTCAGAACGATAAGTTACTTCAAGGAACTCATTATTAGTGAACCCTTCTTTAGTTAAGTCTAGATCACCATATTCATTATAGAATTTTTGTTCATATAGCTGACTTGCATGATCTAATACATCTTCAGTTATATCAATGATATCACCCTTTTCTTTAGCTATTAATGCATCACGCATTGCTATTTCTTTAACACGTTTATGTCGTATTAATTCGTTAAAGGTTTTATCACCAGCATCCATAACTCTACTAATACCAGAAGCAAACCGTCCTAAATTAGTATCACCATTAAGGTTATGAGCTACTTTCCATAGATTCCATACAATCTTATCTCCTTCAGAACCTTCAAATTCTAACCATTCTTCATAGGATTTATCAATATTATGTCGTCTTCCGTATTCTGTAAAACGAGTATCGATATCAGCACCTTTCTTAAATGCTTCACCTAAGTTACCTTTAAAGATTTTAAACGCATCAGGTATGAAATCAATCATAGACATAAGAGATGCAAACTGTGATTTAAACTGTTTACTATCTCTAGTGAATGGATACCTTAAACCAGCTCCTAGTACATCATTAAATTGATTTAGATATGAGTTGAAACCTGTACCCCAGAGAGCCCTCTGAGCGGTCTTAGGACCGAAGAAACTATTGATGTGTATTTGATGCAGTTCATCCAACAAAGCTCCTTGCTTATTAGCTCCTGGCAGCATATCACCACCAGTCATCTTCTGTCTCATCCAGTTATTAAAGTCAGATATTTTACCTGATCTATGCGATGTAGATAAGAATTTAAGTACTTGATCTATTAACTCTTCAGGAGCTTCTCTATCAAGGAAATTCATAAGAAGATCAACACCTTCTAATGATTCCTTATGTAAACTGAATAACGCTTTGTCAGCATTTTTTACATTACTCCTAGAGATAAGACGGTTGTAATTAAGAAGATCAAATCCAGTAACCAGTCTATCTGCAATAGATTTCATAGGGCCATCTACAGCAAATATATTACCTTCCATTCTCTTAACTTCTTTAGCAGCTGTAGCTAAATCACGGACAGTTTTAAAAGTAGAGTTGATTATATTTTCATAATTAAATATATCTGATGTAGTTAAACCAGTACGCTTAAGATAAGCTTCCCACTCTGCTTTAGGATTCTTAAAGTTTAATCCTGTTATCTCTCCATATCTATCAAACGATTTTCTAAAAGCTGCATAAGTCGAAGTACCTTTAGCTTTAGCTCTCTTTAATATCTCTTGGAATCTATCATCATCTACTAAACGTCTTCTGAGTCTATTCAGTAAACCTTTATCAATACCATTAGTAGCTAGATTTTCATAATCTAAAGTAGTAAGGATAGAGTCAACAGAACCATATGGCTCTTCTACATCAATCTTATTTAAATTACTCCAGTTATCATATGGTGAAGATCTAGATAATGGGCTGCCTTGCCAAGAATCTGTTGTAGGTGCATTCTTATGACCTCTAACTCCAAGATAAGGAGAAGGTGGTAAGTTATCCATATCGATAACCTCACCTCCTAACTGTCTCTGTTCTAAGTCAGAGATAGTTCTAAGGAATTCGTTTTGCTCATCAAACTCAGCTTGTCCTTTATTCCTAGCTTGATTAAATCTATCTTCTAATTTAGTTAAAGCACTATTTTTAACTTTATTTTTTAATGTAGCTCTCTTCGCTTTACTAAGCCCTTGACCTAATAATTCCCAAGTAGCACCTAACCCTGCTTCAAACCCTATTCCTTCAAATATATTTTTAAGATATATAGTCGAAGGAGAATCAGAATCTTTTGTAGCTAAAGGTCCTAATACACTTTCAAATGCAGGGAATTCATCAATAATCATTCTAGAAGCATTCTGCTCAAAAGAACGATATGATACAGCATCTTGGCCTACACCAATAATAGAACCTTGTAAAATACCTGTACCAAGTTTACTTAAGAAAGTTGAGCCTCCACCTAGTGTAGGTAAAGAGAAAGGAGATGCTGCTATAGCACCCATAACACCAATACCTAAGCTACCGTAGTGTACGGTAGACTCTAGGAATGGTCCCCACTTTGTATCAAGTTCAATAGGTTTAATATCAAATGCTTCTGAGAAACGTAATGGTACTTGTTCACCACGTAGTCTTGCTGGTATATCCGGTATGCCTGCTACAGAATCTAATGTAGTTAAGATGCCACTAGCTAAAGCTCTTGCAGCTTCTTCTTCGTTAGGATTAATCTCTTCTTCACCAAGAACTCGTCTCTGCATTTTCCGCATATCTGATATCTCAGATCCACGCAACCCATGGAAGTAAGGATCGTTATCATCTTCTGGTAAACGGAATCCTGATAAGATTCTTTTTTCAAGTGGATTCTCAATAGGTACATCTTTTAGTATACCTTTTCTATTAGATCTTTTTAAAAGCTCTTCATCACTTACAATGACAGAACCATCTTCTACAGGCTCATTTTGTGTTTCTTGGGATGCTTTTTGCTCATCTAATAGTCTTCTATATTCTTTAAGATATGTACCCTCATCCATAGCTCTAGCTTCATCAGAGTCAAGAAACTCTTGTACTGGATTTATTACTTCTGCCATTTAGTTATCCTCCTTTTGTGTATTGAGATTCAAAGCGTCCCATGCTCCTTGTAAAAGAACCTTATCATACATTCCTAAAGTTTTAAAAGACTCGATTCCTAAATTATATGTAGATCCAAATGAAGGGTATTTAATAGAATTATCATATGCATAAATGAGACCAGGATTCTCACCTTTTTCTCTGACTTCTGAAATCAAATTTACATCTTTATTTGTATCAGTTTTTCCTGTAATACCTAAACTATTGACAATCCATTGAGATACCTCTTGATCTGTTACAGTGCCTAAACGTCTTGGCCTGCTTTGATTTATTGCTTTTCTTAATCTTTTAATATTTGTTGGTGCTCCAACATTAGTATTTCCAAAAGCATGGTCTATGATAGAAGTACGCTCGTTATCTGATAAATTGAAAGCCCAGTTTGAGACATCATTTACTCCATCATCTACAAGTGGTTTTGTTAAATCTATACTACTATTATTGTTTCTTGCTTGCTCTATAGCCCAACCAATTCTAAGTGGACTAACTTCATCTCTACCTTTTTTCGCTTCAATCATCCACTTATGCTTTACTAAATCATCAACTGTTTGAATCTTTTCTAATTCAGCAGTGATATCTAGTACTCCTTGTTCTATAGCACCATCTAATCCAAGCCTTTTATGATTCTTTAGTATATAAGCATCTAATTTCTCTGTAGCTATTCTCTTCATCTGAATAGCGTCAAGTTTAACTATCTCACCGTAAGCTCCAAGAACACTTGGGACCGACTTCATGAGAACATCAAAGTTCTGTATCCCCTCTTTGTACTTTTTATTATTATTCCGACCATAATAAGAGCGGCCATCATTCATTAACGTTTTCTTAAGCTCTTCATTTTCTCCATTAACTAAATCATCTGGTGACGGAAATATACCAAGTACTTCTGCATTATACCGCATCTCTTGGGCTTCACTTTTGGGATCAGTTAATTTTGTAGCAAAAAACAATTTAGCTACACCCTGCTCTATATCAACATCTGGATATTGTTCAAGTATGTCTTTTTCTGGTACACCATCTAAGAGTAGTTGGTTAGCTGCTTCTTGATTTAAGTTATGGCGCTTGTATTTAGTTTCAGTATTATCAGCAGCTTCTTTGACAATTAATTCATCTAAGCTATCTAATTTTGATTTTGAAAATCCTACGGGTGTACCTGCATGACCTGTATATGAACCTGCTCTCAA
>VTLG01003274.1_pt1 | contig 10817 bp, 10 predicted proteins | sample 4694571 | NCBI WGS metagenome assembly VTLG01 (sample SAMN12604809, study PRJNA352737) | marine metagenome | biome: ENVO:00000447; feature: ENVO:00000209|ENVO:00000569|ENVO:01000036; material: ENVO:00002151; isolation source: viral sequences binned using virsorter ... | reverse complement strand
CGAATTGCTTAAATTCCTCATTTGAAATTTAAAAGAACCAACGGCAGGCTCATCAAAACCGCAAATTACTCTGCCTCCACCGCCTGATCCCGCACTTGCTTTACATCCTGCAGTGAAACAATAGTCATTATTAGCAAAATTGGTTGAAAAATTTATCTGGATTACTGCTGATGAAATATCAGTCAAAGTATCAACACCGAAATCATCCCTAATAGAAGGGGTGCTTGCGTCACCCTCAATATTAACCCAAGCTTTACAACGCCCCCCAAAGATTTGTGCAGCAGTACTTTCGTTTACTCCTGATGACGTTCTGACAACTCCCGCATTAGTCGCCGTTGTTGCTGTTGTTGCTGAAGTAGCAGAAGTGACGCTGGTAGTCCAACTTAAATTTCCCGATCCGTCAGTTTTTAAAACCTCGTCTGCATTTCCATCGGTAGTCGGAAGAGTCAATGTATAGTTTGACGAGACAGTGCTCGGAGCTTGTATTGCCGCATAATTAGAACTGTCTGAGTCATGCAAGCGTAAATCGAGTTGACCTTTAATATTTAAACCAGAACTATCAAAAGACGCTCTTTCTGTCCCTCCTGTCGTAACCGATAAAGTATCTGCTGCCGATCTGTATAATCCTAAATCCGTATCAGCAGAAAAGCTGAATGATGGGGCCGAATTTGAGCCGTTAGTCCCTCGTAATGGCAACTTTGGCTCACTAGCCGTAGAAGTAAAAGTATGGACATCTGTGTTGCCTGCAAGTATATCTAATTCGTTTGTAGCTCCAAAATAAATTCCTGTATCTGTATCTGCTGCATTTCTAATTGGCAAGCTAGAACTTGATCCTGCTGGGACTCCAATATTTCCTGTAAAAGTAGGGCTTGCTAAAGCAGCAAGACCAAAATTAGTTTCAATATTTCCAAGCGTTGTATAGTTTGCCGATGTTGTTCCTGAGCCTGTTTTAACTTTAAGCGTGTCAGGAGTTGTGCTTGTATCAATCCAAAGTTGCCCTGTTGCAGATCCAGCCGCAGCAGGTGGTGTTGATCCTGAACTTGTGGAATAAAGATCGTCTAAGTTTTCATTTATATCGGCCCTTACATTTGCCCCTGTAGAGTTAGGGATTGGATAATTACCAACTGAAACTTGTGCCATTAGTTAACCTTTCCATGTCCTGTTGCCGTCCAAGTAAATGCTCTTGCTTGTCGGGCGTTGCTTGCATTGTAGATGGAGATCGCAAAAGTAGTCGCACTTGAAGAAGCAATCGTATAATAATCGCCCGTGGTAGTAGCACTAAACGTAATGCCTATTGCTGGAGTAGCTGCAAATTTATTAGCGAAAGTGACGGTTAAATCACCACTGTTCGAGGTAGTACCTGATCCTGTTTCTGTTCGTACAGCCATCATTGGCTGGACTCGTAACTGATCGACTGCTATTTGTTCTAGATTTCCACCTGTAGAAAACTCAGCCTTTAATTCATATTTTCTACAACTAATTTGTGCATTGTTATAAACTCGCCAACTTGTCCAGTCACTATTGGAGGGGCTTGCTTCTTGTGTTGTCCTTAAATATAATTTAACGTCACAGTTAGATGGGGCTGTTCCATCTACGCTTGTAATAGCATCCCAGTCTGCCCAAGTATCTACATTATCGGCGTAAGGGAAAAACGATCTTGCTCTTAGTGTTGTATCTAATCTTATTGAATAAACATCACCTAAATCAATCGGATTGTTTTGAAATAAATAAGTCCCAGACGTATTTAATGTTGCATTTCCTCCCGAACTACCCCCGTCGGCTGCCATTAATAACTCACCACTATCGACAGTTAAATTTGTTTTGGTTCCTGCAAATCCACCATCCTCTTGTTGAAGCGTTAGCAACTTCATGTCGTCAAGGTCAGGCATTGTAAATTCAACGCCTGCATATCCAACACTTTCATTACCTGTAGCGTCCACGAATTTTATTAAATAAGTTCCGCTTTTTAACGTGCAATATGCTTCTTTTGCTGTACCTGTTAAATCGCTATGAATACTCGTTGCAGTAGCCCAAGTTACGTTCGATAAGTTTGGCGAATGTCTAAGCCGCACTAAACCACCAACTGTTACGTCAAGATCAGTTGATTGAGTCCAACTAAGGCGAGCAAGTCCATTAGTCGGGACCATTGAAAAACCTGTTGGATCATCGGGAGGGGCGGATTTACCTTCTAATAATTTTTCAAAGGTTACAATTTGACTTCCTTTTCCAAGAGTGTTGTAAGCCTGCACTTGAATATAAATTGTTCCTTGTCTTACTCTTCTAATCGTTGCTGCTGGCGTTGAAGTTGTTATTAGTTGCCAGTTATCATTGTCTATTTTGTAACTAATTCTGTATTCAGAAACATTCTTTTTATCATGTTGAAAATCAAAATCAAACCCAACAAAGACACCCTGACCATCTGAATACAAAAATTGTTCTCCTCTTGCATTTGTTATCGGATTAGGAGCAAGAGTTAAGTTACTAATATCCCTAAGAACAATGTCCTCACCTGCGTCTACGGCATTATAAATACTTTCATTATATTGAAGAGATGTTACAGAAAAAGCTGTCTTTTCATTGTTTTCTGAAATTGAAATTATTCGATATTGTTGTGATTGAATATCTGATGTCTGTATTAACCAAAGGTTAGGACTTGTAGGAGCTTGTGAAAAATTTCCGTCAATATTAATTGTAGTTCCACTTATGCTATTAATTGTCTTTGTTTCTATTAATCCTGTTGGCATTATTACCGACAATGTTGGGCTTAAGCCTAGATTGATATTTGATAAATTTTCAGAACTATCTGCAACAACCGCGCTTGTTGTTGCCGAGCTAATACGGCCTGATCTTCTTTCTCCTGCTCTTAATGCATCTGCAATATCTATGATCATGCCTGGTCTAAGAACTAAACCAGAATCAATTCCTACAGAAAAAGTACAAGTCTGAGTCAATAACTGTTCACTTTTTAACAACCACCGTCCCATTCGGTGCGCTTGCCCTTGCGAATAACAACCAAGAGCCTTTAACTGTTTTTCTTGTATTCCGTATTTAGCTACTGCATCAGCATCCTCAACATATTCAAATTGAACTTCGCCCAATGCGCCATAATCCTGCCAAGCAACAGAGCAACAAGTGTGACGGGCTTTCTTTGAGCTGCCTGAATATTCAAACAAACCATTAATAACATTAGAATTGCCTATCAGGTAAGAAGAATCAACGGGAGCATCTTGCACCATTACGACAGACCCCGCCCCGTAATAGCTAATCCCTCTAAAAAGCGAAGTCATTTGCTGAATCACGTTATAAACTTCATCTCTTGAATTAATTAAAAGGTTGCAAAGCATCCTTGGCTCTTGCCCTCCTTTCATGTCAGAAACAAGGCCATTGGTGTATTGACTAATGGTGTAAAAATCCCATTTATCCAAAGAACTTTCTGCAAGACCTACCCCATATCTGCCTTCTGTTAAAAGATTCCATAAGCACCAGGCTGGATCTGCACACCAAGCAGCCGCGCTAAAACTACCATTCCAAATTCCGCTATAAGTAACCCGCCCAATATTGCCATTTGTAATTGTTTCCAAACTGCCATCAGAAACGGCTCTCCTTTGCGTTGTGGATATATCGACTTTTGCGTTTGAAGGCAGCTTGACCTTGATACCACGGATTAAGTATTTTCTAGAGGGGATATTAGAAAAAGAACGACTATCAAACCTTAAAAACGAGATAGCAGAGTTTGGATATCTGAATTTTTCATCAATAATTTTAGTGTAACTTTGCCAATGAGTTTCTGAACTTTCCTTCACACTTGAATCATCTGCACTAACACGAACAAGCCTTACATCAACAGGAAAAGCACCTGTTAAAGGAAAAATATAATCTCTTAAATATGTATTACTTGACTTACCTGAAATCGTGTCTGTTTTTACGGTGTTATATCCACCACCGTTATATTGAACATCAATTCTAATTTGGACAGAATTTCCAACAATATCTCCATCATCTTCTACGCTTCTAAGCACTGGAATTTTAACTGTAACCCTAACTCTGTCTGTTGTATTTTCTGAAGAAGGAATTTGACGGGTGACAGAGGTTGAATTTGTAATCTGAGTATTTACAGGAACTTCCGACTCATTACCAGCTAAATCAGCAATATACGTTTGATCTTGCGTTCCGTTTTTCGTGACAATCGTATAACCTTCAAAATTATCATTACCTGAAGAGTCTTGGACGGGTGTTCCATCAAGAAAAATTGATTTATAACCGTCATCTAATCCCTCTATCGGACCTTCACTAAGAAGATCCAACACCTTTGCCATCTGGGTTGACTGAAGGGAGTCATCTGCCTCAGTAGGAGTCCTGTTCCCGCCGTTTTTGCCTCCTCCTCCTCCAGCTCCTCTAATTTCAGTCATTTAAACCTCCTGATCAACATCTAAGCCAGAACTGATTACAGAACTGCCAACAAACAGACGACCATAACAAATAGGAACGGCTGTTCCCACCTGCGAAGTATTAGTCACGCCACTAAAACTATAGTTTTGTAATACGTTTGCTTGTTTCATATTCAAATCAGGAGGTGGCGGCGACAACATTTGAGAGACTCCACCTAACATCAAAGATAAACCAATAGCACCTAAAGCCTTTGAACCCCACGCTGTGCCATAAATTCCCGCCGTTGTACCTAGTCCAGCTAAAGAACCGCCAGCGAAAGCACCACCTAACATCAAAGATAAACCAATAGCACCTAAAGCCTTTGAACCCCACGCTGTGCCATAAATTCCCGCCGTTGTACCTAGTCCAGCTAAAGAACCGCCAGCGAAAGCACCGCCTAACATTGGAAGAGCAACAAACGAAAGACCAATCAACGCAGCTCCTAACAAGAACTGCCCCATCCCTCTGCCTGCACCCATAATTACGGGAGTAATAGAAAAAACCTCCTTTTCGCTCCACGGGTACAACAATGAATCAATTTGCTCTTCCCCAATAACTTCTGTTCCTAATTGAACTTTATAAGCAACGCCATGCTGCTGGCTTCGTGTCATCCATTCGGCTAATCCTTTAAAATTAGCAGTTAAAGCTTTTATCGCTTCCGCAGGCGTGTTTACATCAAGTTCAAAGGTTCCTTGACCACCTAATTGCTTTTTTAAAGCTCCGTAAACTTTAACGACTTTCATGTTTTAAAACTGTAGCCGTGACCTTTTGATAATAGCCGCCATACACATCCCTAGAAGATAATCTTCCTTGAACGTGATGCAAGACAACACCATCACCTAAATAAATACCAGCGTGATTAGGCACGGGGCTTTCTAATTGCATTAAGAATAGATCTCCATAACCAATGTCCTCTAACTCGATTTCCTTAAAACCTTCTTTTGCGAAATTATCTAAATACATATTTTCACCATTTGCCCACCATTGATCCCTTCTATTGTAATCGTTTAATTGGATGCCAAATTCTCTGTTATAAAAATCCCTAACTAATGAATAACAATCGACAATCCCATGTGAAAATTCTCTTCCCACATAAGGAAGCTCAAAGCCATTAGGTTTATATGATCCCCAAGTCTCAGTATTTGGATTAACAATAAACCAAGGAAGCCCAGAAGATTCGCAAGCAACCATGTCGGCCTTGCTAGGTGCTGGATTAGTCTTAGGATGACTATGAATAACTGCTATGATCTCTCCTTTCTTTGATGCGTCTAGATAGTCTTTTGGGTCTAATATAAAATGTTCGTCAGGTGTTGTAGATAAGTTATGACATTTAAAATATCTATTTTTTCCCTTTACGACATGCACTAACCCAACAGCTTCGCGAGGAAAATCTTCTTTAGCATGAGCCAACGCTTTTTCTTTTATAGATTCTGTTAATTTCAAGTTTGTCTTCCTGCTGAAGGAAACGACCCGAAAGGAAGCGGGTTATTATCACCAAATCTTAGCTTGCAAGAGCCAACCCTTTTTCCACAGCGGTCATCTGCAAGAGAAGTTATTTGATTATCATTGACATCCCAATAATCTGAACCCGTATAGCCACACTCGCTTGACCTATAGGCCCACTGGCAAATATTACCAATTAATTGTCTTCTTGGAATCTTATCTCCTGGTCTGTCTAATTTGCTTGCCAATTCAAATTCAACAACATTTCTATTTTCAGAAGATTTGCGATCAACTTCCCAAATTTCAACAGGCCATTGAGCATTTGGATCAGCCGCCGTTTCACCGTCTAAGTACTTCTTAAGTGTTCTAATCCTCCTAACTTCGGCCCCTGCAAGATCGCAACCTGGGGTCGTTGCATTGACAACAACTAAAAGAGCCGTGATTGTATTATCTAAATTTGAAATAGTTAAAGTCGGTCGAGGTAATTGACCTGTTGAAGAATAGTCAAAACCTGAAGCCTCTACAGCTTGCCGAGTGTATTGATTCCCATCCCAAACAATATTCCCGTTAACATTTGCATTGCATCCATTATGAAATCTATAAATATCATTTGAACCATGTAAATCATTAGACAACCTTACCTCAAATAACTCAATAATTGCGCTTGGTGCTAATTTTGAAAGTTCTTCATAGACGCTACTAATTGCAGTCCAGACAACATTGTTATCTGTAACTGTTGAACCAATATTAGTCGGCCAATCAGGCTCAGAACTGGCCGAAGTTCCAGCCGTTGTAACTTTAAAAAACAGACCTGTTACCTGATCGGAGGTAGCGCGTCTTATATCACCAACACTAAAAGATGTACTGGCGGCCCATGCTGAAACTGCCATGTTTTACGGCTCCGCTACTTCTTGAAATGTTGCCCTAATAGACGCTCTATTTGTGTAACGCATTTCGCGAGTCCATTTAATGCAAATACATTTCCTAGCAGAAGATTCTTCAGGTGGAGTAAAGTTAAAACTTTCTTGTCCCTTTCGAGCCTCTAAAAATGTCTCGATTGAATTTGCGTTCGCTTCGCTTAAATTATCCCAACGCAAACTATATTCTTTTAGATCTTGATTAAGTCCAAATACTAAACGGGTCGAGTAACCATCGCCGTATTGAACAGCTAATGTTTGGGGACTGCTGCTTTTTCTTGTCCCGTAACTCGGAGTGATTGATGGAAAATCTGCCATTAGGTAGCTAATAAACCTCCAGGTCTTTTCTCTTCAATCAAGGCCGCTTGAATAGCTTGACCTAACATATTCCCTAACTGTGCCGCTTGATTACCATCTCCCTCTACAGCACTACCAGACGCATCGACTGAAACATTAATAACGGTTGAACCGCCTAGCTGATGATTCGGAGTGATGTTGCCACTTGATCTAGGAGTAAATAATTCTGGGCCTCGCTCCCCAACTATATAAGGTGAACCGCCTTTAACTGGGCCTCCTCTAGCTTTGAATGGAATAGGATCCGCACCAATAGCCATGTCGGTGTTCCATTCTGTTAATTTGCCTGGTATTGGTTTCGCTGGCCCAAACGTATTGCCTAAGAAGGAACTGAATCCTCTCATTAACGGCGCAATAATCGCTTGCCTAATAGCAATACGAGTCATATCAGCAATAATGCTATTTGCAAACTCACGGAAATTCATTTTTCCCGTTTGAACAAACTGCACAAGAGCGTCTTCCATCCCACGGAAAGATTTCACCACTATGTCGCCGACTTGACCACCGAAATCATTAACAGTCTTGCCATATTGCTGCATCTTCTTGGCAAATGACTCTTGGAACTGAGCCGATGTTTGTGCGGTTATATCTCTCAACGCACCCATCGCTTCGCTTGCTTTTATTATTTTTTCAGCCGCTAGTTCTCCTGGAATCTCAAGCAAGCGTTGATTTAACTGCTCTATTTCCTCCCGTGCTTCTCTGACTTCTTTCCCTAGCCTTACATTTCCTCTTTTTGCTTTACCAACAGCATTTGCCATTTGGGCTTCTAACTTATCTATTCTTAAATTCTTAAGATCAATTTGAGCATTTATAGCGGCCACACTTGTCCCTTTCAAAGCCTCATTAAACTCTTCGGCATCTCTTTTATTCTGGACAAATTGATTACCAGCAGCCGCGATGGCTACAGTTAGCAACCCCAGACCTAAAGCAATCGGCCCCATTGCTGCTTTTGTTAATCCAAGAGCAGGGATGAACTTGCGTAATAAGAAGATTCTGAAAGCTCGATAAATATTAAACAATTTCCAAAGAGCAGGGACACCAATCCCCACCGCAGTCGTTACAGCAGCAAAGGCAACAGCCGTAGCTTTGACTGGATCAGGTAAATCTTGCACCCCTCGTACTAACGCGGTCAAAGCCTGTGTAACCGCCACTGTTGCAGGAACCAAGTACTCACCCAGTTCAACGCTTAAATCACTAATTGCGTTTTGTAAATTTTTAAATTGCTGCTCAGGTGACTCCTCCATTAGCTTTGCAATACTCGCTCCGCCGTCTTGTTCGATCTTCCTTAACGCATTGATAACAACTTCACTTGTCACTTTTCCTTCTGAAGCAAGCTTCTTAATTTGACCAACGGGCTTGCCCATTTCCTTTGCAATCGCCTGAGTCAAGATCGGTAGTTGCTCCGCAATCGACCTATATTCATCACCTTGCAAGCGGCCAGAACCTAATGCCTGTGATAACTGCAAGAACGCCCCAGAAGCTTGCTGTGCGTTAACTCCTGCAAGTTTCGTTGCAACATTGAAACCCATATAAGTCGTTTCAATCTCTTTTAACGTCACGCCTATCGGCCTTAAACGTCCATAAATATCTGTAATACCGCCTAACGCTTCCGCTTGACTTAATCCAAAAGTCTTTGCTGCCCTTGATGCTAGATCTTGTGCTGCTGAGTTTTCACCATATTCCTTTGTTAATAGCCTTAGTCTGATTTGCGTTTGCTTGAAAGATGCGGCCATGTTGGTCATGCGCCGTCCTGTCTCAACTAAAGCTAGTTTTGTTAATACACCTTGAAGACCGCCGAAACTTTTTTTGGCTAATAAATTTTGCTTTGCTAAACGTCCTGTTGCATTACTTAATTCACGGATCTTCCTAAGTGCATCACCTGGATCAACCCTAAATTTTACTATTGATTCAGCCATGCAAAGATTCTAGCCTGATCGCTTCTCATAGTCAGATTTTAATTCGTAATAAGCCGCAAAAGCTATTAACTCAGCCTCAGTTATTTCATTTCGCAACCTTCCAACAGTCATTCCTAACTCTGTCGCCAAGAAGAACTCAAAGAAAAACCATTCGTCTTCTTCTAAAGCTTTTTTATTTCGCCAATCTCAGCTCCTTCTTCTAATCCGTTTAAGAATAATTCAAGCTCATTTAAAACTTTCTCAGGCAATTCTCTTTGCAATTTAATTGCATCTCCTGGAGAAAAAGCTTTGGTGCCATCTTCTAATTCTGCTTTGATGCAAAGAAGTTGAGTGCTTGCTTTTAAAGCATCATCACCCGCCGACTTCATCGACAAGACACGATCAGCACGGGTAATCGCTTTAAAGTAAAGATCAACAACGTGATCCCCTTTCTCGTTTGTTAGTTCAAACTTACGACGATCATTCAAGTCAAAAGCACCGCAGAGCAAATCAACGGTGCGATTTTTATTCGCAGACATAAAAAATTCAGGTCAGGTTCTTAAATTCTACGCTGCGCTAGTAATTGCGCCACAGGTCTGGAAGTTGGCAGTAACTTTTGTTAAGTCGCCGACTGCTGTTGATGTACTCATTCCAGTGATAATTCCTGAGAAACTCCACTTCTTAGATCCAGAAGTATCAATGTAAAGCTCAAACTGAGCATCACCAGCATCTTCAGTAACTAAAGCCTCATCAAGTAGGTTTTTTGTTTCATTACCTGATGCGGCTGAATAGTTAAATTCAACAGAGCCAGTTCCCGAAATCAAAGATCCAACATAAGCTCTGGAAGTATCTCCGTGAGCTGTTATGTCAAGAACATCTTTGGAGATGTCAAGACTCCATGAAGTTGTTTGAGATACTGCTTCAACTGTTCCAGCGGAGTTCTTGAATTTAACAGAACCCTCTTCTCCTCTATAAAGAGCCATTTAATTAAAAGGAATGATGTGTAAAGTTTAGCCCTTATCGGACTTTACTTCAGGTTTTTTTGATTTGTTCTCTAAATATTGCTGACAACGCGGATCGAATAACGCAGGGTTACGTTTCCCTTTCACCGCTTCAACCGCATCAAGTTGTTCTTCAGTAAGAGCCATTGATTAAAGTTCCTCAATTACTTCAAATGTTACTCGCACCTGCGTCTGAAAGTAACCTTCAGGAGATGGAGACGACATAACTTCAGGCCCAATAGGCGGATCGAAGTAAACACCTGAAATATTAATCCTATTATATAGATCCCTAATACGCTTACCTATCACATAGTTATCGCCTGCCCCTTGTCCTCTAGGAGTAAAGATATTGACGGACATTAAACCCGTTAAAGCATTACTTGAACCTGATGTCCCTCCTTGAGTGATATAGCTGCTACTACTAAAGCTCATTGAGCATTGGCACCAGCTTTTGTTAGGGGTCGGAATAGCAGGAACATTATTGAAAACAACTGTTACAGGTGGTGTTCCTGTCTCAAGCTCATCTTTTAAACGGCTTTCAATCGTAGAGCGAACAGTATTTAAGTTAGTAGCAGCCATTAATTTGTTTCCTTTACAAATTTTTCCCAGTTGTAATCTATATACTTTTGCATCCCTTTTGCTATTCCTTCAACCCAAGGTGGTGGGTTTTGTGAACTGCCTGTTGTTCCTGATGCGACCCATGAAGCTGGTCGAGCTGTTCCATAACAAATAGGCTCCGCATATTCCATATTATTTGTAATGGTATAGACCGTATCTAA
>VTLG01013807.1_pt1 | contig 10818 bp, 13 predicted proteins | sample 4694571 | NCBI WGS metagenome assembly VTLG01 (sample SAMN12604809, study PRJNA352737) | marine metagenome | biome: ENVO:00000447; feature: ENVO:00000209|ENVO:00000569|ENVO:01000036; material: ENVO:00002151; isolation source: viral sequences binned using virsorter ... | reverse complement strand
AATCGAGCTGATCGATACCGCAGTCGGCAGGGACATCGATCTCGACCCTGACGCCGAAGTGATCTGGGGGCTCGATGTCGCCCGCTTCGGCTCCGACCGATCCGCACTATGCAAGAGAGCTGGCAGAGTCGTTACAGAGCCTGTGCAGCTGTTCAGCGGCAGCCACGACTTGATGGCGATCACCGGGTTCGTGAAAGCCGCATACGATGCAGCTCCCTATGATCGCAGGCCGTCCGAGATCATGGTTGACGCGATTGGCGTAGGCGGCGGCGTATGCGACCGGCTGATGGAGCTGGGGCTGCCTGCTCGCTCGATCATGGTCTCCGAGGTCAGCTCGCTCGGCACCAACTACCACCGGCTGCGTGACGAGCTGTGGTTCAAGGCAAAGGAATGGCTCGCTGGCCGAGACGTGCGGCTGCCGACCGATGCGACATTGACGCATGAGTTGGCAATTCCAAGGTTCAACTACACATCGAGCGGCAAGCTCAAAGTCGAATCGAAGGAAGAGATGCGGAGGCGAGGCAACCGGTCACCTGACGCGGCAGATGCGTTCGTGCTGACGTTCGCGAGTGAAGGTGCAACCGCTCGCCACGGCTACCGCAGCAGCTGGAACAAATCAGTCAAGCGAGACCTCAAGTGGATTAACTGACATGGCTAAACTCTCGACGAAGAAACGCAAGCGTCTGAAGTCTTCATCGTTCGCGCTCAAGAAAAAGCGTGCGTACCCGATCAACGATCTCGATCATGGCAGAGCCGCGCTCAGGATGCTGCACAACGCTACGCCGTCCGAGCAGACTACGATCAAGGCTGCGGTCTACAAGAAGTTCCCGAGCTTGAGGCCGGATAAGGGCAAAAAAAAATAGGACCGAGGGGCGTATGCCCCCCGGCCCTATCACCCTTCCAGGTCAACCGGTCGCTGCTGACGCGGCGAGCGTAGCGGCGAGGATGTTCTCCTTGTCGGGAACCTGGTAGCACGCACGTAGCGTGTTCGCGTCCTTCCAACCACCAGCAGCTGCGATGAATGCGTCAGGAACGTTGGCCTCAGTCAACCGCGTCACGTAGGCGCGGCGGTAGGCGTGCCACAGGGTGCGCCTCTGTGGCTCCAGCCCCGCGAGTTCCTCGGCCTTCTTCAGCCACTCACGCAGCCGGTCAGCCGAGATCGCCACCTTCGGATTCTTCGGCGATGGAAAGAGCAGCGCGTCACCGATTACTGGACGCCGGGCAAGCACGCGGTCGATGGCCGCTCTCGATCTCTCTGTTAGGGGAGAATACCGCTCCAGCCCCTGCTTGTCGGTCGCGCCAGGCCAGAGAATCGCACCTTCCGGTTGGGTCTTGTCGCGCTCCAGGTGCAGATCCGAGTAGCGGAGCTGCCGCACCGCGCTCAGGCGTCGTCCTGTCTCTGAAATGATATCGAAGAACTCGGAGAAGAAGCTCACCACGGTAACCCACTTGCCGTCCACCAGCTCGATGGTCTTGATGAGGTCGGCCACGTCGCGAATCGCGTCGATGCGATCCGTGCTGGCTGCGACCTGGACCGGCTCGGACTTCGGGGCGTTGAACGGGCTGTTCTTGCCGCTGGGTAGAGGGTTGTCAAGCAAAAGAGGCTGGCCGTTCCAAGTGGCGAAGCGAGCGTGCCTAAAGACCGCACGCAGGAACTTCGCGTCCTGCTCAAGAGCGCGAGAGCCGATAGGCTTCCTGTCGCCCGGTGCTACCTGACGGCCTCGGGCGTCGATGACGCCGAGCTGCCGGTCTCTCTGGTAGTCCTTCCACTCGCTTATATCGAGCTTGGTCGGATCGAAGTCATGACCGAACACACGCAAGAACAGCTGCGTTCGCTTGTGGTCTTCGTTGTAGCAACCGCAGCCGTCGGTAACCCATTTGCCGTCCACTAGCTTTTTCTTCGCGTTGAGGTCCGTGACATCACCGTCGCAGAGCTTCGCTTTCGCGGTGTCGCGCTTTACGGCACTGCGCTTTGCGGTGGTGTCGGTGAGGTACCTCAGCAAAACCTGTTCGAGCGTAACCTTGCGGTCTGCCAATTGCACTTTACCCTGGGACAGCTCGTAAGCTAATCCCCGTGCCTCGGCTTTGGCTTTCTTGAGATCGAAGTGTCCGAGGCTTCTGGTCTTCCTTGATTCCGTGAGCGGATTCCAGATTTGGAGCTGGTAGCTCTTTTTGCCCCTGCGACACCGCTCGATAACCGAGCATGACGCGCCGTGGTCACCGGTCTTCCATACTCTTTTAACGTAGTCTTTCATCATTTCTCCTAGCGAAAAATTGGTCAGTCTTTCCGTACTACTGCGAGCGCGTCCTTGATCGCATCGTGCGCCGTGAGTTTGGAATGGATCGCTCGTCGTATCCACTCGCTGGTCGATATCGATGCTCCCGTCTGTTTAGATTCTAGTTCAGCAGCTCCCTTCACTCGGTCCCATAATGCGTCGGGCATATGCAAGTTGCGTCTGGTCATACTGCCTCCGGTTCGTTGGCGTGGATGCTACCGATACTGTCCAGGATGGCACGGTTCGTTGGCGTGTCCTCAAGGAGGTAATTCCAATTATTCCAAGCGACTTGCTCCCTCTTGAGTTCTCCCTCTAAGCCAGCGTCACGGAACTTTCTTTCGGTGTCCACCGCCCAGTATCCATAATCCTTACTAACTAGGTAGCCCCCGTTCACCCGTAGTGGAGTCACCGTCTCAGGCCCCCTCCTGGTTAGGTATCCATAACTCGGAGACCGCCCGGAGTAGCCTACCTGAGTCGCGCCACTCGTCTTCGATGCGGTCAGGCTTTACAAGGCCGTCACCGCGTCCTTCATCGAATGCCAGGGTGTAGTAATCGAGCGCACGATAAATAACCCCCAAATCTTTGTTATTAAATTCCATCATTTCTCCTATTTAAGTCTTTGGTTGTGCTACCAGAGTTAGCGGCCCTTTAACCCGCTCCGGCGAAGCTGTCCGCAACCTCTGGTGCGGCACTTGATGACCGGAGCAATGGGGGTGGCTATCGATAACCACCTATGTCAATCAACAGAGTGAATATACACACGATATACACACTTACGCAATGACGTTATAGACACGGGGTTGGGTAAATAGTCAGTTGTCCGGCAGGGGTCATATTCTGACGGGATAGCGTAATGCCGGAAATGCTCGAATTGCAGCAAGAATCACAGATCGATATGCAGATGGACGAGGAGGAAATGCAGCGTGTGGTGCGCTCCTCGATTGAAGACGCCGTACAGTTCATCGAGGACCAGCTGACGAACGAGCGCGAGAAATCCGCGAAGTATTATCGAGGCGAGCCGCTCGGCAACGAAGAAGACGGTCGGAGCCAGGTCGTGTCCCGCGATGTAGCTGAAGCGGTACACCAGATCATGCCGTCGCTGATGCGCGTGTTCTTTTCGAGCGAGACCCCATGCGAGTTCGTTCCGCAAGGCCCGGAAGACGTGGCCCAGGCGGAGCAGGCCACAGATATGGTCAGCTATGTGGTGAATGAATCAGAGGGCTTCTCTGCGTTCTACAACGCATTCAAGGATTCGCTGTACCAGAAGATGGGCATCGTTAAGTACTGGTGGGACGAAGGCGATGAGATCACCTACCACACCTTCACCGGGCTCACTGACGAGGCGCTCGGGTTGCTTCTCGAAGAGGACGGCGTCGAGGTCGTAAGTGCGGCCTCCACACCGGACCCGATTGCCGTGCAGATGGCCGAAGCTCAAGGTGTGCCGATGGAGCAAGTGCCTCCCGAGATGATTCCTTCGATCCACGATGTGAAAATCCGAAGGAGAAAAACGAAAGGGCGAGCGCGGCTCATGGCGGTCCCCCCGGAAGAGTTCCTGGCCGACCCGAGAGCAAAGTCTGTGGACGAAGCGTCTCTGATCGCGCACCGGAGCTTGAAGACTTTGAGTGAACTCGTCGCGCTCGGCTACCCAGCTGAACTCGTCGAAGAGCATCTCACATACGACGGTGATTTCCTCTGGGATAGCGCCCAGGAGACACGCCAGGATTGGAGCTTTAATTACGGAACTGCGGTATCGGCGCAAAAGCGTGCGCTCTACGTGGAAGCGTATATTCCGGTGGACCTCGATAACGACGGATTCGCTGAAGTGAATCGTTTCTGTACACTCGGCGATGCGTACAAAGTAGTCCGGGCAGAACCCTGGGGCGGCGACATCCCGTTCGCGGTGTTTGTACCCGATCCGACGCCGCATTCGATCTGGGGCTCGGACATAGCCGACCAGGTCATGGACATCCAGCGCGTGAAGACGATGCTGCAACGTGGGCTACTCGATTCACTCGCCCTTACGCTCGATCCTCGCATCGAGGCCGTTGAAGGCCAGGTCAACATGACCGACCTACTCGACTCGGCAGCTGTCGGAGGAATCGTGCGCGTGCGGGCTCCTGGTATGCTCCGGGATCGCGTCACTCCGTTCGTCGGTAGGGACGCACTCGGGGTGATCGGCTATTTCGATGAAGTCAGAGATGCGAGAACAGGCCAACACAACCTTGCCCTGGAAGCTGACGCGCTACAGTCAACAACCAAAGCAGCCGTCCAAGCCCAGGTTGAAGGTTCGCGCCAACGTCTCGAATTAATTGCACGTATCTACGCCGAAAGCGGCTGTAAGCGCATATATCGGGGCCTGCTGAAGTTGTTAGCCAGGCACCAGGACAAGCCACGCATGGTCAGGCTCAGAAACGAATGGGTCGAAATCAATCCAGCCGTCTGGGACACATCGATGGACGTGACCGTGAACGTCGGCACCGGAGGGCTCATCGAGGAGCGCGTGATGGTGCTGCAACAGACGCTCGAAGCGCAGAAAGAAATCTTGATGACGATGGGTCAGAACAATCCGCTCGTCGGGCTCGGGCAGCTGCGCCACACGCTCGCCAAGCTGCTTGAACTGAACGGAGAGAAAGACACCGCTCGCTACTTCAAGCCACTACCGGTGGACTACCAGCCACCACCACAACCTGAGCAGCCAGATCCGGCGGTCATGCTCGCGCAGGCCGAGATGATGAAAGCTCAAGCCGACGCGATGAACGACCAGGCGAAGCTGGAGCTTGAGAAGAACAAGCTCGTCATCGATCTCAAGGAAATGGAGCTGAAGTACGGCACACAGTTGGACGTTGCAGCGATACGAGGAGTAATCGACGCCCAAAAGGCGATGTATAAAATCGAAGAAAAATTGGTGCGCTGATGGCGAACGGTTATCCGCCACCACCCCGTGGCCCGTGGTACGCTTCGGAAGCTGAACGCGAGCGCGTCCAGAAATTAGCAGAAAGGGACCGCGAAAAGCGGGAGCGCCGCCAAGAGCTGCGTGACGCCCCAGTTGGGTGGGGGGCTGTACGCGATTTCCTCGAACCGGAGACCGGAGCAGAAATGGGTGCCCTCTTGGGCGCATCTGCTGCCGAGCCACTTGGCACCGCAATCGACGCAGCGGATTTTATCGCAGGCGCACAAGACGGTGACTGGATGCGTATGATCTTCGCTGGCGGCGGCTTACTGGTGCCGGTTGTCGCGGGATCAACCTTGAGAAAGGTCGTTCGTGGAAGCGACAAGGTTGAAGCACCAAACATCCAGACACTGACAGAAACTCCGGCTGCGGATGTTGCTGAAGGTCAACGCAACTTGCGTGGCATCATGGATTACGAGGCACCGAAGATCCAAGGAACGATGGAGGACGTATCAGTATTCGAGCCTCCCGCAGGATACAGGGGAACTCCGCACCCGTTCACCGAAAGGCTTTTGAGTTCCAGAACTGTTCCCCGAGGGTTGGATGAAGACTTCGAGCAAGGACTCAAGATTATGGGTCCGCGAGCCGCGCTAAACTGGTACGAACTCGGGCCGGTCAGACAGTTCATGGGTGAACTCGATGGCCCGTTCAGTTTTGATGATCTCAACTTGATCGGAGGCGCTACATCGGTCCAAACACCTGTCCACCAGGAAATCGCGAATACGGCTATTGAAATGTTCGCGAGGAAAAGGGGAATCCCGATTGACGAAGCTATCGACGAGTACTTTAAGGTAACGGGGAGACCGCGAGGGATAACGGAGGAGGGTCTTCTGGCAAGACCCTGGGGACTGTCCGACGACACCCACAGAAGAGCTGGGCGCTATCTGGATGAGGGCGTTGCAGCCCCAACCGACTACAGGGGCCCAGATTGGAAAGTGCCGTCCTACGTGGGCGCTCGGCAGGGTGCGGGTGCGAGCCCGTTTGCAAGTGCCGCGCTGGACACGCATGAGCGTAGAAGAATCTGGCAGCTCATAAACGAGAACCCACGGTTAAGGAAAGAAGCTGAAGCACTGTTGACTCCCGCGATGCGTAGTGAAGGGGTTATGCCTGTACGCAATGCAGCAGACTATAGCCGGATCTCCGATCTATATCGCGGCGGTCAGCAGAGGTACGGACTACTTACGCCCGCCCAGTACCAGGCTCCAAGGTGGGTCGGAGGAGGCGAACTCACCGGGCTCGCTACTTCGCCTACGGAAACATTTACCGAGATCCTAGCGGACTTGACGGCAGCAACTGCCAGAGATCGCGGACTCGGCACATCGCCGCGTGAATTACGCGGCTTGCTGGGCCGTGCGTTAAGTGGTGACGACTTCCTAATCCACTACCCCTCGGTGCCGCGTATCCCACGATAGATGACTGATCCGATCACGAAGGGAGATCGCGCAAAAGCGATTCTCGATTCCGAGACCTTTCAAGAGGCTTGGGAAAATGCAAAACTGCGAGTCAAAGAAGAATGGACAAATGCCAAGAAGCCTGACGAGCGGGAGGCACTTTGGCATCAATACAACTCGCTCGATGCGATACCTCGCGAGCTGCGCGTCATGCGTGATACCGCAGCCGTGAACCGCAAAAGGAAGAAACGTTAATGGAAGAACAAGCCACCAACCCCGAGGGGAGTGGAGGACTTTCGTTACGCGAAGCAGCTGGTGCATTGGGCGAACTTTTAGGGGAGGCCAAAGAGCCCAACCCCGAAGAGGAAACAACCGACGCAGCAGCGACCCCCGAAGTTGAAGAACCTGCGGAGCAGCCCATCGAGGGTTCCGCAGAAGAGGAGACTGACGCTCCTGACGCACCCGTAGAATCCAGCCCGGAACAGCCAGCCGTAACACCGGAGAGAGACCTCCATACCGTCCGCGTGGCGGGAGAAGAGGTCCAGGTGCCCTACGACGAGCTGCTTAGTGGTTACTCACGGCAAGGCGATTATGTCAGAAAGACCCAGGCGGTGGCCGAACAACGCAAACAAACGGAAGCACTCCGGCATCAGCTCGAAGCTGACCGGGCAGAGTACAAGGCGGCGCTACCACAGATCGCTGAAGTACTCGGCTCTTTTGTCGAAGCTATGCAACCGAATCGAGCGTTAATGGACACGAATCCTGGGGAATATCTGCGGCAACAGGAAGCCTATCAGCAGCACCAACACAAGATCCAGGCCGTTCAAGCAGAGCAGCAGCGTATGCAGCAGCTGGACGCCCAACAGGCTCAACAGTACCAACAACAGACGCTCGCTCGCGAGCAGCAGGCGTTGGTTCAGAGGATGCCCAGTTGGAGTGACCCGGCGACTATGCAGCGCGAGCAGCAAGCTATGCTCGATTACGGAGTTTCACTGGGCTACAGCCCGGAGGAGCTGTCCACGGTTACGGATCATCGAGCGGTGCTGACGCTTAGGCGAGCGATGCTCTACGACAGGGCTCGGGCGCAGGGAAGGCAACAGGCCAAAGCGGCCCCGCCACCCAAGACCGCCAAGCCAGGTACGGCAGGGCAAGCTGGAAGCACGCAGAGTAAACGTGAGAAACAGCAGTGGGATAAATTGCGGTCTACGGGCAAGCCCGCCGACGCCGCACCACTGTTTGAAGCCGTTTTCGGGCAATAAAAATTAGGAGGTTATTTTGGCTCAAGCAGCCGTGACCTTCAGCACTTATGACGCAGTAGGTCTACGCGAAGACCTCAGCGACTTGATCTCGAACATCAGTCCGACTGACACACCCTTTACCAGTAATTCTTCGGTAGAGGATTGTGACGGGACGTTTTTCGAGTGGCAGACGCAGGCTCTCGCAGCCGTAGACACTACTAATCAACAGATCGAGGGTGACGACATCGGCACTTACGCTGCCGTCACACCTACCGTGAGACTTGGTAATTACACGACCATCTCGCGGGCGACCTTTATGATTAGTGGTACAGAGCAAGTCGTCGAAAAGGCTGGAAGGTCAAACGAGAGGGCCTATCAAGCAGTTCTGAAGGCCCGTGAATTAAAGCGCGACATCGAAGCGATGGCACTCGCGAACCAGATAGCAGTTGCTGGTGACGATTCCAACGCTCGTAAGTCCGCTGGATTAGCCGCATGGGTTAAAACGAACGTCGATATGGGTACGAATGGGGCCAACCCGGTCTACACAAGTGCCGCGACCGACGCACGTTCTGACGGCGTCCAGAGACCGTTCACCGAGACAATCTTACAGAGTGTCGTAAAGCAGTGTTGGGACTCTGGAGGAGAGCCTTCAATGGTCATGGTTGGCAGCTTCAACAAGCAGGCTCTGTCAGCCTTCAGCGGCATAGCTGCACAGCGGTATATGGCACCTGACGGCCCGACGCAAATTGTCGGAGCGGCAGATTTGTACATATCCGACTTCGGTACACTAAGTATCGTGCCGAACCGGTTCCAACGTGCGAGAGATGGCTGGGTGTTAGATCCCGACCTGACTCGGATACGGCAGCTCAGGCCGTACCAGGCGCAAGAAATGGCCCGCACGGGTGATGCCATTAAGATGCTCTTTCTACGAGAATGGGGAGTACAAGTGGACAACGAGGCCGGTCTCGGTCTAGCTGCCGACTTGGATACCAGTTGAGCAATGTAGTTAGCGGGCGTGGGGTGGTGGCTTCGGCCACCGCCCTTGCGCCACGGGAGTAAACGAAAACATGAACTAGGAAAACTATGTCCTGGGATACACGGCTGATCGATTACGATCCTGTGCTTCGGCGTCAGGAGCTATTCCACTCGAACGAGGATGGTGATGTCGCGCTAGAAACGCGGTGGGACATCGAGCCTATCATCGAATCGAATAAGGCACGCTACGCGGCTATCGACGAACGAGCTGGGTTCAAGGGTGATGGCGTACACCGTATCGGATCGGTCCCGATGTCCGTTTATAGAGATTGGAAAAAGAAGACTTCCAACTTCAAGGACCAGGACGCATTCGCTCGCCTAGTGAACGACAAAGACAACCGTCATTTCCTAGTGCGCCCGGTGAAGCTGTGATCTCGATCTGCCTTCCTATGGGCGACAAAGTCCACGCTGGCTTTGCCCACGATCTAGCAATCGCGACCGGTCACTACGTTGCGACTCACGGCCCGGAGATGCAGTTCCATATCCGGCAGGGCACAATCCTCGCGGAAGAGCGATCTCGCCTGTGTGACGCTGCGCTGGAGAACGGTGCCGATTGGCTGATCTTCATCGACTCGGATATGCGTTTTCCGAAGGACACGTTCTCGCGACTTTTGGCTCACGGTGAGCCCGTCGTCGCAGTGAACTGCTCGAAGCGCAGACGCCCGGTTGGCCCGACATCGAGGACGAGCCCGGATGATCTTCAGCTCGACCCGCTCTGGCCCGACATCGAGAAGAAGGGCCTGGAGCAAATCGCTACCACCGGCTTCGGCGTGATCTGTATCCACGCATCGGTGTTCAAGGGGATTGCTTACCCCTGGTTCGATACGCCGTGGGTTGAAGAAAATGAAAAGCACATAGGCGAAGACACGTTCTTCTGTGTGCGCTGCAAGGAAGCAGGGATTCCGATCTACGTTGATCACGATCTCAGCTGGGAAGTTCGCCACATCGGCGAGCATGAGTTCGGCATGGAAGATTTGCTTGAGGTGATGACCTAATGGCGATCACCAATTACGGCGAGCTGAAGTCCGCAGCTGCTGAGTGGCTCGACAGAAGTGACCTCACTTCACGCATACCGGAATTCGTGGAACTCGCAGAGGCGCGTTTCGATAGAGTGATCCGCACGCCGGATATGGTCACAAAGGACGACAGCTTCACGGTCGATTCGCAGTACGAAACAGTGCCGACCGGGTTCCTGGGCGTCGAGCGGTTCCTACTGAACTCCAGCCCGAAGGTCGCGATGGAGTACATGAGCCCAGCTCGGCTGAGTGCGAGGCGCGAACGCAGGACCGCCACCGGCAGACCCGGATACTACACGGTCTCAGGGGGCAACTTCGAGTTCTTCCCGAACCCGGACCAAGCCTACACGGCTGCGCTCCTGTATTACAAACGACTCACGCAGCTGAGTGCTGACGGCGACACGAATTGGCTACTCACTGCGAACCCGGACACCTACCTCTTCGCCACGCTGGTCGAGGGGAACACGTACTTGAAAGACCCGGAATCCACCGCCCTTTGGGAGGCACGGCTCCAGGCCACGCTCACGGAGCTGAATCTCGAAGGCGACCGCATGGCGGTCGGACAAAGCCCATCAATGCGCTTCCAGGCGATAGGATAAATCAATGGCTGATGGAACCACTACCAATCTAGGGCTGACGCTCCCCGAGGTCGGGGCATCGACCGATACGTGGGGCCTCAAGCTAAACAACGACCTCACGTTCCTCGATAACGTATTTAGCCTGAATTCGACCTCGATCACGCTCCTGGTCAACAACCAGGATGTGAACACTACTTCGTCCTATACGCTCGATACGGTCAAGCTCGGCGACGACCGGCAGCTCCAGTTCGGTGCTGCACCCGATTATCACCTCATCTACGACGCCACTAACACCCGGCTCGAACTAAACACAGCCGACAACGGAAGCGGTGCC
>VTLG01007377.1_pt1 | contig 10818 bp, 10 predicted proteins | sample 4694571 | NCBI WGS metagenome assembly VTLG01 (sample SAMN12604809, study PRJNA352737) | marine metagenome | biome: ENVO:00000447; feature: ENVO:00000209|ENVO:00000569|ENVO:01000036; material: ENVO:00002151; isolation source: viral sequences binned using virsorter ... | reverse complement strand
TAAGGATGGAAAATATATTTACCCAGAAGGTAGTGGGTTTAATTATTTGGAGAGATTAGATCCTAATTCTGAATGGGGTGGTAAAGTATCATGAGTGATGTAGTTTGGTCTATAAATATAATGATAGGAATACTGTTAGTCGCAGTAGGCATTGTAATATTTTGGATTTTTAAATACGATGACTGGAATGAAACCACCGTCACGGAAGAGTTGTTACAACTTCCGAGTGACGAAAGTAAACAGAGTAGTTGATGGTGATACAATTGATGTAACCATTGACTTGGGATTTGATCTAACCAAAAAAGAAAGGGTTAGAATTGCTGGTATTGATACACCTGAAAAAAGGACACGTGACTTAGAGGAGAAAGCTCTTGGAATTGACGCAACAAACTACCTCAAAGAAAAACTCAACTCGGTTATTAAAAGTAATGACGACTTGGTTATTCGTACTGAGCTTGTTGGGGGTGTCGGTAAGTACGGCCGCCTTCTGGGCTGGCTTTACATTGGGGACTCTAACTTGTCCATCAACGAGCAAATGATTCAACTAGGGTATGCTTGGTCGTACTCAGGTGGAACTAAGAAAAAAGATTTTGAAGAACTACGTACAATACGTAGGAAACATGGTTTGTTAAATGGCTAAGACTGAGGTATATCTTGGTAACCCCAACCTGAAGAAGGCAGGTACTGAGATACAATTTACTAAGAAGCAAGTTGAAGAGTGGATCAAGTGTAAGCAAGATCCACTCTACTTTGCTATGACATACATGCAGATCATCAACTTGGATGAAGGTCTTGTACCTTTTAAGATGTATGATTTTCAGCAAAAGATTTTAACTGACTTTCATGAGAACAGATTCAACATTGCAAAACTCCCTCGTCAGACAGGTAAGAGTACGACTGTTGTGGCTTACCTATTACATTATGCTATTTTCAATGATAGCGTCAATATCGGTATACTCGCTAACAAGGCTTCTACTGCAAGGGAACTACTTGGAAGACTCCAACTAGCATATGAGAATCTACCAAAGTGGATGCAACATGGTGTATTGGTATGGAACAAAGGATCTCTGGAGTTAGAAAATGGGTCTAAAATCATGGCTGCTTCAACCAGTGCTAGTGCTGTTCGAGGAATGTCTTTCAATATACTCTTCCTCGATGAGTTTGCTTTCGTCCCTAACCATGTTGCCGAGCAGTTTTTTGCTAGTGTGTATCCTACTATTACTTCTGGTAGGTCTACAAAAGTTATTATAATATCCACGCCAAATGGTATGAACCACTTCTATAAGATGTGGGAAGATGCCAGAAATGGTAAGAATGGATATGTTACAAATGAAGTACATTGGTCTCAAGTTCCAGGCAGAGATGCTAAATGGAAAGAGGAGACGATGAAGAATACGTCCAAGAGACAGTTCGCTCAAGAGTTTGAATGTGACTTTCTTGGATCTGCTGACACTCTCATCTCTCCATCTAAGCTTCAGGCTATACCGTTTAAAGATCCTATACAGAGCAATGCTGGACTTGATGTTTACGAGAGATCACAAGAAGGTCATGAATATATTATTACTGTCGATGTTGCCAGAGGTATCGGTGGAGACTACAGTGCTTTTATCGTGTTTGATATCACCACTCTGCCGTATAAGGTTGTTGCGAAATTCAGAGATAATGAGATTAAGCCTATCATGTTTCCGTCGAGAATATTTCAGGTAGCAAAGAATTATAATTATCCATACATCCTAGTAGAGGTTAATGATATAGGTGATAGCATAGCAGCAACATTAAACTATGACCTTGAGTATCCTAACGTACTCATGTGTGCTATGAGAGGTAGAGCTGGTCAGATAGTAGGTCAGGGATTCTCTGGTACTAAGACTCAACTTGGTGTCAAGATGAGTATCACAGTTAAGAAGCAAGGTTGTGCAAACCTTAAAGCAGTATTGGAAGAAGATAAATTAACCTTCTGTGATTTTAATATACTTCAGGAATTGACAACGTTCATTCAGAAGAAGCAAGCATGGGAAGCAGATGAAGGATACCATGATGACCTAGTAATGTGTTTGGTTCTATTCTCTTGGTTGGTCATGCAAGAGTACTTCAAAGAAATGACTGATCAAGATGTCAGACGAAGGATATATGAGGATCAAAGGAATCAGATTGAACAGGACATGGCTCCATTTGGATTCATTGATGATGGTTTAGGTGACGATACCTTTATGGATGGTGATGGTGAATTGTGGGCTTATGGAGATACTCAAGAAGCAGCATCATATATGTGGAATTATTAAATGGATCTCGATGAACAGTTCGGTTTAGAACACCTACTATTCAGAGAAAGAACATGTCGAGTCTGTGGTAGAGACAAAGACTTGATGAATGATTTTTATTTAATAAGAAAAAATAAGAGAGGTAACCCATCTGGATATTCTTATGAATGTAAGTTGTGTACTGTAGAGAGGGTGGTTAGGAATAGAAAGAAAAAACGTACTGTAGTGGAGAACTATCCAGACTGGTAGAGTGTTCATGCATTGTTTCCCCACTCAAAATACTCCTAGAGATAAATAATTTCAGGTAATTTGAATCATCTATAGGGGTTAAAAACATGGCAAGTCAAATCTCGCCTGGTGTAGTTCTTAGAGAAAGAGATCTATCCAACGCAGTTATTGTTGGCACTTCAAGCCAAACAGCAGCGTTTGCTTCAACTTTCCAGAAAGGTCCAATTGGTGAGGTTGTTTCAATCTCAAACCAAAAAGATCTTCTCGATGTGTTTGGCAAGCCAACATCTGCTAACGCAGAAGACTGGTTTGTTGCATCTGAGTTTCTGGGATACGGTGGACAACTAGCAGTTGTTCGTGCAGAAACAGGAGCATCCAATGCGGTAGATACAGGAGCAACAGTTCTAGTTAAGAACATTGCTGACTGGGAAGGAGGCACAGGCTCGTCTAAAAAGTTTGTAGCACGTGGTGCTGGTTCTCTCGGAAACTCACTTAAGGTAGTAGTCGTAGACAACGGTGCTGATCAGTACGTTACATTCGGATCTGTTCCAGCTGGAATTGGAGTCGATGACACAGTAACATTCACTGGTGGTGCAACTGCAAAAGTTCTTTCTTGGACTCCAGGAACACTTACTGCTGCTGTTGTTCTAACAGACCCTTCAACAAAAATTACAACTTCTGATACACTCGACATTCCTGATACAGGTGTTGGTGCATCTATCACTGGACTTGCTGGTGGTACTGGATACAGTGCAGCAACTGGTGTTGCTACATCTGGTGGATCTGGATCTGGATTGACAGTTGACACAACAGTCGGTGCTGGTGTCCCATCCGCAATCACACTTACATCTGGTGGTTCTGCTTATGCAACTGCTGCTGGTGTAGCAACAACAGGTGGTGGTGGTACAGGACTAACAGTTGACCTAGTTGTTTCTGGTGGTGTTGTTCAAACTATCTCAATTAATAATGCTGGTACAGGATACACAGTTGGTGCAACAGTAACCGTTGTTGGTGGTGGATCTAACGCAACGTTCACTGTTGACGCAGCAACTGGTGCTGTAACTGCTGTTGTTATTAACTCTGGTGGTTCTGGATATCTTGTTGGAGACACAATCACTGTTACAGGTGGTGGTGCTGATTCAACATTTGATATCGCTACTGTAACTGACACACAGATTGCAATCTCTGCTGTTAGTGACTGGTATACAAATACAGAAATTGCTGGAACTGGTCTTAAGTTGAGTGCTGTTGGTCCACGTCCTGGAACATCTGCATTTGCTGCTTCTAGAAGCATCTCTAAAGATGAAGTTCACGTAGCAGTTATTGATACAACTGGTGATGTGTCTGGTGCTGCCAACACAATCGTTGAACGTCTTACATACCTTTCTAAACTTTCTGATGCAAAATCAACAGAAGGTGGAAACGTATACTACAAGTCAATCATTAACTCTGAGTCACAGTACATCTATCATGGTGCTGCTCTTGCGACTACAGTATCTGGTGCAGTATGGAATGCTGAATCAGGTTCAGTATCTGGAGCACTTGCTGTTGGTGGTTCTATTGAGACAGGACTAACTAATGGTGTAGATGACTACGCTTACACTGCTGGTGAAATTAGCAGTGCATATGATGAGTTTGCAGATGATGAGAATACATCTGTTAACTTCATCCTCATGGGTGGATCACTTGGTAGTGAAGCTGATACTAAGAGTAAGGCACAAAAGGTACTTGCTATTGCAACAGGTCGTAGAGACGCTATTGCATTTGTATCACCTTTCAGAGGAAACCAAATCGGTACATCTGGTGCTTTGACTGCTAGACAGCAAAAAGATAATACTCTTGGATTCTTCAGTGGACTAACCTCCACATCATATGGAGTATTCGATAGTGGATACAAGTACATCTATGACCGCTTTAACGATGTATATCGTTACATCCCAACTAACGGTGATGTTGCTGGTCTATGTGTTGCTACTTCAGTAGCACAGGATGACTGGTTCTCTCCTGCTGGACTTCAAAGAGGTGGCATCCGTAATGCTGTTAAACTAGCATACAACCCTTCTAAGGCAGACAGAGACGAGCTTTATCAGAATAGAATCAACCCTGTTGTTTCTGTTGCTGGAAGTGGAATTACACTATTCGGTGACAAGACTGCTCTTGCTTCACCAAGTGCTTTTGATAGAATCAACGTTCGTAGATTGTTCCTCAATATTGAGTCACGTGTAGAAGGTCTTGCCAAAGGTGTTCTATTCGAACTTAACGATGAACTTACACGTTCTAACTTCAGTGCTGCTGTTAACTCTTACTTGAACGAAGTTCAGGCAAGACAAGGTTTAACTGACTTCCTAGTTGTTTGCGATACATCTAATAACACACCTGATGTTATTGATCGTAATGAGTTTGTTGCGGAACTATTCCTCAAGCCAACTCGTTCCATCAACTACGTAACAGTAACCTTTACTGCAACACGTACTGGTGTTTCGTTCGCTGAAGTAGTCGGACGCTAATTCGTTACTAAATATAAACACAGAGGACAAAACTAATGGCAACGGTAAAAAGTAACGTTAAAGATTTCCTAACTAAGGTTGCTCAAGGCGTTAAACCAAATATGTTTGAAGGGGGAATTGAATTCCCACAGTTGGTTACAGGTACAGATAGTCTCCTGACAAACACTTTATGTAAGTCAGCAGCACTACCTGCTTCAAGTATTGGAACTATCGAAGTTCCTTTCAGAGGTAGGACAGTTAAAATTGCTGGAGACAGAACGTTTGATAACTGGACTGCTACCTTCATCAACGACAAAGACATGAGGATTCGTGGATACTTCGAGAAGTGGTTGAACTTGATGAATACCCATGAGGGTAATTCAGCTGAGGCATTCAACCCTGCTGCTGGAGATGCACGTTATACATCACAACTCTTCGTTACACAACTAGAGAAAGATTCATCAGATGGTGGAACACCTCTAAGGAAGTATACTCTCTGGTATGCATTCCCTGCTAGTGTATCTCAGATTGATCTTGCATATGATAGCAACGATCAGATCGAAGAATTCTCAGTTGAATTCCAGTATTCATATTGGACTGTCGATGCGAATGATGCCAAGAATGGCGACGCTATAGCATAAAAGGACATTTTTCTATCGTATAAATACTTGCGGTAGTAAAAACTTTTATTGTTATGAGTCAGTTATTTGGCTTTCAAATTAATAGGAAGAAGGAACTGAAGGGGCAATCCCCAGTTCCTCCTTCTGCTGACGAGCCCGTTGCAGTAGCTGCAGGGGGCTATTTTGGTACTTATGTCGATATGGACAATAGTGCCAGAGATGAGTTTGAACTCATTCGTCGTTATAGAGACATGGCACTACACCCAGAGGTGGACAGTGCTGTTGATGAGATTGTTAATGAATTTGTTGTTAACGATACGAATGATAGTTGTGTAGAGATCAACTTAGATAACCTTGAAGTTGGAAAGGGTGTCAAGAATAAGATCCGTGAGGAGTTTGATCATATAAAAAATATGCTCAATTTTGAAAAGAGAGCACACGAGCTCATTCGAAATTGGTATGTAGATGGTAAACTAATTTACCACAAAGTAATCGACCTTGCTAATCCAAAGAAGGGTATCTTAGAACTGAGATATATCGATCCCCTTAAGATTAAGAAGGTCAGACAAAAATTATCAAGCAACAATAGAACACTAACTCCAGAGGAGAAACAATCCGCTAAAGCATATGAGTGGGGTGAGTTTGTAGACTATTGGTTATACAATCCTAGAGGATACCTCAGAGGTGGTGCTCTTGGTCCTGTTGGTGATATGTCCAACAATCAAGGTATCAAGATTGCTGTTGACTCAATCACTTTTGTTAATTCTGGACTACAGGATTTAAACAAAAGACTTGTACTAAGTTTTTTACACAAGGCAATCAAATCCTTAAACCAATTAAGGATGATTGAGGATGCTCTTGTAATCTATAGATTGTCACGTGCTCCTGAACGTAGAATATTCTACATCGATGTAGGTAACCTTCCAAAAGTAAAAGCGGAACAATACCTTCGTGATGTAATGGCACGTTACCGTAACAAACTAGTCTACGATGCAAAGACTGGTGAGATACGTGACGACAAAAAGCATATGAGTATGCTAGAAGATTTTTGGTTACCTCGTAGAGAGGGTGGTCGTGGAACTGAGATCACCACCTTACCTGGTGGACAGAATCTAGGGGAACTCAAAGATGTTGAGTACTTTAGGAAGAAACTTTATAATAGCCTCAATCTTCCTCCTTCCAGGCTCACAGATGATAACAAGGGATTCAACTTGGGTAAAACCACTGAAGTCCTTAGAGACGAACTTAAGTTCACCAAGTTCATCGGACGTTTACGTAAAAGATTTGGAGAACTATTCCTCGATATTCTCAAGACTCAACTTATTCTCAAGGGAGTAATCACTCCAGAAGACTGGGATGATATGCAATTGCATATCCAGTGGGACTGGCTCTTTGATAATCATTTCAATGAGTTGAAAGAACTTGAAATGGTTACTCAGAGAATGGCAATGGTTGCACAGATGGATCCATTTGTAGGTAAGTACTTCTCTGTTGAACATATCCGTAGACAGATTCTACAACAGAATGAAACAGAGTATAAGGAACTCGATAAGCAAATGAAAGCAGAGATCGAATCTGGTCTTGCTATGGATCCTATTGACGTTACAACATTGGATACAATGGATCGTCAGAACGTTGCTTACCAACCAGAGATTGATGCTGCTGCACAGGACAATCAAGCGGTCTTAGATCAGGCAAGAGCTGATGATGACCACAAGAAAGAGATGCAGAAAATCAAGGCCCAGCCTAAACCAGCAGCTGCTTCCGCATCTAAACCTGCGAAAACAACTAAATAATAAACACACTATGCAAATACTATGGCAGATCCAGTGATAGATCCAGTTGAGCAACCACCTGAAGCGGTGCTTGATACAGCTGATTTGATAGCGAATAATAAAAGGGCTGAAGCGATTGATGCTATACAAGATTTATTGTATGCACGTGCAGCAGATGCTATGGGTAACTATAAGCAAACTGTAGCCAAAACATTTTTCGATGAACCAGTAGAGGAACCATCTAATGAAACTGATAACGGAACAGATTGAAAACGTTAATGTAATTACCGAAGGTAAAGGTGATTCTAAGAAATTGTATATTGAAGGAGTATTCCTTCAGTCTGAATTAAAGAATCGCAATGGACGTATGTATCCATTCTCAGTTCTTGAGAAGGAGGTCAACAGATATAATGAGGAGTACATTAAAACATCACGTGCTCTTGGTGAGTTGGGTCATCCTGATGGTCCTACTGTTAACCTTGACCGTGTTTCCCACAGAATCACATCGCTATCTGCTGAAGGTACTAACTTCATCGGAAGAGCACAAATCCTAGACACCCCTATGGGACAAATTGCTAAGTCACTCCTTGACGAAGGTGTGAAACTGGGAGTTTCATCTAGAGGTATGGGTTCAATCGATAAGCGTGAAGACGTTAATGTAGTCATGGATGACTTCATGCTTGCTACAGCAGCAGACATTGTTGCTGACCCCTCCGCACCTGATGCATTCGTTAATGGAATCATGGAAGGTAAAGAGTGGGCTTGGGATAATGGCATACTTAGGGAGACTAAGGTTGCTAAATATAAGAGTTACATGGACGATGCTACTCGTCAAAACCTAGAGGAAAGAACACTTCAAGTGTTTGATAACTTCCTACAAGGCTTGTAATTAATAAATAAACATAGATAATTCAAATTTACGGGAAGACTAATGTCAGACATGTTAAACGAAAAGTTTGAGGAATTCGCATCTGAGCAGAAGGATGTTCTCAAAGAATATCAAGATCCAATGCCTACAGTAACGGCTACTGTTATACCTGGTACTGGAAGCGATCCAACTCAAGTTTCGGGTGATCCCCAACAGAAAAGTTCAGGCAAGGATGAACCATCAGGTTCTGATCCTAAAATTGAACCAAGTGTTGCCAGTGGTCAGTCTAGAAACGATCTAGGTGGATCATCTTCACCACCTCTCCATGCCAAGAAAGAGAAGGGTGAGGAAAATCCTGGTGCTAAGGCAGCTGCCCCTATCTCTCAAGATGGCAGTGCAGCATCTCCATCTGGTAAGGGTGGTGACGAAGCTGGTGCTAACAGTCTTGGTGCTGAAATTACACACGGAACTTCTAAAGGTCCAGATGTACAGTACCCAATCAAACCATCGTTTGAAGAAGTTGAATTATCTGACGACGTAAAAGCCCTCCTAGAGGGAACCGAACTCTCTGAAGAGTTTGCCGAGAAAGCAAAGACAATTTTTGAAGCTGCTGTCAAGGCAAAACTTGCTGAAGAGTACGACAAGCTTGTAGCACACTTTGCTAAAGAATCCGAAGAGAAAATCGCTGCTATGAAGGCAGAACTCAATGAGGAAGTCAATGGCACTGTGAACTACGCTGTGAATCAATGGTTGGAAGAGAACCAACTCGCCGTTGATCGTGGCATAAGGAATGAGATTACTGAAGACTTCATTTCAGGTCTGAAGAATCTCTTTGAAGAGCACTACATTTCTATCCCCGACGATAAGGTCGATGCGGTAGAAAGTATGGCTACATCTATTCGTGAGATGGAAGAAAGACTTGACGAACAGGTCAAGGCTAATGTGAAACTTCAGAATCGTCTTAACGAGTCTGCAAAAACTGTAATTCTGAAACAAGTTTCAGAAGGATTGGCAGATACTCAGAAGGACAAACTATCAGCTCTCGCTGAGGGTGTTGAGTTTAAATCTGAGGAGGAGTACTCCAAGAAACTCAATACTATTAAAGAGTCATATTTCCCTAAAGAAAAGGCTCAAGTCAGCGAAGTATCTGACGAAACACCAGTTGAAGCAGAAGATGTTACACCAGCAATGGGTAGCTATCTAGACGCTTTGAATCGCTGGAATTGATTTTAATAATATAAAACACTTTTATAGAGTAAACAAATGTTTAACGCTAAAGCTCTAACAGAAAAGTGGTCACCTGTTCTGGGTCATGAAGGGTCTACTCCCATCAAAGACAATTATAGAAAGGCTGTAACTGCTGTACTGTTAGAAAACCAAGAGAAATTCCTACGTGAAGAGCGTGGAATGCTAAACGAGGTTGCAGTTAACGCTGCTGGTGCTATCGGTAGTAACGCACTATCTGGTAGTGGACTCGACACTAAGACAGGTGGATTAGCTGGTTTCGACCCAGTTCTAATCAGCTTGATTCGTCGTGCTATGCCTAACCTAGTTGCATACGATATCTGCGGTGTACAACCAATGAGTGGTCCTACTGGACTTATCTTCGCAATGAAGGCGCATTACGAAACACGCACTGGCCCCGAAGCACTATTCAACGAGCCAGATTCAAACTTCTCTGCTGGATCAGACGCAAGTAAGGGTGCATACAACCCTGCTAACGATGCAACAGATGGTTCGAACCCTGCATTGCTCAACGACGCATCACCTGGAACTTATGAGCGTGGTGTTAAGCCAATGGCTCGTAACGTTGCTGAAGAATTGGGAGAAACAACTCAGTTCCGTGAGATGGCATTCAGCATTGAGAAGACTGCTGTGACTGCACAGTCCAGAGCCCTCAAGGCAGAGTACACTCTAGAACTAGCCCAAGACTTGAAAGCTATTCACGGTCTAGATGCAGAGCAAGAACTTGCTAACATTCTTTCTAGTGAGATCCTTGCTGAAATCAACCGTGAGGTTGTACGTACAGTTTACACAATTGCAAAACCTGGTGCTGCTAACAACGTAGCAAACGCTGGTCGTTTTGACTTAGACGTAGACTCAAACGGAAGATGGTCAGTTGAGAAATTCAAAGGACTTATGTTCCAAGTCGAAAGAGATGCCAACGCAATCGCACAGGAAACTCGTCGTGGGAAGGGTAACTTCATCGTCACATCTGCTGACGTTGCTAGTGCTCTTGCTATGTCTGGTACTCTAGACTACTCTTCAGGTCTTACTGGTGCTGGTGGTCCTTCCATCGGTGAAGTTGATGACACTGGAAACCTACTTGTAGGTACAATGAACGGACGTATTAAGGTATACGTTGATCCTTATTCTGCAAACATTGCTGACAAGCATTACTACGTTGTAGGATACAAAGGAACTTCTCCTTATGACGCTGGTCTGTTCTACTGCCCTTATGTTCCTCTCCAAATGGTAAGAAGCATAGGTCCAGACACCTTCCAGCCCAAGATTGGATTTAAGACACGTTATGGCATGGTTGCAAACCCATTTGTAACACAGGCTAACGGTACACCTGAT
>VTLG01006771.1_pt1 | contig 10818 bp, 17 predicted proteins | sample 4694571 | NCBI WGS metagenome assembly VTLG01 (sample SAMN12604809, study PRJNA352737) | marine metagenome | biome: ENVO:00000447; feature: ENVO:00000209|ENVO:00000569|ENVO:01000036; material: ENVO:00002151; isolation source: viral sequences binned using virsorter ... | reverse complement strand
GGCTCCATCAAAGGTAGCTGCACATACAGTTCCACTAAACTCAGCAGCTACACCTGATACCTTAGTAGTAAAAGAACCATGAGGAGCTACAAGCGAAGTTATAGAAGCTGCTGTTACAACTCCTAATTGATTAACTGTAAATGAAGCTACAGAAGTTGCAGCAGCAATTCCAGATAAGTTACTTCCATCTCCATAATATTCGGCTGCACATACATTACCACTAAACTCTGCTGCTACACCTGAGACTTTGGTAGTAAACGATCCATGAGGAGCTACCAAAGAAGTAATAGATGCAGCAGTTACAACCCCTAACTGATTTACAGTAAACGAAGCTACTGAAGTAGGAGCAGAAGGTAAATTAGTTAAATTACTGCCATCTCCATAATATTCTGATGCACAAACATTTCCTGAAAATTCAGCAGCTACGCCTGAAACTTTAGTTGTGAAAGAACCTGTTGCTGCAACTAGGTTTGTAGCACTTAGGGACGCACTAAAAGAACCTATTGCTCCATCAACATCTCCTGTAAGATTACCTGTTACATCTCCTGTAACATCACCTATTAATGCACCATCGAAAGTAGTTGCTGAAACAATACCGCTAAACTCTGCTGCAACTCCTGAAACTTTAGTTGTAAAGGAACCATGTGGTGCAACAAGAGAGGTAATAGATGCAGCCGTAACAACTCCTAATGTATTGATTGTCATCGAAGCCACAGAAGTAGCACCAGGTATATTAGTTAAATTAGAGCCATCACCATAGTATTCTGATGCACATACGTTTCCTGAAAATTCAGCAGCTACACCTGAAACTTTAGTAGTAAATGATCCTGTAGCTGCAACTAGATTAGTGGTACTAACACATGCAGAGAAAGAACCTGTAGCACCATCTATGTCTCCTGTTACATCTCCTGTTAATGCCCCGTCAAAAGTAGCTGCACATACAGTTCCGCTAAACTCTGCTGCAACTCCAGATACCTTTGTAGTAAATGATCCTGTTGCTGCAACTAGGTTTGTAGCACTTATACATGCTGAGAACGATCCTGTTGCTCCATCAATGTCACCTGTAACATCACCTATTAATGCTCCATCAAATGTAGTAGCAGAGACTATACCACTAAACTCTGCTGCTACACCAGATACTTTAGTGGTAAACGAACCTGTTCCAGCTACAAGATTTGTAATACTGGCACAACTAGGAACATCTAAAGTATTGGCTGTAAAGTGGGCAACCGAAGAAGAAACAGAAAGAGAAACATTTGTTAATCCTGATCCATCCCCAAAAAAGGCTGTAGCACATACATTTCCACCTACATGAACATCATTCGTAGCACAAATACTTACTGCAACAATTTTACTTGTAGATTTAATTGCAGTTGTAGAAAGCTGCATAGCAGAGTTTGTGCCATCACCGCTTTGAATAGTTTGGGCAGTTGTAGATACGCCACTATTAGTTGAGACAGCAACCTTTAAAAGTTGTTTATAGGTATTTGCAATTTGTTTTCCTGTTAAATCTGTCATATCAAATTCCAATAACTTTCTTCATCTTCCCAATTAACATTTACATTCTCCCATAAAAGGTTTCTGCCTCCAGGTAAAGGTTCAGGACGAGGATTAGGAATATTGGGATTATCCCTTACGTCTGGTACTTTATTCTGGGGATTATTTTTTAAATCAAAAGCTCCTTCAAAATCTTCTGGGCAGACAAGCAAACCATAACTGTTCATCTGCATTACTGCATGTTTATATCTCCATCCACAAATATCACATATTGCCCATGAGTTTTTTCCACTTGCCATCAATACCACCTAAGTCTAGGTTTAATAAACATGTTTGCACGTTCTCTATTTTCAGTCATAGCTCTATCAAGAAGCTCTTCATAGTTTTGTTTAAGCATCCCAATTCTACTTTCAGGAACTCCTGGTCTTTTCATAGCCAGATAATAAGACAAACCACAAGTAAGAGGAGGTAAGAAATACTTAGGAATATCCGCATTTTGGATAGCTGATTTATCAACATCTTGCAACTCACTAATAGTTTCAATCTTTAATACATCGGTTGAATTTTCTGGAATAGGCCATAAAGAAATTGTAGGATTATCTAAGTTACGTTTAATTGTCCATTGACTAGCCCTACCTGTTTGACTTTTTCTAGGTACAAGTTGATATTCTTCAAATGAAATACGTTGGGCTTGTAAATCTACTTCATCTCGATTTACAACCAACTCCATTACATCTAAAACATTTGAACTGAGATCATAACTAGTCACACTTGTAGTAACAGTTACAAGTGTAACTGCCGTAGTCCATAACATAACACCACGGTTCTGCCAATCCTTTAACATGAGGTTAATAGAACGTCTAGCTGAAGCTGGTTCATGGCCTAGAATTTGTTCGCCACCAACCATCTCAGATGCTTCTTGTATTATCTCATCAATATCCAGATTAAAATTAAATGTACCTGAAACAGCCATAACTAATCCTTATACGTTAATCTTTCCACCACCTCTGGGCTTACGCTTCTTACTACCCCAACGACCATAAGACTCATCTCTGGAAGCCTTTAGCTGTTTTGCGGTACGAGGTTTACGCTTACGCATCGCAATAGATTCATCCTTACGATCTTTATAACCTTGTTGCTTTTTACGAGCAGGAGCCTTTCGTTTAGATGCTCCACCCTTACCTTTATTTCTATTAGCCATATTTGCTCTACTATTTGAAACTCTTCCTGGCATTTTCTTATCTCCTTTTCCTGCTGTTGATAGTGCAATTGCTATTGCTTGTTTTACTGGTCTACCTTCTCTTTTTAACATCCGTACATTTTGAGAAATAGTTTTATCAGATGATCCTTTTTTTAAAGGCATTATCTACATCTCCATCTTTTTCTAGCTTGCCGTAATCTGCTATTAGGATTCTTAGCAGCTTTGGGAAACTTTTTCATTTGTCCTGCTGATCTTGCACAATAACTTTTTCTTCGTGTAGCTCTTTTACCTGTAGGCTTTTTTTCAGTTACAGCAGTTTTAAGTTTACTTCCAGGATTTTGTCTACGATACTTAGCTACTCCTTTAGCAGTTAAACCTGCACCTGATTTAGTAGGACGTTTATGACCTCCCTTAATAGTCATACCCCTCATACTATTTTTTTTAGCCGTTGACATTTAACTTTTTCCTGTTGCTCCCCAACCACGTTGAGCAGCACCTACACCTTTAGGGGTTGATTTAGATTTACGTTTTGAGGAGTTTATTTTACCACCTCTTTTTAAACTTTGTTCTACTCTAGCTCTTCCCTTTCTCTCACTCGGAGATTGTTTACGAGCAGTTAACCCTCTTTCTGCTCTTCTTTGGACAGCAAGAGAAGGTTCATAATCTTTTTTTGTTTGAGGATGTTTTAAAATCTCTCCATTATTTATATAAGCATCTTCAGCTTTCTGTTGCCACGCAGCTTCTTTTTTTGGATTCCATTTAGCACGAGTTCTAGCAGCAGTCCTTGCAGCCCTTGTTTGATCTGCTTCATCTTTATCTATTATTCTCTTGTATTTTGCTTTTTCTGCTTTTGTAGCAGTCCCATCATTTACCTTTGATTCTAAATCAACAACCCCTTTTCTAAATTTTCTACTTCTTTTAGTTGTTTGTTCTTCAGGAAAAGATCTTGCTCTTGTTCCTGCACCTGTACTTACTTTTTCCCCTCTAGTTCCAACTTGCTCTGTTACATCTTTACTAAATCCAGATTCATGGTCTACACTACTATCCCCAACCTCATCTCTATCTCTTCGTTTAACATTAACTGGACTTCCTACTTTTTTACCTGCCTCACGAACTTTAAGTTTTGAATGTGCCTTTTGAATTAGCTTTCGCCTTGATCCTCCAGGTAATGCCTTTCTAGCTAGTTTACTTCCTATTTTTCCACCTACTTTTCTTTTAATTACTGGCATAATATCCTCCTATTTTTTTCTTACTGCACCATATCCTCTAAGCGCACAACCTGCACCAACTCCTTTGGAGGATTTACGTTTTTTGTTTTTACCTACTTTACCACCATATTTTCTTCCTCTCTGAAATCCACCTAAAGCTGCTAATTCTTCTTCTGTAGGTAAAACACCCTTACGTCCCAAACCCATTTCTTCTGCCACTTGACGAGCAGGAGGAGCAAAAGTTCCTTTTTGTTTTAGTAATCCTGTTCTAGGATCAACACCTGCCATACCACTTCCTACAAGCTGTCTTCTTCTTGCAGGAGAAACTCTATCTTGTCTAGTTGTACCAGGAGGAGTAACCTTTGATCTTAACGGTCCTGCTTCTACTGATTGACCTGCAACACTAGACCGTTGAGGAGCAAATACAGGAAGCCTTCTTCCACCTGAAGGAGAAGCAGTCCTAACAGGAGCAGTCGTATCTCGCTCTGAAAATCTTTGTGCATCCCTATCTCTTCGTTGCGCTCTAGCCAATGCAGCTATTTCAGCCCTTTCTTCTTTAGTATACGTTGGTTTTGTATCCTTTTTAGATTTTGGCTTCTTAGTCTTTTTTCTTTTTCTAAGTTCAGGGACTGTAATACCTAACTCTTTAGCCTCTGCTTTTTCAGCCTTAGTTCCAACAGGACGACCTTTTTTAGATTTACGTCCTCGTTTTGTAACTTTTTTTGCAGCCTTACTTGCTCCTGGTATTTTTGCCATAGTTCTTCTCCCTAGTCTTTATATTCTACAATCTTACCAGGATCATAATCTACAACCACATCTTTTTCAGGACCATGAACGGATGGACCTTTACGAGCAGCACCAAATCCTTGACCTGTTGGTTTACCTGTAAATGATCTTACAAAATCCTTACAAGCTTTAATTCCCTTTTTTGTATCAGGGTAATTTCTAAATCCTACAACTGGCATATTATGCCCTCCCTCTCATTTTTCTTAATGTTAATGCAAGTTGTGCTTGCTTTCGAGTTTTTGGATCATCACTTTTAACAGCTTTTCTAAGCCATCTTACAGGAATCTTTTCATCTTTTTTAACTCCTGCTTTCTTTCTCAAAGAACCTTTATTTTTAGGCTTAATAGCTTTTTGTATCCAGTCCTTATCTTTCTTTTTTCCCTTTGCCATTTTAATCTCCTTTGGAATACTAGCTCTATTTATAGCCATTAAACCTGACCACCTTTTTTATAACCCTTAATAAGTTTATTATTACCTACTAGTCCACCACCACGCTTATAAGTTGTTTTAGGTTTTTTACGAGGTTTGGGTATATCTTTACGAGGATTACCTCTTTTCTCTAATTCTCTAAGATATTCTTCTTGATCTTCTCTTTCTTCACCCTCTAGTTCTTCAGGGTTTGGTCCTCTTGTAGCCATGACTAATTACTCCCCTTAATTAATGGATCGTCAGCACCCACAGGACTGAACGGTGTATTCATATCGTCTTGTCTTGTTCTTCTAGCTTGGTTACGCAATCCATCAACAGCAGCCGTATATTCAGATTGCCATGCAGGAATTGTGCTAAAACTTTTCATAAAAAATGATGCTTCAATCATACTTGCGTAGAATAAAGCATCATAACAATAATCACTATAATAATTATTTGGTGCAGCCGAACTTAAAGTTGTTGGTCTGTTTACATGAGCAATCTGTCCATCTAGTGTGGATACAGGTGTAGGAGCAATAAGAACACTTGACTCTGTTCTCCTTGCATAATATTTAGGTGTACCTACAGAAGCACTAACATAAGGCCAATAGTCATGGATAAATTCATCTGTTCTCTGTAATAGGCTTGTTCTATTTCCACTTACCATTACATTAAAGTTCTTAACAATTCTCGTACCTGAAGGTAAAGATACATACGGATTACTTACAGAAACAGCAATCGAAGTAAACGTAACAAGACCGTAATCATCCAAGTCTCTTGTCAGACGATTTTCAGCCTTGTTTACAAATTTACTAATAGCATCAATAAATTCTGTTGATTCATCTTCAGCAGTATTTTTAATATCAGTAACTAGATAAGTATAATCAGCCATATAACGGCTCCTTACCCATAAAAGATTGTAATAGCTGTAGCAGAAGCAGGAGCAGAAACTTTAACTACACCTCTTATTCGAGGACCATAATCCCCTAAATAAATATCAGTAGGTGCAGCCGCTTCGTCTGTCCATTTCATGGCAACACCTGTGCTTCCTGTTGCTCCTCCTTTAGCAATTATTTGCTTTTCTCCTGTAATTAGACATATACCATCATTACTTCCATTTGAATGAATAGCATAAATTCTAATAAAATCATCAATACCGTTTGCCTTATTTAAAGTAACAGAAGTTGTAATATCTACAACAACACCACTTCCAGTTCCTCCAGCATCCACAGTTGCTGTCTTAATATTTGAGGCCATACTCTTACTCCTTAATGTATAAATAGAGTGGAAGGAAGGAAACTTCTCCTTCCCTCCAAACTATCTAACGGACAATTAACCAGAGTTTCCGAAGAAACCTCTCCAGTCCGACCAGCCGAAGCTATAACGCTCACGAGCCTTGAACCGAAGATTACCAGTATCAAAGTCAGGCTCCATCTTAGTCTGCAATGGAGTCCTATTAAACATCTTGGTTCCGTTAGGAACATTCGTCTTAACGAACCAAGCATCAGTATCCGTAAACCTACGGTTGACAAAAACACCCTTCGGAAGCATTGACATGCTTTGAATGGAGTTAATATCATTCCAACCAGCAGGGTTGGTTGCAGCAGCACCAATGGCTCCGCTTTCACCAGACGCTGGCATATAGGTCGAATTAAGAACGGCATTGGAAGTAGCCCAATTGTCAGGGGATACATGCAGAGAAACTGCTGCCCCACCCGTAAGGATACCTCTATCGTCCTTAATCTTTTGGATTGTGGTCAATGCTGCTTCCAAAGAAGAGAACGATAGATCAGCATCAGTCAGATCATTAGACTGATTACCATCCCCTACAGTTGGATGCGTTGCCGAAAATAGTGGCTCACCATCACCACCCTGGTATGGGGCAGTATCGGTAAATCCATTATTGAAAATATCAGCAGCTTTAACCTGTTTCGTATTCGCCATTGAACGGGCAAGACCTCTTGCACGTAGCTTGGCAAATGTGTCATAAAGATTGTCTTCCATAGCCTCTTCAGTAATGGCAAATGCAAGAGCGATAGTCTGGTTCACGTAACGTGCCGTATAACTCTCCTGTGCATTGTCATAGCTAATGGAAGCACCTTCATTCTTAACAGGCGCACTTCCGAATCCAGTAAAAAGAACTTCCTCTTCAAAAGCTCGATCAGAATTTTCGATTTCAAAAAGAGGCTTTTCTTCGTTATCAACTTCTCCATACTCAATGCCGAAAACAGCATTAAGACCAGGGAGAAGTTCTTTGGCAATACTTGCTCTATTAATAGCCATAATTTATTCCTCCCCTAAGAAGCTCTTGCCGATACACCAATGGAACCAAAACGATCCATATGCTGAATAAGCTTGACTTCTACAACTTCAAAAGCCCTTTCAGCAGATACATCAATATCGTTTCCTGGTTCATCAACCCAACCAACTACACGAGTCATTCTTTGGGCAGCATTACGAGTAGCTGCTGCAATACCAAATCCTGAATTACCTGTAACAGTTGAACCTGAACCTAGCGTAACGTCAAAGTTCATCGAATTAACATCACCTACACTAATTGAAGCGTCTGCCTGAATCTCATATACGGCTTGAGGATCATCAGTAATAATCCCATACGCATTAGAGGCAGAAGTACCAGTAGGCCAATAGCGTGACCATTTCGGTTCGCCATCAGTCTCGTAGTAACATCCTTGGAAGACACCCCAAACATATTCAGTAGTCGTAGCAATCACATTCAGATTTCCTGCACTAACACGTACAAGATCGCCAGCAAAAATATTGGAAGCGTAACCGCTTGCAATAGGGTATTGACTGTCTGATCCCATAGAATTGGGACGAGATCCGTACCTACGTGAAGGAGTGAAGCCCGACAAAGCTTTGCTTGCGGTCATAATTGTTCTCCTTTAAAATTAAACCATACAAGACTAAGACTCTTGGAAAGTTGGTTGCCTTCCCTTAATAATCTGAGTCTTGCTGTTGTTGGAAATTGGCATCCTCGAATCGTTATTACTTTCTAATTGCATATCAATTGCGTTCATCAAGTCTTCACTCTTCTTTTGAAAATGCCGTGTTCTTGCCTCATGCTTGCCTCTTATCATCTTTGCAAGGGCTAAGTCACCACGGTTGACTACTCCAGCATAACGGCCTCCTTCTACCACGATAGAAGAAGAAGACATTTCAGGAACTTCATCAGGAGTTACGAACACCCATCCCTCATTCAATTTCTTACCTACGTTCATATAATCATCATTACCTTTATTGTTGATTCTTATCCAACGTAAGACCATATCCTGAGAATCAAACCTTTGCTGAATTACATCTGGGATGTCTAAAGCATCTGGTTCTTCATAGGTATATTCGATTTCTCTTGTTTTATTTTCCCTCATATCTTCCATACGGGTTTTTTCCAATGGCATAGTTTTATCCTCCACGTTTAGTTACGACATCTGTATAACCACCATCAGCTCCATCAATTTTGAGCTTTTCGGCTGCATACACTTCAAGCGGTATATCCCATTTCTTAGCCAACCTCATATCTTCTTGTGTAAGTTTGACTTTCTTATTAGAACTTGCAGAGGAACGTGACCCTCCTGCAACCACTTGGGCAGTCTGTGTCGGTGACTGCTCCCGAATTTCTTCCGATACTTCTTGTCCCACTCTAAATTTATGTGGAAATTCTTTTTGTAAACGATAGTTTACTTCTTTATAAAATTCATCATCGGATGGATTGAATCCCATATTTTTAAGATCACCATCTATTGCTAAAGCAGCAGCAGTCATTACACTATCTTTTCCAAACCATTCATTTTCTGAAGCCCATCTTACAGCTTTAGGATCTGGTGCAGCAGCTTGTTGAGCAGCTTGATGTTTAATTTGCTGTTCTTGCTGATCTACTTCATTTTTATATTTTTCTAAAGCAGCTTTTGTAGCTCCTATATTCTCTATATCTCGTTGACTTTGATTTAAAGTTTCTTGTGCTTTTAAAACCTTTTCTGCATCACCACTTTGGTAAGCTTCTAAATAATTTTCCCTAGCTAATTCATATCTATCTTGTAACTGTTTTTCAGAAGTCTCAGTTGTTATTTCTTGTGCTTGGGTAAATTCTTTTTCTCTTCCAATTAGTCTATGATTTAATTGTTCATTCTGCTGGATAAGCTGCTGTATCTGTTCGTCACGTTCCTTACGTTGCTTAACCAACTGCCTGATACGTTTCTGCGCTCCTTTTGTTTGAACCCCTTCTAATTCTTTTGGTTCTGCTTTTTCCTCATTCTTATCTTCTTCAGGAGCGTCAGTCCAAGAAGAATCCTCACTTGCTGTTTCAACCACCTCTTCTTTTTCTTGAGGCTCTTTCGCAGAAGCTTTCTCCTCTTCTTGTCCTTCAATCTCATATTCTACCTTTTCAGTTTCTTTTCCTGTCGGAACGGTAATTTCCGACCACGCTTCATCACTCATTTAGATTTCCTTTCTTTCTACGCTGTTACGAACCAACGGTTACGTTAGGTTGTTAAATAATAATAACACATAATCTAGTCTTACGCAAATAAAATTTTACTAATTAGACAAATTAAATGTCGGATCTAGTTCTTTAGGATTATCCACCTTCATCATAATCTGGTCATCAAAGAGCATTAATAGCTTAATCCCTTGATAAAACAGCTTATTTCCAGCATGTTTTCCATAACAAACATAATCTCCTACTTTACACCATGCCCCGTTAGGAAACTTACTTTGATCTTTATAAGCTAAGTCACCTACAGATAAAACCCTACCTACGGTTGTTAAATAAGCCATGTCGTCTTTTGTTGAGTCGGGTAGAAGAAGACCACCCTTTGTTACCCCCTTAACTGATACTGGACGTACTAATATATTATATCCAGGCAGGTAAGGTAAATTAGTTGGATCTGGTTGGTCTTCTTCGTTAGATACCCATTGGTCATTCTTAATGGCCTTTTCCATTGCTACTGATCTCACTATTCGTCCTCCTCGTTATAGTTACCACTTCTTCTTGTAAGAATATCTGTAAAAGTTGCTCTCGAAAACATAATCCCCTTACAATAGCCAACGAGGTTCTGGTACTCCGCAAATGAACTAGGCGCACCTTCTGATAATACTTCTTTTACTCTTTCAATCTCCTTATTGTATTCTAATACAATCTCGTCCCAAGCTTCCATCTTAGTTGCTGGAACCTCCTACATCAGGTCCAGAACCACCACCAATACACCAGTAACCAATAGCAATACCAATAGCTACCCAAATTGGTGCGCTAGTCCAAAACCAACGACTGCATCCACATCCTATACAATCACATCCAAGTCTTATAATTTTTTTCATACGTTCAATCATAAATTAATCTCCTTTGCTGAAATCATTTCATTAACTTTAGTAGAAAGATTTTCTTTATCTGTATCTAAATTTTCAGCCATTTTAGCCAATTCCATTAACATTTCCATACCTTTTAATTCTCTATCTCTTTCATCTGAATTTACCATACTTGCTAATTTAGTTACTACTTCTAATACTTTTAATTTTTCATTATTCTCTAATTTAGCCTGTTCAGTAGCAACCTTGGTTAGAACATCAATAGCTTTCATAGATTGTTTAGCTACCCTATCTTTTTCCTTATCGTCCAATTTAATTTGTTCACTCATTCCTTTTTGTAAAATTCTTGCTTGTAATTCTTTTTCTTCTAGATCAAGTTTTCTATTTTCAAGGGCAGCA
>VTLG01005018.1_pt1 | contig 10818 bp, 7 predicted proteins | sample 4694571 | NCBI WGS metagenome assembly VTLG01 (sample SAMN12604809, study PRJNA352737) | marine metagenome | biome: ENVO:00000447; feature: ENVO:00000209|ENVO:00000569|ENVO:01000036; material: ENVO:00002151; isolation source: viral sequences binned using virsorter ... | reverse complement strand
AAAGTTCCTGATACTTTGTTTAGTTCCCGTGCTTCTAGAATTAAAGCAGCAAGGGGGTGTTCGTGTTCGGACAAAAAGTTCTTGGTAAAAGAAGGTTCTTTACTTTTTGCTGTTCGTGGATACTCTAACCCAAGTTCATCAAACGCTTTTCCAATGCTACGAGCCGCCCAGATTTCTACATTAGTGTTGGTCAGTTTTTTAATTTTAGAGAGCGTTTGTTTTTCACGCTTCTTAATAATCTCTCTGGTTTTTTCTGCTTGGTCTATGTCTAGCCGTATACCACGAAAGGTCATCTCCACCAGGAGGGGTAGTAAGTTGGATTCCAATTCCCAGACTTCATTTAGATCTTGCTCAACGAGCATAGACTGCTGTTTTTGTATGAACAGATCAAAACAGAGCCGAGCATCCCACTCTGCATAAGCGCCCACGAACGACGAATGTAATTTATACATATTCGCTTTATGATTAGAGTAGCCGAACGATGCGGCTGCATCCTTTAGTTCTTGTTCGCTTTTTATTTTTCCGAGATAATCAAACGCCACACTATTAAGGCTTAGTGAATATCTGTCTTCCAATAATCCAGCCGTAACCATTGTGCAAATGATCCGAGGACCATCGACCTTGAACCCTTCTCGTTTAAGCCAGCCCAAATCATAGTTAGCGTTATGGCAAATTAAATTCTCAGTATTATCTATTGCTCTCTGCACATATTTCTTAACGCTGGAAACAGGTAGGTTTCCTGAATCGTGTCTTATAGGTAAGTAAAGTTCCCAATCTGCTGTAGCAAGGGCTATGCCACAAATAAATCCTTGGTCCGGGAATTTCCAGCTAGGACCGTGGCTTTTAAGCAGTGGATCATTTGTCTCGACATCAAGTGCTAAAAAACGTATTGGCTGATCTATGTTTGGTAAAGAGTCTATTTCAGGAGGAAGCCAATCGCCTTCGGGCTTACTTCCAAAATTTAAAGTGTCTGCCAGGTGACTGCGTACCATTTACTTTAATAATTCCAGTTGCGTAGCGTTTTGGGTTTCCGACATTTCTCCAGCTAACGCTATATAAGCTGCTGCGTCAACAAAGGAATCCATGTGAGATTCTGTTCGACATAACCTACACACTTTTAAAAGAGCCATCATAAGTGCAACGTGGTGGGGTTTTAATTGTCCGTTACACCTATCTATGACTACTTGCCACATTTTACAAATGTCTCGATGGTTCTCTAAAGCAGGGCCATAAATTTCCTGCCTGTCTGTATTTATCAAGCGTTGTGCTTCCAATAAAATTTCGTTTCTATTCATATCACAAAACTCCTATTGTAATCTTGAGGTTCAACTAGATAAAGGTTTTCCGTAGGTCGAGAACAAGCTACATAAAAAACTCGGTGGTTTTCGTAGTTTTCATTGTTTTTAATAGCTGCTGTGGTTAGGTCTAAAAACACTACGACGTTTTGTGCTTCACCACCTTTTGCACCATGTATCGTACTCAGTTGGATGCGAGGTGTTTTTAGATGAAACGAATCGTCACCTTTTCTCAAAATACTAGTCACATAAGTTTTATCTACAGTTATAGTTTTACTATCAAGAGCCTCGGACCATATTTCATCGACCGAGGCCAGCAGTCCATAATCCGAAACCAGTTGGTCGTAAGTAAGAAACAATTCCTCAGACACGTTTAGTTTTTTAAATCCTCGTTGTACCTTACCCCCATTACCTGTCATGTACTTATACATGATTTGTACGTTTGCCGCAGAAACTTCTTTACCTTTTCTCAGTCGTTCCCAAGTAATGATAGCAGTAGTAAGATTATAACTAATGCTGCGTCCACCATTACGCATGAATAGATACCCTGCTGATTTTAAATCTTCAGCTACGGTGTCCAGCATGTAATTCGCCTGCGCCAAAATCAACCATTCACCAGAACTAAAATCTAATTCCTGCAAAGAATTGATGCGTCGTACCGAGCCTTCCTCTTCTTTTGGTCGATATGCTTTTTGCTGTCTTTTATTTGACGGAATAGTATTTATAATCCTGCTAATAAGTCGGTAAATAGACTTCGGAGTACGATACGATTGGTCTAAGACCTCGGCTTCACCTTCAAAATGCAGAAATTCTTCCGGCGAAGCTCCTGTGAATCCGTAGATCGCTTGATCGTCGTCACCTGCCAAAATTAAATCTTCGGTATGGTTTTTTAAATTAGCTACTATTTTCCATTGCAACGGTGATAAATCCTGTGACTCGTCAATACAAATCAAACTAAAAGTTTTAGGCAAAACTAAGTGCATGATACTTTCAAATTCGGTTAGCATATCTGTATAGTCTATTAAACGAAAGGTTTTTTTAAACTCCTGGTAGCTTCTATCAATAAAGTCTACTTCGTTCCATGCGTAATTAAAATCTGTTTTATTATACTCTTCACGTAAAGTAGACATCTTTAGCCGATACAAAGAAAGCAAACTAATAATAGGGTTGTTTGTTTTAGTGCGTCTTTCTTCGTCTATGCTAACGTCAAAATTCAAATTAACTCTTTTACCAAATTTTTTGTAGTCAGCTTCTGTAATTACCTTTCTGTCTTGAATAGAAAGGGACTGGTAACATAAAGAATGCAATGTACGAAAATAAAACAACTGTTCCTTTTGCTCGCTTTCGCTCAAACCTAGTAACCTGACCGCTCGTCCTCGCGCTTCTGAAGCTGCTTTTGTAGTAAAAGCTAGGTACGCAATACGTAACGGACTAACTCCTAACTCAAGACGATCAGTCACTTCAGCTAGTAAACTAGTTGTTTTGCCTGTGCCGGGTGGACCAAACTTCTTGTATGTAGTCAAAACGGAACGTCCTCTTCTTCAAAGGAAGCTGCTTCTAACGCAACCGATTCATCAGGATCAAGCTCGTCAATCCGCCATGCTCGGACACTAGCTTTGTTTTTAAGACGGATGGTTATAGATTCTGCTCCTAGTTCTCGTAGCCTAGCGCTAATATCGGTTCTAGTTTTATAATGAGAAAACTTATTACGTTTTAAATACGCATCAAGGTCCATGAGCCGAAAAGTGTACTGCTGTTTTTCTTCATCATAGTATGGTCTACGAAGTAAAATCTCTTCTTTAACCTCACTTAATTGCGACTGCAAAAAAGAAATTAAATACTCTTTAAACTGACCGCTAATAGAAACCTCTTCAGAAACCGAAGTTATAGCGTGATATTCTACCATTTCAGATAGAAGGTCTGCTATATTTGCTTCCCAATCTTTTCGCGCCATCGAAGGCGGCAAAACATTTAGTTGTTCTAGGGCAGCTTTCTGAAACTTGGGTTGCTCCAATAGCTGATCGGTCTGTAGCTCCAGCCCTTTTGAATCTACGTCCACTACCCAAAGCGGCGGCTCTGAGTCGTATTTACGTAAGCTGGTTATCGTGCAAGTTGCAATGCCGCCTACCCCGAACTTTCGTGTTAGACAAAGAGACTTGTTACAAAAATTACAGATCGGCTGGTCGCCGCACTTATATCCGTAGGTCTTTACGTTTAAGCTTTTAATCAAAGCTTCGATCTCTGCCCTGTTTAATGGTGGGTCTATACATTTTTTGTTGTAGTCGTAAATTTCCATGTCCCATGATTCTGGAAACCGTTTACGCAGATAAACGCCTATGCTGAACAAAGCGTTATTCCTATTACCTTTGGAAATCTTCTTACCGTCTTCTGTAAGAATAACCAAGCACGGTGGCCCTTCTTTAAAAATATCTAGCTCTTTGGGTTGTAAAGAACCAAGGGCCACGATCTGATCCGGCGTTTGTACTTTGCTGTCGTACAACGCAAAAAATTCTTCTAAGGTAGCCGCTTTTCCATCAGGTTTATAAGCATATCGGCTTGGCTCAGAATTGCAATCTTCATAAGGAGCGTTTATTCCATTTCCTACATCGTTTGCCAAAAGCTCGGCCTGCTTTGGAAATATTTCAGAGGTAGAAAATCCAAGTAAAGAACTGATGTTTTTTAAAGTCGTCTGCATATTAGCTGCACTGACAGCAGGGCTAGAAAACAAATAAGCGTGTACGCCGCCTGACTTACTGCGAAACAAAACTATAGGAAGGTTTAGCTCTTTTATTTTATCTAGGATTTGCTGATGGTTTAGGTCGGTGTATTCGTCTATATCGATACAACCAAAAGAACAGGTGTTGTCTCTGGTTGTTGGAAACACGCCGATACTTGGGCCTGTGCCGTCTAAGTGAGACTCTAGTGCCTCTTCAATACTAGGTTTTATATTCCCCTGTTTATCAACAAAATTACCAGTCTCGTCCTTAGAGTAAACAATATTATAGCTCTCACGCTTTCCTTTTTCATTTGGCGTATTGCCTTTATAAAAAAGAACAGAGTAAGCGTCTGTCAGACCAGAAAAACACTTAGCGTATTTTTGGGCGGATTCGCGCATAGCAAAAGAAAAGGCGGCTTGCGCCGCCTTCCCAATCCTAATCTACGACGGATGCTATGGGGTTTATGTCGGGCGCTACCTTAGAAGAACTTTCTTCATTAAAGCTGCTGTCCGAAACGCCGTCCTCTTCTACCGTTTTAGCGAACGCCATTGCACGTTCAACCAAGTGTCCTTGATCTCCACTAACCTGCGATTCATGTGATATTACAAATCCCTTAAAACTACCTTTCGCGTTCGTTTCATCAGTGGTGGCAATACGATAAATGTTAGCATACCGAGGTGGTGTGAAAATACTACCGTTCGCACCAGTTCTGGTTTGTGCATTGATGATAGAGTTCCAACGCCTAGAGTTTTTAAACTGTGAGGATTTCATAACTAAAATAGCTGGTTCAATCCCACCATCTTCCTTAAGTATTAGAACATAATGGTTTGCTTGTTCTTCGATATAACGACCATCAGAACTTCCCTTAATGTATAGTTTCCTGTCGTCAGGATTTTGAGCATTAAGCTGCGTTTCTGGAAGCTGATCGGCTGGCGAGAACACATCTAAGGGAGGTCTTCCACCCTCGATAGTGCCACCAGGCCAAACAAGATAGCGCCTGTTAAAGCCACAGGGAACGACAAGAACACCTTCATCGCCTTTAAAAATATCGTAAGTCACGTTGTTGAAGATATCTCCCGGCTTACCACCCTTATCAACTAAAATTTGTTTAATATCCGCTTTAGTCTGATCTTGAAAGATTTTTAAAAGCGGAATAACGGTATCAGTTGGGGCGGTTGCAAGCCCCTCCCCTGCATGTGCTTCAAACAAATTATCTACTTCGGTTAAAACTACTTCCTGAATTTTTTTCTTTGCTACTGCTTGTTTTGCCATGATTCTTATCCTTGTTTTATAACTGCTTTTTGGCCTGTATACACTCCAAACAAATCGCCCGGAACATTCCTACCGTTTATTAAGACTTCTTCATTTACAAATGATTTTAGTGTCATAGGATGCACAGATTCTTTTGTGGAAACTGCAAGCCCTTGAGATTCAGCAAGTTCTATAAAGTCAGCGCGTCTACCATCCTCGCCCTTTCTAAAACTCATACTCACATCACTTTTAATAAGGTCTTGAAATCCATTTTCCCGAAGCCAGCTAAAGGCTTCTTCTTGATTAGCCTTAGAGATGTGAGCGCCTACCGTTGGAACTATTGATATGGAACTACCGTCAGCAAGCGTAAACGCACTAATATCAAATTCCGCCATCAAGTCTGGTAAAGTTTCAGTAATGTTTTTGTGATATACCGCTTTAAGCTTTTTTAAAGCGGCTTCGGCTTCTTCTATTTCTTTTAGTTGACGTTGTGCCACATGAGCAAGTTTGCTAACACCTGACATTCCAACTTCACTAACATTCAAAAAGGAATCTTGCTCTTTTACAGGAGCCGAATCCTCAAATAACTGATCTACTGATTTTTGCATTTGTCACCCTTTCTTTAGGTCATGTATTGAGGAAGGCCAGTCCTCGGTTTTATAAGCCAGACCTTAGAATAACATTATTTATGCGATAGTCAACAGATAGTTGCTTTTTTTTATAAAAATAATTTAAACTATAAAAAAACTACATACGGCGAGAAAATGCTACAAAAACATAATGAAGTCTCACGAAATGCGGACTCTACGCATTTATTAGGAAATACAGCAGAAACTATAGTAAAATTAGAGTTGTTGAGTAGAGGTTATTTTATTTACTCTAACGATTTTGCTCACGGGCCTGCGGATATCATAGCTCTCAAACCAGAGCCGAACCCCGAAGTGTTAATGGTCGATGTTAAAAGCGAATCAAAAAGATTCCTGAAAGGCCGTAACCAAAAAACCCGTATTTCAAGAAAACGAACTGCAACACAAAAGAAATTAGGTATTGTGTTTGCGTATGTTGATCCCGAAACAGGAAACGTCCACTGGGCTAAACACCATAAACTGTAGGTTTAACCCTTAACCGAGCCGTGACAATAACGGAGAGATTAAATCATTAGGATTTAGAGCGGCGTAGTTACGTGCAGCGTCAGTATTGATGTTACCTAACAGTGGCCCGACGGGTTTAGGTTTGGTTAAATGAGGCACTAAATTAGGAGGTTGTGTTCTTACAGGCGACCTCTCTATACGCTCTCTTTCTAGGCTAGAAGCACGAGGTTTACTTACGTTTGTTGTAGGATCAAAGTCTCTACGTGACTCGTACCTTTCTTGATCCGAAGCAGTAATATAACCATTAGCTAGTAAAAAAGCGCGTAGTCTTCTTGTAACCAATGCTTTTTTCGAGGGAGATTTTGAAACATCTGTTAATAATTGAGTAAAAAAATCTTTATCTAAAGCCGCTTTAAAAATGAGGTCTTTAGACCTCATATTAGGTACGTCTATAAAAGCACCAAGCTCTCTAGCCACCATAGTAGGCTCTGACAATCCTTGGCCTTCTCCCGGAGCATTTTTTGTTAGAAATCGACCCCCTCTAAGACTTCCTAAATACCATATATTTTGAATCGCTCTTCCGATACGAGCAGCGGGAATATCTTTATCTTCAGAGGTTGCTCCTTTTTCGAATTTAGTTTTCTGTACTTTCATACCTTCTTTAAGAACAGTATTTAAGCGAACCCTAAAACCATCGTCAATAACTCCTTTTTCCCCTAATACGTCAAGAACGCTTTTGCTATTTTTACCTCCTAACGGGTTGTTTAAATACTTATAAATTTCACTTGCCTTAGTAAAGGGGATTCCGCTTTCATTTTTAGTTGTTGTTGCGGCAGAAAAAGCAGCGTCAAATATTAAATGTTTTAAACCTTCTAACGCTCCCGGAAATTCTTTATCTGCTCTTTTTGTGTTTCGGACAAGAGTGTTTAAATTATTTTCTGCTTGAGCCGATCTGTTGTCTACACCACCAATAGCTTCTGTCACTAATTGTGAAGGGATAGTATTTCGTCCCGTACTATTAGCAAAGGTGAATTGGTTATTTAACGCTTCACTAAAAGAACCTGGGAAAAAACCTGTTTTATCCCTTTGTTGGCTCATATCTCCATACAATTTAATTCTTTGGTTTAACAAAGTTTGCGTTTTATCTATGTCTAAAATATCTTTGTATAAATTTGGAAACCGATTGTTTCCTGAAACTTCATCAAAAAAAACATTGTGGTATTTTTTTAGAAATTCTGGGACTTTTGTGATATCAACTTCTACTTCAAGTACATCGCCACTATCATTGTACTTTTTAGTTACTGCCTTACTATCAAATAAAGCGGCTAGAATCTGTTCTTCAGCGCCTCTTACAGCATCTACTCGTCCAAGCGCTTCTTTAGTCTGCGGAAAAAGAAGAGAGCCGACACCCTCTTTTTTGGACTCTTGTTCCACTAATTCTATTGCTTTATTTATTTGTTGGTATTTTACAGCCAGGTCATCTCCTTTACCACTTAAAGCTTTTTCGGCTAAAAGTTCAGGAGTAATTTTGTATGCTCCAGATTTGCGTTTAGCTACAATGGTGGAAGGAAAAGCTCTTGAAATAGTGTCGTGAAAAGCCCTGCTAAATTGATTTGCTGTATACAAATTTTTTTGTTCGGAAGTAAGTGCTTTTATGGAAGGATTAACGCCTCCTGAAGCCATAAAAAGATCGTTCCGTAAAGCTTCCTCTAAATCACCGTATCGTCTAGCAGTATCATAGTCTGCACCAGCCGTTGCTTTTCTAACACTGTTTAAAAGTTGGCTCCTTACTTTTAGTAAAGTTTTAATAGGAACAAAAATTGAAGGGTCTGACTCTGTTTTCAATATACCGTCTAATTTTTCCTTTTCAATTTGATTACGAAAAACATCTGCTTGTTTTCTAATAAAACCTACTTGTCTATTAAATGCCTTTGATGGGGCTTTCTTTTTATCCATTGCTCTCAAAAGAGCTTGTGTGTAAGAAAGTTTATCTTGTGCTGAAGCATTCGGTGAAATATCGTCATACATACTTTGTGCTGATTTAAAATCAGCAGGGTATCGAGCTGCTGCTGCTTGTATGTTTTGGTTAGTGCTAACTATACGTTTGTTAAGACTTGTTATTTGTTGGGAAAGAGATTCTACTTTCTTTGGGTCTTCTAAGCCACGAAGAGTGTAAAATAAAGCTTCAGTTTCTTTAGTAAGTGTAGGAGGGCTATCATTGTCGTTTATTTGAGCGGAAAATTGTTGGAAAAAAGTTGGAGCCTTTACCATATACTCAGGGTTAACTTTGGCATAGTATAATGATTCTATCGCTCGTAAATCTCCTATAGCATTTTTTACCGAGGTGTTTAAGATTCTGGAAAATTTAATTTTTGCTAAAGGGTCTGTATCCAACTTTTTAGCTGCGTCTATTGCTTCTTGAGAAGCTAAACGAAGTTTTTCAATTATATGGTTATTCATGTTTAAATACCGCATCTGGGCAGCTTCCTGCATAAGTTGCGGATCACCAGAATTTGTCATTAAAGTAAAAAGATTTATTAATCCTTCGTATTCTTTTTCTACTTGTTCTCTTATTTTAAGCCCTAACTCAGTATCGTTAGATAGTCTTCTTTGAAGAATCCTTAAAGCAGGGTCGTTGGCTACAGAGGCAGTAGTGCGAGGTATTTCTACTCCCATGCTCTTTGCTAACTGTTGTATTTCATCCTTGCTTCTTAGTTTGTTTAAAAGAACAGAAACATAAGCGTCCATGCCCATAGGAACAATGTCTCCATAAGAATTTTTGACATTAGGACGATTGTTTTCTAACCATTTTCTAAGAGCTTTAGCCTCTCTTGAAGTTTGTCCTTTTTTAGAAATAAAAGACTTGCCAAAAGAAAGCCCTTTTGCAGCCCCTTCTTCGGCTATCCCGGCAATAAGCGCAGAAGGACTAAGTACACCATAACCAATTTCAAACATTGCTCTAGCCATCGTATCACCAGGAAAAGCGTTTTCAGCGGTAATTGCTCCCCATGCTGCTCCTACATTAGCCATGGTTTCCATAGCTGAATACCGTATAGGGTTTGTAACGCTGCTTACTAAAAGCTTGTCTACAGGACCAAGTTTTTTAGGGTTAGTGGTTGCTGTTGTAAATATATTAGGTCTTTTTGAAAGGCTCGTTATATTAGCTATAAATTCTCCTGCTCCGGGAAGAATTTTTGGCGTAAATAATTGCGGCGTATTTATAAAAGCCAGTCCTGTACCTAATGTTCTTCCACCTTCTCCAAAGGCTCTTACATTAGGAGTGTAGGGTTGGTTTGTATCATCACCATAAATAAACTCTTTAACTTTTTCTCCAGCAGGATCGCCTGCTAAAAAAGCTGCTGCCATAGATATAGGAATGGTAACGGGCCAAGCAGGAGGAGGAAACGCTAATGCTAGACCTAAAGCGGGAACCGCAGCTACTGCGGTAGGAAGGCTTTGAACATAAGCTTGCCCCGCTTTTTCGGCAAAAGCCTCTAATTGTGTGGCATCGCTGGCTTTAGTAAAATGAGCAATTATGTCTCTATTACTTGCTCCGTCTTTTATAGCTAAGTCATAATTAAACTCAGGGAACTGGCTTTTTATGTACTCTACAACTTGATCGTCATTAACGCTATCCCTAGATACTAACTCAATATCAAAATTCTTTCTAAAATCAAAAAGCTTTTTTTGGTTAAGATTTTCAAAACCGGGTTCTTCTTCAAATTCCGCTCTTCTGAAACTTTCTCCGTATGTTTCAGGGTTTTCCGCATCCTCAAAATCGCTTGGTCGAATAGTTACCTCTAAAGGTTTGCCTGTTACGGAAGGACGAAAGTTGTCTTCTTCTTCTAAAGAATCAATGTATTTTTCTTCCTCATCCAGCGCTTTTTCAAACTCAGAACTAATGTTAACGTCCGTCATTCATCTTTGTCCTTGTTGTTTGTGTAGTATTTAGGGTCACTCAAGTCTATCTGTTTTTTTTCTGGGTCGTACTCACTGAATAACTTAAATACGTCTTGGTAAGCTTTTAAATTAGCCTTAGCGCCTATAAGCTTGGCTTTTTCGGTTGGTTTTTCTCTTGCTCCTGCGTTCAGTTGTTTATCAAGCGTATTAATCGCCGAATCTAGATAAGAAACTAATGCTGCCGACCTTTCTCTAAAATCCTCTTGGGTTGTATAAAATTTACCAGGTTCAGGAACAAGTTCTAAAATGGATACTCTAAATGGTTCTGCTTCTTTTCCGGGAAGCGCCGCTAACAAATCAGCGGCAAAAGTTGTCTTAATATTGTTTGCCCAACTCCGTAATTCTCTATCTGCACCAAACAAAGACTCTCCTGTAGCCGTTATAGCAAGAACATCAGTTATTTTCTTAAAAAACGAAAGTGGTCCAGCAACAGGAGCGCCTGATTTGGCTAGTATAGATCGTATCCGTTTTAATCTTGACGTTGAGTCTAGGGCTTTGTCTTTG
>VTLG01001548.1_pt1 | contig 10819 bp, 14 predicted proteins | sample 4694571 | NCBI WGS metagenome assembly VTLG01 (sample SAMN12604809, study PRJNA352737) | marine metagenome | biome: ENVO:00000447; feature: ENVO:00000209|ENVO:00000569|ENVO:01000036; material: ENVO:00002151; isolation source: viral sequences binned using virsorter ... | reverse complement strand
TAGGTGGCTTGCAAGTATAAAACGCATTAGAGAATATAAAAATTCAAATCTATCAGTGGTGAGAGAATCTTTTGAAGATGTATTTGAGATGTATCCTAATAATTTTTTCTATTTAGATCCTCCTTATTATTTAGAGAAAGATTCAGATAATAAAATGTTTAAGGGAATTTATCCTAATCCTAATATAGATGTACATCATACAGGTTTTAACCATGAGTTGTTGAGAGACTTGTTACACAACCATAAGGGAAGTTTTATATTATCATATAATAATTGTGAAACTATCCGTGAATATTATAAGGATTTTGATTTGCGTTATCCGAGTTGGCATTATTCATATGGTCTTGGGGAAAAAAGAATAGGAAAGCATAAACAAGAAGTAGGAAATGAACCAAAAAAATCACATGAAATATTGGTGGTAAAGACTTGACAACAGACCTAAATTATGAGATAATATATTATGGCAATTAATTATGCGTTCAGTGAAGATAAAGTTATTCGTGACCTACAAAAGTATGTAGACCGTACTTATGATCAGCATTATGCCCAACGTAAGTACCAAGCTACTCAATTTATAGAAGATTGTGGTCACGGTGAAGGATTTTGTATGGGTAATATCTTAAAGTATGCCCAACGATATGGTCGTAAGAACGGAAAGAGTCGGGCCGATCTTATGAAGATTTTACATTATGGAATAATCATGTTACATATACATGATACGGAGAGTGAAGATGAAGTTAAGTAATGAAACGATAGATGTGCTGAAGAATTTTTCTACCATCAACCAGAATATTTTGGTGAAGGAAGGAACACAACTTAGGACCATGTCTACAATGAAAAATATTCTTGCGGAGGCAAGTGTTACAGAAGCGTTCCCAAGAGATTTTGGTATCTATGATCTGAATGAATTTCTGGGTGTATTGACTTTGGTTAGAGATGCAGAATTGAAATTTGATAATGATAGTTATTTGACTGTCAATGGTGGCAGAACAAAAATTAAATATTTTTATTCAGATCCATCTATTCTTACCACACCACCGGAGACATTTAATGCTCCAGAGTGTGATGTGTCTTTTGATGTTTCTAAAGAAATATTGTCAAGTGTTTTAAAGGCATCAGCGGTTATGCAATTACCAGATGTGGTGATAAAAAGGCCAGCTGGAGAAACATTAATAGATGTGATCGCAACTGATCTTAAAAATACTACATCTAATAATTATAATGTACATTTGGACAGTAGTGATAATAAAGATTTTGCTTTTCATTTCAAAGCTGATAATCTTAAAATGATCCCTGGTGATTATAAAGTTAATGCATCATCTACTGCTCAAGTGAGCCATTGGATAGGTTCAGATGCATCTTATTGGATTGCATTAGAGCAAACTAGTGACTAATAGTATAGAACTACTTTACCATTTTAGTTGTAAGGAGTGTAGTGGGTGGTGGAGTATTGCATTTGAAAATTTTATAGGGGCAAATCGTAATTGGTATTGTCCCTGGTGTGGAGTGAAGCAATATTATGACGAGACAGACATTCCTGTGGGTAGAGAAATACCGACCCCAAAAGATAACTGATTGTATTCTTCCAGAATCAATCAAAAATACATTTTTAGAATTTGTTGGACAGAAGGAGATTCCCAATCTTCTTTTGTCTGGTGGATCAGGTGTGGGGAAAACTACTGTTGCTCGTGCGTTGTGTGAAGAATTGCATTCAGATTATATTCTTATCAATGGTTCAGAAGAATCAGGTATAGATGTATTAAGAAACAAGATTAAAACATTTGCATCAACCGTATCATTGCAGGGGGGAAGAAAGGTAGTCATCTTAGATGAGGCTGATTATCTTAATCCCCAATCAACACAACCGGCATTGCGTGGATTCATAGAAGAATTCCATAAGAACTGCCGGTTTATTTTTACTTGTAACTTTAAGAATAGAATCATAGAACCATTACATTCTCGATGTTCAGTCATTGAGTTTAAGATTAATGGTAACAAGGCCATTCTTGCATCGGAGTTTATGACTCGGACTGAGTACATTCTTAAAGAAGAAGGTATAGGTTTTGAAGAACCTGTAGTAGCTGAGTTGATTATGAAACATTTTCCCGATTGGCGGAGAGTGTTGAATGAGTTGCAGAGATATAGTGTCAGTGGTACTATTGATTCTGGCATTCTTGTAAACATTGCTGAAGTTAATTTGAAAGAGTTGATGACACATTTAAAAAATAAAGAGTTCAGTAAGGTTCGTAAGTGGGTCGTAGACAACATAGACAATGATCCAGTGAAAGTGTTTAGAAAGATTTATGAAAAGATGTATGAGTATATGAAACCATCATCTATACCTAATGCAGTGATTGTGTTAGGAGAGTATCAGTATAAGTCAGCGTTTGTTGCAGACCAAGAAATTAATTTGCTGGCTTGTTTAACGGAGATAATGTCACAATGTCAATTCAAGTAAGTGAAGCTGCAATAAATGAAGTATATGATATGTGGAAATCAAAAGGCTTTCCCCATTATCCTAGTGATTACAATTGGCGCAAATCGGAGTTCGCAAAGATGATTCGGTTTGATAGGTCTACACTGCTTAAACCAAAAAATAAAATAGTAGGTTCATCAGCACATGGACTATCTTTAGCTTGGAGTTATATGCCACATCATTGGGGTATCAAATGTGGTAAGATGAAAACTCCTATGGAGATTTGGAATGATGAAGAACATTTTAAGAAAGGTATTAGTAAACTTTTATCTGGAACATTTTGGGAACAGAAAGAGTATCATAACATAACAGCATCGGACTTGAGATCCGTCCTTCGTAGGTATTCTGGTACACAAGCAGTTTCAAATTTCAGACCAACTGCTGCAGCTTTGATGTATGATAAGTTTTTAGAGAAAGCTTCACCATTGTTTGGAACAAAAGCAGGTACGACTTGGGATATGAGTTGTGGGTATGGTGGTAGACTATTAGGTTCGATCGCTGCTGATGTTAATTACATTGGTACCGATCCGTGTACTGAAACATATGAAGGTTTGAAACAGATTAAAGAAGATTGGTCTGGCCTAAATAGAAATATAGAACTGCATCAGATGGGTAGTGAAGAATTTAGACCAGATAAAAATAGTGTTGATTTATGTTTTACATCACCACCATACTTTGATTGGGAGAAGTATTCAGAAGAAGATACACAATCATATAAGAAATATCCTACAAGCGAAGAATGGGTCAATGGTTTTCTTTTTGATACAATAAAAAATTGTCATTATGGATTAAAGCCTGGTGGTATATTAGCTATGAATGTAGCAAATACAAAACGAATAAAGAATTTTGAAACGGAGACTAATAGGTTGGCTATGGAAGCTGGATTTTATTATCAAGATACATGGAAACTTCAGTTGTCATCACAGCAGGGAGCTCCTAAATATGAACCTATTTTTATTTTTAAGAAATGAAAGATTGGCAGAAAGGAATACCGCTAGAGATACTTCTTAGGTTGGAAAAACCTTGGGAAGGTTATAACGAGCGTTGTTTATCTCCGTTCTTGACGATGAAAAAGAATAAGATTGCTGCGGCAATGTATGAAGGTAAGTATGAATATGGACATGAATGGGCGATACAGAGTAGGGTACTCAAGGTCAAAAGTAAAATCAATATGTACTCTGCCTATGACATACCTATCGCCACAATAGAGAAAGGTGATAGAGTTGTAGACCGTATTGCTTATAACCAACCAGACGCTGTTGTAACTATGTTAAAAAAATATGATGAAGATACTTTTCTCTTTATCAACGAAGAACATAGCACAGATAGAATGGTTGCCAAGTGGGCTAATTATAGAAAGTTAGGTATCAAGATAAACACGTTTGGAGATATTCAAGGTGTCTACTTTAAAGACCAACCATCTTTTCTTGGAGACATGAGAGAATTCAAAGAACAATATATGATGTTGCCGGAAGAAAAATTGGTACTGAGAAAGGCTCCTATTCCTGATGTGTCTAACATATGTGACATCATCAAACAAAGATTAGATGTAATGGATTATGAGTTTACTAACCACTACTCTAACTACAATAAAGGTAAATCATGGAGTGCAATATCTCTCCGTGGATATTCACCAGAGTGGTCTTTCATTACTAAACCAGCAGAGATGAGTAAGAAGTGGAAAGAAGAAAATAAGGACGTAGAGTTTAAGTTACAAGACACAGAACTCCGTAAGATGTTTCCAGAGGTAGAAGAATTGTTGAGATGGTTGCCTGGTAGACCACATCGTATTCGGTTTATGAACTTGGCTCCTGGTGGTGGTGAGTTAGAGAGACACACAGACCAAGTTGATCCTGAGGCTGGTGTGGAAGATTATAAAGTGATGAGGTTTCATTTTCCTATTGTGACAAATAAAGATGTTACATTCAGTCAATGGGATTACAAAGCTGAAAGAGTTTCTTGTCATATGGATGTTGGTGAGTGTTGGTATCTAGATGTGAGAAAACCACATCAGGCAATCAATGCAGGTACAGAGATGAGAACACATCTAGTGGTAGACATTGAGGCGAATGATGAAGTAAGAGCGTTGATATGTTAGAGTGGAATCAATTTCTATGTGTAGACTCATTTGATATACTAAGTGAGATAGAAACTAGGTCAGTCGATTTAATATTTACTAGTGTTCCTGACTTGAATGATTTAAATATAAAAGACATATCTACATACGAAACCTTTATATCTAATGCGATGGACCAATTCGGTAGAATAACTAAAGACACTGGGTTCGTAGCTATGTGTCAGACTGATAGAAAGATAAACGCTCAGGTTTATTCTAAACACGCTTTTATAATTCGTGTTATGGGATGGTTAGGTTTTGTGTTGAAAGACTATAAGATAATGGTAGTCAATACTATGGACAGCAAAGATCAATATAAATTTCCGTATCAACATCTGTGTGTGTTTACTCGCAAAGGAACTATACCACGCAAAGGTGAATGGTTAAAACATATCTTACAATATGAAATGAAAAAGCATACTAGAGGCCCATATTATATATGGAATGAAAATTTTGTTAGGTTAGTAGTTGAGAATTTAAGTAGTGAGGATGATAAGGTCCTTGATCCGTTTTCAGGTTCGGGAATTGTTCCTTATGTGGCTCGTTCATTGAATAGACAATATCTTGGATGTGAAATTAATCAAGAGATATTTGATTCCTCGTTGATGAGGACGGCTATAGTATGAATAAAACATTTTTGTGTGGCTCAGATAATAACTTAGAGGATCTTCTTCCTTGGTGGTATTTTAATGTTAAAAAACATCATCCCGATATTCATGTCACGGTAGCTGACTTTGGTTTAAGTCAGAGTGGTAAACATTGGGCAGAAACACACGCTGATAAAGTACTGACATATGAAAAACATCCTAAGCTGTCATGGTTTTATAAACCTCAAGCAATGCTAGATACTCCTTATGAATATACTTGTTGGCTTGATATAGATTGTGAAGTACTTTGTCCTGTACCAGAGATATTTGATTTTCCTACGGATGAAAGGATGGCAATGACTGAAGATATAATTCGTATGGGTTATTTTGCAGATAAACCAACCGGCGCAGCTGAACACTGGTGGGCTGCGGGAGTTAATGTGGTGAAAGGTAAACCACAGATTTTAAAAGATTGGGCATTTCATGCAATGAATAGTGATCAACGAGGAGATCAAGAAGTTCTCCACCAAATGATTAATATTAATCCAAAATATAATAACATGATAGTGAAGATGCCATTAGAATATCAGTGGTTACGATTATCATTACATCAAGATTATGATAGTCCATATAAAAAGATTGTACACTGGACTGGACCTGTAGGTAAAAAACATATAAGAGAGAAGTTAATGCCATGAGTAAGGTTATATCAATACTAACACCAACAAGACACCGACCGAATAGATTGAGTGAGTTTATTATGTCTGTGTATCAGCACACGGACGAGAAGAATCGCGTAGAGATGTTGATGTATGTTGATGTTGATGATCCCACGAAAGATCAGTACTTAGATTTTTTTGAACATTGTCAAACAGAGTTCAAAGATTTTTTAAGAATTCATTTTGTTTTCGGTGCACCAAAAAGTGTATCACAATCTTGGAATGAGTTGTATATCAGAAGTGTTGGTGATATTATTATCATGGGTAATGATGATTTAATATACAGAACTCCGAGTTGGGATAGAATGATTGAACTAGAGAGTAATGCATACAAAGATGATATCTTTTGTATGTGGATGGATGACAGAATAAATAGAGAGAATCATTGTGCATTTCCTATTGTAAGTAGAAAGTGGTGCGAAACTCTAGGATATTTTACTCCAGGAGTATTTCATTTTGGTTACAATGATACATGGGTATTTGATATAGCTAAACGAGTTGACCGATGTCGTTTTCTAGGTGGGGTGATAGGAGAACATATGCATTTTACTCAAGGTAAAGCTATTAAAGATGAAACTTATGAGAGAAATAGAGTGGCGGGAAGAAATTATTATCAACTAGATGAAGTTATTTTTAATTCGTCGGAGATGGTGAAGAAAAGAATTGAAGATGCTGAAAAATTAAAGAAAGTAATGAAATGATTTTAGTGGTCTATAGAATTTTATACGGTACAGATTTTTTAGAAAGGTCTATACGAAGTGTATATGATGCAGCTGATAAAATTTTTGTTGGGTATTCAACTGAGCCGTGGAGCCAACCTAAAAATTTTCCATTATTAACTGATATAGAAAGAAGCCCACCTGATGTAGTGGAAGAGTATTTTGATTTATCACAGGGGAAGATAGCAATTTCACAACACCAATTTAATACTCCTAAAGGGGAGTTTAATTTTTTGCATAAGAAAGCTTTAGATTTATTCTATTTGAGAAATGAACCACCCACCCTTACTATTTTTATGGAGCCTGATATGGTATGGTCTCCTGGTGTATTTAAAGATTTTGTAAAGGAAGCTGAAAACTATACACACCTTTTTGCACCACAGATAGAATTATGGAAAACTCACAAGTATAGAATAAGAAGAATACATGATCAAACAAGATTAGGACCAGCAGCTTATAAAGATATTCCCGAGTTTAGATTTGGAGCGTATAATGGAAAAGAACAAATCATTTCAAAGCACGGGTGCTATAATTTTGGATTTTGTTTAAATGAAAAAACAATGTATTATAAACACAGAGCAGCTTTAGATTTTTCTCCTAAGATTAAAGATTCAATTCCGGTTGAGTCGTGGTATACTGAGAAGTGGTTAAATTGGACTCCGGCTATTGGTGATTTAGAACCAGCATCAAAACATATAGCCAACATCCCCAAGGCAGATCCTTTTGAAATGCCAGAAGATATGAGGAAATTTATGAATGAAAATCCCGTTAAAAACACCTGAGGAACATAAGTATACCTCAACAGGAATAAAGTTCTGGAGACATCCAGAACAAATGAATAATTATAAAGAAGGTAATCCTAATACGGTTATCTCTACACACATATCACCTGAAGGTGCTTGTAACCTAACGTGTGCATATTGTTCTGTGACATATAGAGATACCCATTCACGCATAGAGATGGACGTGATAAAAGATTACGTTACCAAGTTAAAGACTAGGGGACTCAAGGCCGCCATCCTTACAGGTGGTGGAGAACCTACGTCTTATAAACACATCAATGAATTGATACGATGGCTCAAGGAACAAGACTTGTCTGTTGCGTTGATTACTAACGGCACACTTACCAGACGAATTAATCCAGACATTTGGAATATGTTAGAGTGGGTACGAGTATCTATCAACGTGTTTCCCGGATGGGATATGAAAATTAATTTACCTACTGAACATTTTACAGGTAAGACAATAGTAGGATCTTCTTTTTGTTATGATGAAGATTATGATTTGAGTACTATGAGGAGAGTAGGTATAGTAGCATCAAGAATTAAAGCACAGTATATTAGATTGTTGCCTAACTGTTTGCTACCCCAAGAAGAATTATTGAAACGACATGAATTGGTACAGAAACTTATTAAAGATTTAGATGACCCTCGATTCTTTCATCAGTTTAAAGTACACGGTGCACCGGCGAGTGAGATTTGTCATCAGTCATATTTTAGACCCTACTTGTCAGAGGAGATACATTGGGAGACAGGTGAGCCAGGTTCAGTGTTCCCATGTGATAGTGTAGTGTTAAATGATCAGAACACAAAGTTTATGCAAAAATATTCATTGTGTGCTCCCGGTGACATACTAGATTATATGGACAAGAAGATACCACAACGATTCTCTATATCTGAACAGTGCACAGGTTGTGTGTTCACAGAGAATGTGAATATGTTGAAAGGTTTTATTGAAGATAAAGTGAGTCGGTTTGATGAGTTTAGTTCACCTCTGATGCATGAGGAGTTTGTGTGAAAGTAAAGTTGACAGGTGAGTTTGCTACAAGTACAGGTAGACAAGAGATTGAGATATACGGACCGACTACCATCAAATCATTACTTTCTGCACTAGATAATAGTTTTCCTAATCACGGTTGGGATAATAGTAATGTTGCAATTAATGGTGTGATGTATTCTAATGCTTGGTTGCAACCGATAACAGAAGATGATGAGATAGTTATCATGCCTCCCATTGAAGGAGGATGAGATGTATAATCGCGATGAGTTTGATAGAGAATATTTTGAACAGGGACCGATGACAGGAAAAAGTTTGTATACTAACTATCGTTGGTTACCAGAACTTACTCTTCCAATGTGTCATCACTTGATTACTTATTTTGGTATAACGGCTGATGCTCGTATACTAGACTTTGGTTGTGCAAAGGGATATTCAGTACATGGTCTGAGGATGCTAGGGTATGAAGCTTATGGAGTGGATGTGAGTGAGTATGCTATATCCCAAGCGCCTAAAGAAGTAAATGGATATGTAAAGAAGATAGAACCTTTTGAATCTTTGGATGATCAGTTTGATTGGATTATATGTAAAGATATTTTAGAGCATCTTCCCTACGATAAGATCGACAAACAGCTACAAATTTTTGCTGAAGCTCTACAGGGAATTGGTGGATTGATTGTTATGGTTCCTTTAGGAGATGGAGAAAAATATTATATAGATGCATACGAAAATGATGCAACTCATATTATAAGAGAAAATTTACAATGGTGGACAGATAAATTAACTAAGAATGGATTAAATGTAGAGATTGCTAGTAATGATATGGGTCCATTCAAAAAGAATTGGCAGATAGATGCTTTGGGTAATGGATTGTTTTTAGCATATAGTTTTTGACTGGAGAAGAATTATGAAAGTGGGATTTGTTGGTATAGGAAAACTAGGTAAAGATGCAGCTGAAGTTATGGCTCGTCATTATGATGTAGTGGGATATGATATTGAAGGAGTATATACTACCTTAACTATGGCTCATACTTTAGAAGGTGCTTGTATCGGAAAGGATATTATTTTTGTGGCGTTACCGACACCACATCATCCAGATTACGATGGTCGTTATCCAACTAGTCATCTTCCCCCAAAAGATTTTGACTACACTATAGTCAAGAACATGGTGAAGAAAATAGATGTTCTGGTAAACAATAAAACTTTAATAGTATTAATTTCGACAGTTCTTCCCGGCACTATTCGTCGAGAGATTGCTCCTTTAATAAAGAATGGTCGTTTTATATACAACCCATATTTGATTGCTCAAGGATCAGTTAAAGGAGATATGATAACACCCGAAATGATTATCATTGGAACTAAAGAAGGTAGATGGGATCCAGATGTTACTCTCCTAAAGAATTTTTATGAGGAGTTTGTAACACCAGGTACTCGTTATGAAATGGGAACATGGGAAGAAGCAGAAGCTATCAAGATTTTCTATAATACATTTATCTCTACTAAACTTGCACTGGTGAATATGATTGCAGATGTGGCCGAGGGTGTAGGTAATATGAATGTAGATATAGTAACAGATGCATTAAAGAATTCAACAATGAGAATCATGGGCCCACGTTATATGAGTGCCGGCTTGGGTGATGGTGGTGCTTGTCATCCCAGAGACAACATTGCTTTGAGAAGTTTGACAGAAAGATTACATCTGGGTTATGATTTGTTTGATGCTATTATGACAGCTAGAGAAAAACAAGCAGAACATATGGCCCGAAAAATTATTGGTCTTGGCCATGATGTTTGTATTTTAGGTAAAGCATTTAAGCCAGGTATAGATCAAGACGCAGGTTCACCTGCTATATTGTTAGGTCACTATTTAGAAAAGATGAACCGTACTGTTTATTATGATGGTCACTCACCCGAAGTAACAGTTCCTTTGACATATGTGATGCATGACCACAAGAAATATAAGGATTTTGTTTTTAATTATGGGAGTGTAATTTTTGATCCTTTTAGAAAAATGAGTATGAAAAAAGACTTGACAGAGAGAGCTATTATAGTGTATAATTATGGTAACTCTGAAATTTCTCCAGCAGTAGGGAGAGATGATCCTGGTAGACTATAATGTATGAATTGAAAGATTATTTAAATGCTATTAACCATCAGAAAATTGATCTGATGGATGGCCAAGATGAATTTTGGGAGAAGAAATATCCAGCTTATATAGTAAACAAAGCATTGTCAGCATTTCCTGATACTCTTTTGTATGTAAATGAAATGAATCGGTTGTGTCACCTCGATAAACGCTTTCAATTTCAATTTTTTCTAAATAGTATAAGACCTAAAAAAAGATTTAGTAAATGGCTTAGGTCTACTAAGATTAAAAATCTTGAGTATGTTAAAGAATACTATGGTTATAATAATGAGAAAGCCAG
>VTLG01005146.1_pt1 | contig 10820 bp, 23 predicted proteins | sample 4694571 | NCBI WGS metagenome assembly VTLG01 (sample SAMN12604809, study PRJNA352737) | marine metagenome | biome: ENVO:00000447; feature: ENVO:00000209|ENVO:00000569|ENVO:01000036; material: ENVO:00002151; isolation source: viral sequences binned using virsorter ... | reverse complement strand
GTTAATAGACTATTTTGCAACTAAAGTTTCTGGATTAGGAATTGCAAAAAGTTTTATTCATATTGATCTACTTACAGATGATGATGGTTTTGATGCAAGACCTAATTGCTGGACTTATTGAAATACCTAAAACTCTTTTTATTTTTTTTAATCTTTTATTTTGTAGGAACTTGTACTCTCTACAAATCAACAGGACAACTATATGATACATCTACTAGGACTACTGAAAAATCCTTTTGTAAAGATAATTGCAGATAAAACTATCGGAGCAATTACTCATAAATTAGAAAAGGATAAGATAATTAAAGCTAAAGAAATTGAGGCTGCAACTAAATTAGATGTGGCTAAAGTTGGTGTTCAATTAGAACAAGTAAGACAACAACAAAATTCATGGAAAGATGAATGGCTTGTTGTTTTTTTTACAGTTTTAATGGCTTGTCATTTTATTCCAGCTACTCAAGATGCTATGGAAAGAGGATGGAAAATTCTTGAATATGCCGATCCTATGTTCTGGTATATTATTTTAACAATAGTTGGTGCATCATTTGGTGTAACCACAATGAATAAACTAAAAAAGAAATAGTGGCTCGTAAGTGGAAAGAGTTTGTTCCTAGAGAAAAACCTAAAAAACTTTTCAGACATAAAAAGAGATTAAACAAACACGAAAAACGACAACAAAAAAATAGATGAAAGATCAAATATCTGTATCTGATAGCAGTAAGATTGCTCTTCCAGTTAGGAATTTAATTGCTTTACTTATGGCAACAGCTTTTGGAATTTTTGCTTATACAGAAATTACCTCCAGGCTAACAAGTTTAGAGAACTCCAGGCATATTATGGAGGCAGATCTAATTACTAAATCAGATCAGAAAATTACAGATCAAGAACAATTTCTTTTATTAGAAATGTTAACCACTGCTCAAGAGAATACTGATGAAGAAATGCAAAGCATGAGAAACAACAATGTAAATCTAAATAGAGCCATGAAAGATATAGAAGAAATGAAAAAAACAATTGAAATATTAAAAGACAAGGTAAGAGCAAATGGAAATAGTCATTAGTTTATTAATGTTCCTGGGAGAACCACCAATTTTAAAAGAGCATCTTTTTATAAAAGACCAAAAGATGTCAACTTGTTTAAAAATGAAACGCATTTCTGAAAGGTCTAGTAATGCAAAATATCAATGCGCAAAAGTAAAAGCTGTTGTTAAGGATAACAAAATTATTTCAATATCAAGTTTAGATTAATTAATGCGAAGAAAAAAAGCGCAACCAGAAATGGTGGTGAAGTGCGATTATTGCGGCAGCACTACTGAGACATTTGTCGCTACTGCTGAAAGATTACTTTTTTGCAGAATACAAACACCAGGCTATCCAGCTGAAAAGGATTGCCATGAGGATTATATAAATGAAAAAAAAGAAAAACAAAAAAGGTTACTCTCACAAAAAAAAGAGCAACTTCAAAAAGAAGAAAAAGTATTAACTGATAAAACTACAGCACTTAAAAAGTTAGCTGAATTAAAACAGTTTCTTTCTAATAAAAATAGAAAATCTTTTTAAGATATTTCTTTATTATCTTTACTTTCTTCTTTTGGTTTTTTTATTTTTCCATCTTCATCTGCCATTTCCTCTAACTCATCAATAGGTAAATTCCACCAATAAACTAATTTGCCATTTTTATCTTTTACTAACATATTTATCCTTTAAAAATTTTCTATATTCTCTCCACAATCAGCCATCTCTTGTAAATATTTTTGTGGATCTTCAAATATCACTGGTTTAAATTTTGATCTTTGACTATCAACACAATCACTGCAAACAGTTCCACATCCATAACCTCTACTATCAGTTAATGTCCATCTATTAACATCTTTATTTTTATTCCTACATTCTGAATGAGAACAAATTTTCATTATGCTGCCTTTGGTGCACTTATTTGAAATATTCTTGTAGTACCATTCTTTCCATTAACCACTGGAACAGTCATTGATCCAGTCTCCTTAACTCTACTCAAAATATAATCTCCAACAATTTTCCTTAGTTCCTTTTCTGACATACTCTGGTCCATAGCATCACTTATTTTTACTTTAAAAATCATGCAACCACACTTTCGTTGTAATCAAATTCAAAATGCAATTTAACTTTTGTATAAGCTGTAACAAATTTCATGTCATTAATTATAGCTCTAACATTATAATCAATATAAGCCACTGTTACATCAACTGATGGTCTTATATTAATTATTCTACTATCCTTGTCTTTTTCTTTGACTGAATGAGCTGCCATCTCAATAAAAAATCCACCATCAACTAAATCTTTAATTATTTTTTGAACTGTTTTATGCGAGGCATTAACTTTTTTTGCCAACTTTTCTTTATAGATTGTTTCTCCAGCTGCTGAACAATAAACCACATAACATAAAATTAAATTTTTTAAATGTGTATTAAATGGTTTTAATGCTTTGTACTCATTATATCTCACATGATTTCTAACATTCATAAAACCGATGTCTTTACTCATAGCCAAAACTTTATCTAAATTTTTTACATTACAGATGCTTTCAGCTCTTATTTTTGCATAAGCTGGTTTTAGTCTTTTACAAAGTTGCTCAGCTCTTTCTTGTTGATCTTTGGACCAATTCTTAAAGTTTAAATTTAAATGAGATGTTGATCCAATTGTTACTTCATCTTTTTTCATTTTTTATACCTTCTCTTTCTGTCCTTTAAAATCACATATTTAGATTCTACTATCAATGGTAAATGTTGCCTATATTAAGTATTAGAATTTCTTACGAATATTGTAAGTTGATGTTTAAAAAGTGAATCAAAATGTAGTGAATAATCGCTATGAGATAATCCTAACTATGATATAAGTAGTGTTGACTGGTTTGTGATTTAATTAGTTTAGTGAATTTTTTTTCACTATTTAATTTACAGTTACACTGAGTTAATGTAAAAAACTTTTGTTTTTAATAACATTCCTCGGTAGCTCAGTTGGTAGAGCAGTTGACTGTTAATCTTTATCTTAAATCACTTTCTAGTTGTTAAATAAACTACAACAGAAAGGAAGTCTAAATGTTCATATTTTCCAAGATAATATCGGAAAATAGTTTGTTCTTAAAAAACAATCACTTTAATTCACTATTACTAAATAGTGATAAACTTAGTAGTTGTTATATTAGAGCAAATAACTCTTGTGAAGTTATCTGAGCATATTAGAAAATATCTATGACAATATATAGAGTAACACCAAAAAATAATAAGTGGATTATTCAAACAACAGCTGACAGAAAAACAGTAAAAGTTGATGGATCTCCATTTTTAAAAAAAACAGATGCTAAAGACGCACTGTTAAAATTAATCAGCAATAGTGAAGAGAAAAAAGAAGGCATTACATTTGTTGATGCTTTTTATAAGTTTGCTCAAATGAAGTTAGGTCTAAAAAATGATACTAATAAAATTACTGAGCATTCATTAAAAAGATATATGACTACTTATACTTTAAGGATTGTTCCTTATATGGATAATCCTAAAGTTTGGAATGAAAAAGAGTTATCAACTCCTACTTTGCTTTCTGAATTTAAGTTAGATCAAATGGAGGCTTTTTTAAAAGCAGCTTATGATGATGGAGTTCCATTTAAAACTTTAAAGAATGCAGTAAAAGATATTAAGCATTTTTTAAGTCAAGCTAATCTTAGAGGATGGTCTCCATGTAGAGATATGGAAACTTTTAAGATTTATGATTATGCTTATGTAGTTCCAAAAGATGATAGCTTAATTTTAAAAAAACCAACTCATGTACTTAGCCAGGAAAAATGTTTTACATTAATAATGAATGCTTATCTTCAATGGAAAAGATCAAAGAATTTAGACAGAGATGCAGCAATGCGATTCGCCATATTTTCTATGATGTTTATGTTTGGTTTAAGAGCATCTGAAATGCAAGGTTTAAAAAGATCATCTATTAATCTTGATGCCAAAACTTTAAAAGTCGAAGGTGTTTGGATTACTGCTGAAGGTGGCTATCTTAACAGATTAAAGAATGCTGGTAGCAGAAGAACATTAAATCTTGAAGATGATGCTATCAAATTTTTTAAAATGTGGTTTTATTATTTGGATGGTTTTCAAAAAAACAATCCTTTTGTATTACCAGCAATTAGAGAAAATGGTCCAGCAAGTTACAAATATATTAATGCTCAAGTATGGAAAGGTTATGCTGAAGAAGGATTGGCTGACATAACTGTTAAAAAAGATGGACATGTTGTTATAAATTCATCTCCACTTAAAGGTCATCCAACAAAAACTTTTAGGCATAGATTTTGTACTAAACTTATGAGAGCTTTAAAAGATCAAGATATGGATCAAAATGAAGTTAAAGCTCAAGCTGGACATGTTCAGTTCGCAACAACATCTGGCATTTATGGTAATCATTTGATTGATATATCAAAAGACGACCAAGAAAGAATTGCTAAATCAAGAGGCAAACATCTTGGAACTAATATAATTTCAGAAATAATTGAAAAATAACTAGGTATCAAAGGTCATGGAGGCTGCAAGATTGCAGTCTCTGTGGCTCTCAAGAGCAAAAAAAATTATTTTTTTCCTCTTAAAAGCTCTGCTTGTAGATTTTCTTTAAATATTGCGTTTTCTTTTTTGACTTGTTCAAGTTCCTTTTTTAACTTATCCACCTCTTCATACAGCTTGCCATTCATTAACTTATGTTGCTTTTCAATATTCTTGCAAGCAAGCAATTCGTTATTTAACGTCTGTATCTGTATCTGTAACTCTTGTTGCTTTTTCTTTGTCTGCATCTGGCAGCTCCTCATCCATTATTAAATCATACATGCCATTTGGATTTTCTATAAAGGCAATTTCTTTTTTAGTTTCTTTTATTATTTCTTTGCAGTGATCTTTAGCTTGCTCCAGGACTACTGTTAGATTAGGAAAGTTAGAAGGATATACTCCATAAATATATAAATCATTTATAGCTGCTGCTACTCTGCTCAATCCTTGGTATCTTCTTTTTAATCTTTGAACTTTACTATCATACTCTAAATCATGTGGAATATTACTCACTAGGTTTTCTCCATTTTGTATTTTCTATTTTTATATCCAATTGCTTAACCTCTTGAGAGACTGGTTCTTTTCCTTCAGTTGCTTTTTCTTCACTATCAAACTGTTCCTCCAAAACAAAAGCAGCCTCTCCAGTTGTTGTTTTAATTATTTTGCTCATTAACTGTATTTCCATTATCAATAGTTGTTCTAATATGAGGCTTATTGCTAGTCATAAGAATCTTGGCAAGTTCTTTGCTTTTATTGTCTCCTTCATAACTAACAATAATTAAATATTTACATCCAGCATCTGGATCTGTTTGCTCTTGAACTTCTATATCTATTTTATCACTTTCAATTATCGACATGGATAACTCCTTTTTCGATAGATTTTTTTGTTATAAAATCTGGATTAGTTAAATCATTTGGTGTTACTTTAAAAAAGTCTGCCAATTGAACTAATCTATAAGCGCATGGAACATTTTTTCCACTTTCATATTTATTTATTTGTTGATGTGTTACTCCTATATGAGCTGCTGGAACTTTTTGCGGCATAAATACTTTACGATCTAATCTTAAATATTTTAAGTTAGCTCCTACCATTCCAGCAAATCTAACAATATCCTCTGACTTATACTTTGCCATTAGTTGCCTCCATAAATTTCTTAACATCAGCTTTGATAAGCTCGACATCTAAAATTTTTGAACTTTCGCATGTTGCTTTAAAACAAGCATTAGGCAGCTGCTGAAATTTAGAGTGCATATCTACATAATATCCAACAGAACCATCTGGTTTCTTTTTGATCCACCAAGAGCTATTGTCTAACCTTTGATATGGACCAGTCTTATTGTTTAAGAAAGTATCTTTACTCATTGAGCAATAACTTTCTCTCGGTTTTCTACTCATAAAAAATCCTCCATGAATGAGTTTCTGATTAATGATGTTGCAAGAACTGAATTAAGTCTTGCAGCTGTAATTGGTGCGAACTCTATTGTCTCGCCATGATTTGATAATATTGCTAATTCTTTTTGTGTGATTGGGTAACAATGCCATTTAGGATCTGACATCTTTGCAGCTATTGATGATGTATGTTTTAATATTTCTTTTTGTTGCTCATCTAACTCAGGATTATTAGATCCTGGAAATTTAACAATGTTGTTTATATATCTTTTTTCTGTACTCATTTTTTATGTACTCCTGATATTCTTTAAATAATTCTGCATCTTTATTAAAAGTGCTCCGATGATTTAGTTCTTGGTTCAGTTTCCATTCCAAGTAACTCATCGGTATTAATCTCTTCGTCTTTGTCTTGGTGCATGTCATGAGCTTGTACTATGTAGGCAAGAGCATCATCATAAGTATCAATTTTAAATTTATGTGTTGCTCTTATTAATTTTGCTTGCGCATAAAGCAGTGGAACAATCCATCCTGGAATGTCTTGCTTTAAATATGGATCTAAAAGGATGGACCAAGCAGCCGCAATTTTTTTCATATTGCGATTGAATGATCCATAATCCTCTTGTCTGGATTTTTCTAATTCGGATAATCTTTTATTAAGATTTGTTTTTTTTACCATTAGATTTAAAATCCTCATGAGCTTTTTGGATAAAGAACTCAACTGTCTTAGACATTGAGATAGGCAGCTCAAATTTTTTCTGTGAAAGCTCTTCCAACAACTGATATGTTTTGATGTTGATTGCGACAGATTTAAATTTGTCTGGATTCATTTATGCCTCCAGTTCAGATGGCTCAAAGCTGGTATCAGCATCAGCAAGCTCAACTCTATAGAAGGTATAAAAAACTGTTCCTTCTGGCATCTTGCCTTTGCCACTGGCTTTTTGTTTATAAGCTCCGAACTTATGTTTGACACCATCAACAACTATTGTTCCTGACATATCATAACTTTGTGGAGATTTTTTATTTGTTGCAAGAAACGCAGCTCCAAGATCTGGTCTTTCTTTTTTTTGCATTTGTTCGTCTGCCATTAGATTACTCCTCTTTGTTGCAGATTATTTTTAGCTGAAGTAAATTTTTCCATAAAATCTTTATAGACTAGAGGATTATTTGCTTTCAGATCGGATAAGAAAACTTTATTTTTAGAAATCCATTCCTTATAGTTACCAGCATGACTTACAGAATTTAATTCTTGTAAGGCTGATTGGATTTTTTTATCTTGCTGCTCTATCGCAGCTGATACTTCTTCTGCTGATGCAATTTGATCGTTTGTAATACCACAAAATGCAAGAGCTCTACCTACTGCTGAACTTTCGCAGTTCTCAAGAGCTGAAGTTTGATTTATTCTGGATGCAGTTCTTTTTTCTTCTGCATGTCCAGTTGCAACAACCATATTATTAATTGAAATAGTTGCTTTGCAAACAACAGTATCTTTATCTATTGAAACAGTTTCAGTTTCTATCTTAGCTTTTGCTCCAAGATTTCTTCTGAAAACTGCAACTCTATGAGCTACTGTTGCATACTCTTTTCCATGGATGTTAATCATAGATCCATTTTTTGATTTTTTAAAATCATTAATGGTGCTGATTAAGTCGTCTGGAATTATATTATTATTACTATTAGGCATAGTATAACTCCTATTGTTAGTGTTAGTTTTAATCGCTGCTTAGATTGCAGCTTTTTATATTTGTCCAATTTATATTGGATGTGAAAATCTTTAATTAATTTACTTTCCATAATTCCTTTGCCTCCTGGAGCAGCTCCACTGGCAATCCATTCCAAGCAAAAGGATGATCGAAATTAGGATCTATCATTTGCACTGCATTTTCAATTATTTCTTCTCTTGTATAATCTTGATATTGAGAAAGTAATTTTTCTCTTCTCATAAATGTTCTAAACATTATTTGTAAATTCTTTTTCATTCCTTCAACTGTTAAATGTTTGCAGTTAATGCTATCAAAAATTTGAAAATCTTTTGCTGTCGCATAAAGTAAATAAACTGGAACTTTAAACTTCCAATGCGCAGCATAAACTGCGCACTGAACTAGATGGTTAAAACTCGGAACAGCTGGAGAGGATGAAACAAGAAAAGACCTCTCACCATCCTTTTTAACTTTGCCAAGTCTCGAATATTTTGTTTTTAATTCTACGATCTTCTGAGGTAGAAAGGCATCAGATCCTGGATGTTCTCCAGTTGATGTCGGATTTTCACCGATCCTCATTTGACCGAAATCAAAATCAATTCTGCCAACAGTTGGTAATGAAGGAGAAGAAAAAAGTTCATCCAACTTATTAGCATCTATCGAGACTTGCCTTTCGCAAGTAATCGGACTTGCTATTCCGAGTTCTGTTAAACCAGCATTTGCGTTATTAACTATTTGAGGAACTTCCTCTAAATACTTAATTTTTTTGTCGCTGTCTTTATCATCTACTGGCTGGTATTCTTTAAAAATTTCTATTTGTTCTTCTATTGCATTTTCTAAACTAATTTTTTCATTAGTTGTTGGTGATACTTTTTTTGTTAAAGGATTAAGTTTATAAATTGTTTCAGCATGTATTCGCTGCAACACCTCTCCTACTCTTTTGCCAGCCTCCATTGCTGAATTGCTATCTAATAATTCTCTTCTCATTTTTTGATCCATCCAAACATATTTGAATAACCAAGCTGAATCTGGAAGTGCGAATTGTGTAGGACTAAAATGTGAGATTTTTAATTTCTCTGCAAAGAGAGGTAAAGTTTTTTCTTTTAAAGGATCTTGTAAAATTTTGTTATTTAATTCCATGAGAGCTCATATAATTATCTGAGATTATATGTAAAGCTCATTATCCACTATGGATAATATTATTTTTTGGAAATATCCTTCTTGGTACGATTAGATGCGATTGAAACAATAGGAGCTTTTTTGTTCTTAATATGTCCTTCAAACCATTCAATAAAAGCTGATCTTGGATATAAAATTTTATCTCCTAATCTAAAGTGCATTGGTCCTTGATTTGCCAATCTCCATTTTTTTAATGTATTAATTGGTATTTGGAAATCTTTTTCAATGTCATGATCTGTTGCAGTTTGCTTTTCTTTTTTCCAATCATCAAACATTATTTTTTACCTCTAATAACTTTTAATGGATGATAAATTTTATTCATAACTGATTGCTCTTTTTTAAAAATATCTAATTTCTTTTCAGTTTCATGACTTATTCTATGTGTAACTTCAGCAACTTTTGCTAAAGTTCTTTGCAATTCTTCTTCTAATTGTTCTTGTTGTTTTTTAATTTGAGCTGTAGTTTTTTCAAAAGTTTTTTGCTTTTCTAATTCAATTCTTAATTTATCTATTTCAGACTTTAATTTTTCTTCTTCTCTAACAAGAGCTGCTTGAGGAATATTATATTTTAATTTTGTTTTATCTACTACTGCTACTGGGTTTAATAAACTAATTACTGGAGCTATAAATGTTGGTCTAAAATTTTGTAAAATAAATTTATTTTTATAAACATCAACATAAGGATCTGGATTAATTAAATTACTTTCTCCTCTTACTTCTTCATATAATCCAAAATAATATCTTTCTTCTGTTGCCTCAGTTAATTCTGGTGGACCAAGTGGAGCTTCTACTCCAACAATACATAATTCATTTAAACAGTCTGCATCTCTATCAGCAGCTCTATAATAAAAAGCAACTTTGTTATGATACATAGATCCTCTGGCATCAATTTTAATTGCTTTAATATCTTCTCTATAAATATCTCTTGGAACAACAACTTTTTCTAAATCATTTTCAGCTGCATAAGCAAACAATCTTCCTGGTCTATAACTTTCTTCAAGTTCAGTAGATTTTAACAAATTAACTTTAGACCATACTGGAATAGAAATTTTATCAAACATTAAATCCACTGGATCACAATTTAATTTAGCTGCATATTCAATTGCAGTTTCTCTTGAGATTTCTCTTCCACCAGAAACATGATGATATAAAGATGGAGCTGCAACTCCAGTTTGTTTTGCAAATTCTTTTGTGTTTAAATTTAATTCAAATAATTTTCTTTTTAATAATGAGGAAGGAGAAGAACTTGGTTTTTCATAATCAGTAGCTTTCCATTCTTCAATAAATCTATTTTGTAATTCTGCTGCCTTAGCTGGATTTTTCTTTTCTTTAATTTTGTCTAAAGCTCTTTGATAAACTGCATCTTCTGGACCAAATATAATTAATCTTTTTTGGTCTTTATCATCTTCTCCAGATTTTTTTTTGTAAAGCAACATGACATCAGCTTTGCCAACTCCAAGTAATGATTGAGGAGCTAGTTTAATAATTTTAAAATCAACTAGCTCGCTTACATTGCTCCAATTGCCATGTTTTTCTTCTTTATAAGGAAGTGCCATATAGTCTTATATAGTGGTTTTTCCTTAATAGTAAAGTTCATTATCCAGTGTGGATAATAATACTTGACTATTTATCTGAGGAAATTAAAGGCTTTTTTGATGCCTAGAAAACAGTATTTCGATCAATTAGTAACTCCTTTCTCATATTGGCATAGAAAACAGCATAATGGCATTGCTTATTCAGACCTGGATATGGTTTCAATATGTCCAGCTTGCGCAGCTCCTCTTCTCCTGGCGGACCATATTTATAATAAAGATAATCAATTTAGGTCTAAATCAGAATGGCTTTATAGACCATATAAAATTATAGCAAAATCTTTAAAAATACCTTTTTTTACAATTTGGTATTCTGTTGACGAAAATACCGAAAACAGAGAAATCACCGAATTTCATGTCCGTAATAACCTCTTAGGAGCTCGTATATTAAGATTAGAGCC
>VTLG01003273.1_pt1 | contig 10820 bp, 11 predicted proteins | sample 4694571 | NCBI WGS metagenome assembly VTLG01 (sample SAMN12604809, study PRJNA352737) | marine metagenome | biome: ENVO:00000447; feature: ENVO:00000209|ENVO:00000569|ENVO:01000036; material: ENVO:00002151; isolation source: viral sequences binned using virsorter ... | reverse complement strand
GCAGCCTGTTCTTGAAGGTCAGGGTGTTTTTCTCAAAAAGGTCAATAAGTGGATTAAAGCAAAGCCCGGTTTCAATGTAATGGCTACTGCCAATACAAAGGGTAAGGGTTCTGAAGATGGTCGGTTTATTGGAACTAACATTTTGAATGAGGCATTCCTTGAACGGTTTGCTATCACTCTTGAACAGCCCTACGCCACTCCGGCTACGGAAACGAAAATTGTGATTGGTTCAATGACCAAATACAATAAGGTTGATAAGGATTTTGCTGAGAACCTTGTTACTTGGGCTGATGTTATTCGGAAGACCTTCTATGATGGTGGTATTGATGAAGTTATCTCAACTCGGCGGTTAGATCACATTGTAAAGGCCTTCGCTATCTTTGATGATAAGATGAAGGCAATTGAACTCTGTGTTGCTCGGTTTGATGATGATACCAAGGAATCGTTCCTTGACCTCTATACCAAGATTGATGCTGGTCTTATGGAAACGGAAACGGATACGGATACGGATATGTTGGCCGCCGCCATTTCGACCGAATTGAAGAATGACTAAAAGTTTTTAGAATGAATGTATAAATAGAAGAGATGCTTCCTAAACTTTCATGAGATTATAAATCTAGAATTTGAAAGTTATCAATAGGAAGCATACACAGAATTTTTGGTAGTTTTTAACTGTGCATTAAATAAAAAACTATCATTTAACGCATCGCCATATATGGGGTGCATAATGCAATCTTGCTTAACTAAGGAGATATAAAATGGTTACAAGCAACGCACTAAGTCTATTCGACAACTTTAACAAACTTACCCCTTACGCTGTGGGGTTTGATCAGGTATTTGATCAGCTCGGCCGCTATGTTACTGATAATGTAACATCAACAGGGTTCCCGCCCTACAATATCCGAAAGGATGGTGAAAATCACTTTGTCATTGAAATGGCATTGGCGGGCTTCAATAAGAAAGATATTGAAGTTGAAGTTGAAGATGGAACACTTTCCATTCGTTCCGTAAAGGAAGATACTTCAGAAGCAAACAGCGAAATTTATCGTGGTATTGCTTATCGGAAGTTTGTTCGTAAGTTCACTCTTGCAGAAGCTGTTGTTGTTAACGGCGCAGCACTGGAAAATGGTATGCTCACAATTGATTTAGAGCGTGTCATTCCAGAAGAAAAGAAGCCTCGTACTATAACGGTTAATTAGAGGTTAGTAAAAATTGGAAAGGGGAGTTGACATTTTCTCCCCTTTCCTTTATACTATTAATAATAATGTTTGAAACAAATCCAAATTTACTATCACGCTAAGTGGTTGATTTCATTGGATTTTTTAAGGAGAGATAATGGTAAGAATATTTGATTTGCCCCCCGGTGGGCTTCAGGATGGTGCGACGGCTGTTGAAGTAGATAGAGATGGTAATCCTATTGAGAAGAATGAATCATATGAACAATATAATTTAAATTTATTTCAAAAAAATGCAGAGAGCAGAAAATATTCTGACTCTGGAGTAAATTCAAATGTCTCTGTTATAGAGACAGAGCATAATCCCCCGAATTTTGCAACGCCTACAGAAGAAAATGCGGCCGGAAGCAATCCCGGCGGGTTGAAGATTAGCGTCAGGCCCAAACTTGCTGTAAATGTTATGCGGGCCGAGTTTCCTTTGGAAATTATAGACGAAATTAATCAGCACATTGATGATGTTTTGGTTCCGGCTAAGTCTGATGATCCTGTTTTTGGTTCAGTAGGTAAGGATCATAGTTCCGGTTTGGTTGGTCAGATTCGTCAAAATGAACGATCAGCACAAACAACATTTCCCCATGAGAATGATGAAGTTGGTAAGCAGTTTAGCAGCGTTCTTTTGAAACTTGCTTCAGAATATATGAGGCATACTGTTGGCGATATCAAGTGCGATGCTGACATTCAAAGTATGTGGACGATTCATAGTTATGAAGGCGACTATAATCCTGTTCACGATCATGGAACAAAAACTCCAATAGGTCTTTCTTGTATCCTATATCTAAAGGTGCCGCCACAAATTGAAGCACTAGGCAATCCATCAGAGGAGTTTGAAGGATTGAATAATTCTTCTGGTGCTATTGATGGATTTACTTATCTGGTTTGGGGAACAAATGGTGTAAGAGATATCAATATTCTTAGGCCAATCACAGAAGAGTATATCAAACCAGAAGTGGGAACTCTTATCATGTTTCCTGCTTGGTTGCGGCATGGTGTAATGCCTTTCTTTGGAGAAGGAGAACGAAGAACTTTTTCAGCAAATATTAACATTACGCTTGAACAAAAGATTACTGGAAGCCATTATAGAAAAGATCATCAATATGGACTCATGGGCCCATAAATATGGCCTATTTGGATAAGAAAATTGGTTACAAATATAATGAAGATGCTGCTCTGAAAGAACTACAAGAATACATTGACTCCACATATGATGAACATTATAGCAAGAACAAGTTTCAGGCGACTGAATTCATCATAGATGGTGGCCATGGAGAAGGTTTTTGTATCGGAAACATATTAAAGTATGCACAACGATACGGAAAAAAGAATGGCAAGGACCGAAGGGACTTGCTAAAAGTAATACATTATGGTATTATATCATTACACATAAACGATATGGAGAACAGTGAATGAAATTAAGTAATGAAACGGTGACGGTATTGAAGAACTTTTCTACAATTAACCAGAACCTTGTGATTAAGTCTGGCAATAGTATTTCTACTATGTCAGCAATGAAAAATATAGTTGCGAAAGCAGAAGTATCGGAGGATTTCCCTAGAGATTTTGCGATTTATGATTTGAATGAATTTTTAGCTGCTTTGTCTCTTTTTGATAAGCCAGATTTGGATTTCAAAGAGGATTTTGTTGTGGTGACAGAAGATGGTTCGGCGACTAAATTTCTTAAATATTGGTATTCTGACCCATCTGTGGTTACAACGCCAAGTAAAGAAGTCACCATGCCATCATGCGAAGTGTCTTTTAGTTTATCCAGCAATATTCTATCGGATGTTCAAAAGGCTGCTGCTGTTATTGGTGTTCCAGATATGGTATTGGAAGCAATGTCGATTGGTAAAGCAATCTTGAAAGTAACGGATAAGAAGAATGATACTGCTAATGATTATGCAGTTGGTATTGATGTTACTAATGAAGATGGAAAAGATTTACCATATAAATTCTGGTTCAAGGTTGAAAATTTAAAACTTTTATCTGGTACATATAATGTAGAAGTTTCATCCAAAAATATCAGCTATTTCAAGAATACAAATGTTGATATTGAATACTGGATTGCTTTGGAGCCTGAATCTAAATATAATGGTTGATGTGAGGAGTTTATATTATGGCAGAAACTTTCTTATGGTGCGAACAATATCGGCCAAAAGATGTAAAATCATGCATACTTCCTGAAAATCTAAAAAATACTTTTTCTGAATTTATTCAGAATGGTCAAATACCTAATCTGATTTTAACTGGCGGTTCTGGTGTTGGTAAGACAACGGTTGCGAAAGCAATGCTTGAAGAACTTGATGCCACCTACATGATGATCAATGGTTCAGAAGAGTCTGGCATTGATGTTCTACGAACCAAGATTAAAAACTTCGCTTCTACGGTGTCTCTACATGGCGGCCGTAAGTATCTTATTCTGGATGAAGCAGATTATTTAAATCCACAATCAACGCAACCAGCCCTGCGTGGATTCATGGAAGAATTCCACAAGAATTGTGGATTCATCTTTACATGTAACTATAAGAATCGTTTGATTGAACCGCTACATTCTCGTTGTAGTGTAGTGGATTTCGTGATTCCTAATTCTGAAAAACCAAAGCTCGCGAATCAGTTTTTTAAAAGAGTTGAGACTATTTTAAGTGAGCAAAATATTGAGTATGATAAAAGAGTAATTATAGAAGTTATAAGTAAACACTTTCCTGATTGGAGGCGAATACTTAATGAACTTCAACGATATTCTGTTTCTGGTGTAATTGATGCTGGAATACTTGTAGATATTGCAGAAATAAATATAAAAGAGTTGATGCAATCTATGAAAAATAAGGAGTTTACAAATGTTCGAAAATGGGTTGTTAACAATCTTGACAACGACTCTGTTCGTCTGCTTCGTAGGATTTATGATAACCTTTATGATTATGTTGAGGGGAGCAGTATACCTCATGTTGTGGTTGTTTTGGGTGAGTATCAGTATAAAGCGGCATTTGTTGCCGATCAAGAAATCAACATGCTTGCCTGTTTAACAGAAATCATGGGCCGGGCAAAATTTAAATGATTGCGACTATTTACGATAATTTATTAGAGGATCATGTTGCTGAGTATATTCATATGGAAATGAAAAATCTCTCTTGGAAATATGATTATCATTCTAATAAAAATAAACCAAACCGACACTGGCATATTTTTGCGGGACATAATCCAGAAGAGGTTATTGAAAATGGATATGATTGGCTGTTGCCCATTTGGAATACTGCAAAAGTAAAATATGATTTTGAGACAAAATATTCTGTGGAAGATTTTGTTCGCTTATATATGAATGCTCATACGCATGGTATTGAGCCACACATTCATATAGATGATGGTGATTTCACCTTAATTTATTATCCAAGGATTGATTGGAAATTAGAGTGGGGCGGCGGTACTTTAATATATGATGCGGAATCAACAAAGGTTCAGAAATTAGCAGAGTATAGGGGCAATCGTTTAGTTGTTTTTGACGCATGGAGGCCACATCAAGCTCAATCGGTTCGTAGAGAATGTTATGAATTAAGAACCTGTGTTGTGTTCAAAGCAAATGTTTCTGGAGACAATCGTGAACCATATATATGAATTGAAAGTAAAAAACGGAACGTATAAATCAGACAATTTAATATTTTTGTTGTGGGCTATATTTTGTCATAGGTTCCGCCATTGGAAAAATGGTGAAGGTTTTACAGACTAATGTACGAACTGAAAGATTATATAAATGCGATTAATTATACAAAAGAACCGCTCCTAGATACAGAGGATGAGCAGTGGGAAAAGAAATATCCCCCATACATTATTAACAAATGTATAGCACCATTCCCTGATAGTCTTATGTTAGTTAATGAGATTAACCAATTACACCACCTTGATAAGAAACTTCAGTATGATTTTTTAATAAATAGTTTAAGACCAAGGAAAAGATACACTCCTTGGATGAAGGCGAAGAAATTAGAGAATCTAGAATATGTTAAAGAGTATTATGGATATAATAATGAAAAGGCTAAATCTGCTCTTGATATATTAAATGATAAACAAATTTCTGCTATAAAAATAAAATTAAACAAAGGTGGAAGAGATGGAAGAAATTAAGTGGTCACATGAGCAGATGCTTGAAATCAGTTTGAAGGAACCTGATGATTTTTTGAAAGTACGGGAAACTTTATCTCGTATAGGAGTTGCTTCCAGAAAAGAAAGAAAACTATATCAATCCTGTCATATATTACATAAGCGGGGAAAATATTTCATTGTGCATTTCAAAGAACTCTTTGCGCTGGATGGAAAGCAAACCAATCTATCAGAGAATGATATAGCACGAAGAAATACAATTGCAAAACTTTTGGCAGATTGGGGTTTGGTGGAAGTGTTGGGTGTTTCAGAGCCTGTTGCTCCATTAAGTCAAATAAAGGTTCTGTCATTTCTAGAAAAAGCAGATTGGACACTGGAAACCAAATATAATATAGGCAAGAAGAAAGAGGCCTGATGGAAAAGTTTAAATCTTTCATCACTGAAGCAAAGGAAGAAAAGTATCGTATTCTTGTGGTTTCTGAAAAACCTGATAATAACGATTTATTTCATACTGCTCAAAGATTTGTAGATGAATGCAAAAAGGTAGATATACCATGTTATGTTCTTTTTGCATCAGAGGCAAAAATTGTTGATGGTAAAGCCTTTAATGTTGACGATAAAGAAGGTTTCGAAATTTCCCGTGATGATACTATAGCAATCATTAGAGGTTCTGTCGCATCCAGAGATGCTTGGTTGGATATTGTTTCTCAATTAGAAAAGTTAGGTATTTGTTGTATTAATTCAAGATCTACAATTTCTATGTGTGCTGATAAGTATTGGACATCATTACGATTAGCAGATGCTAGTATTCCTACACCAAAGACTACATTGGTGCAAAGTGAAGATACATTACAAGAATCATTAGATATTATTGGTGAAGAATATCCAATGATATTAAAAACACTTAGGGGTTCTAAAGGTATTGGTGTTATCTTTATAGAATCTAAAAGGCAACTTAGTTCTCTTTTACAGTTGCTTTGGAAGCAAGATGAAACTACTGAAATACTTTTACAATCATATATTAAGTCGGACTTTGATGTTCGTGTTCTTGTATTAAACGGGAAAGTTCAGACTGCAATGCGTAGGGATGTTATAGAGGGAGATTTTAGAAGTAATTATTCTAGAGGTGCCAAAGTAAAAAAATATAAATTGAATGATGAAGAAGTTGCTGTATGTTTAAAGGCTGATAAATCAGTAAATGGCATATGGACTGCTGTAGATTTTATTAAGGATGGTAATAAAACTTTTGTGTTAGAAGTAAATAGTTCGCCAGGGACTGAAGGTATCGAAAAAGCAACTGGTAAAAATCTTATAAAAGAATTAATCGAACATTTTAAGGATAGGTCAAATTGGCGATATACTGCACTAGAAATTGGTCATAGAGAAGTTGTATCAATAAAACCTTTTGGTGAACTAGAAGCAAAATTTGATACAGGTAATTCTGCATCAGCTTCAACTATACATGCTGATAAGATTGATGTTAATGGTAAAAAAGTTACTTGGTCATATGCAGGTAAAACATTGACAAACAAAATTGAAAGAATTGTAAAAGTTGATGTTGGTGGTCTGAACAATTATACAGAAGAAAGATATGCTATTTTGTTAGATATAGAATTTGCTGGTTCACTCTATAAAAATGTTGAAATATTATTAGATAACAGAGAAGGTCGAAGTCCAATCTTATTTAATCGTGATTTTATGAAACGAAGTAATGTAATGGTTAATCCTTCTAGAAAATATATCGTTACTACCAAATACACACTTGACAAATAAACTAAAATATGATATAGTTACTATATGAATTTCTACACAAATGTTCTCCGATACGGAAATGATCTTCTTATTCGTGAGGTTAAGGATGGAGAACGTGTAAGCAAACGAGTTCCATATCAGCCTACCCTATTTGATCTCGTAAAAACTAATGAAGAAACTGGCTACAAAACTCTAGACGGTAAGAGTGTTCTTCCCCATAAGTTTGACTCTATTAATGAGGCTAAGGAATGGATTACCAACCGTGAAGATCAAAATATAGTTTATGGCAATACGCAATATCCTTATTGTTGGATTTCTGATGAATTTCCAAACCGCATTGATTGGGATTTAGATAAGATATTGATGGTCACAATTGATATTGAAGTTGAATGTGAGAATGGATTTCCAAAACCAGAAGATGCTGCAGAGCCTCTGCTATCAATCACAATTAAGAATCACCAAAGCAAACGCATTATAGTGTGGGCCCGAGGCAAATTTAATAATAATCGTGATGATGTAACTTATATTGAATGTGAAAGTGAAAAACATCTAATTAAGGAATTTCTTGTCTTCTGGGAAAGGCATACTCCTGACATTATTACTGGTTGGAATATAGAGTTATTTGATATTCCTTATCTTTGTAATCGCATTAATAATGTGTTTGATAAAAGAGAGGTCAAGCGGCTATCTCCTTGGAAGAATGTGTTTGATCGTGAAATATATCAGATGGGCCGCAACCATCAGATATATACGCTTGATGGTATTGCAACACTTGATTATTACGATTTATATCGCAAGTTTACATATACTAATCAGGAATCCTATAGGTTGGATTATATTGCCTGGGTGGAATTGGATAAGAAAAAGAATGTCAATCCCTTTGATACTTTTCGTGAATGGTATACCAAGGATTTTCAGTCATTTGTTGAATATAATATAGCCGATGTTGAGTTGGTTGATAAGTTAGAAGATAAGATGAAACTTATCCAATTATGCCTGACGATGGCATATGATGGTAAAGTTAATTTTACAGATGTTCTTGGCACGGTTAGGTATTGGGATATTATTATTTACAACCATCTTCGTAGCAAGAATATTGTCATTCCACAAAAATCAAAAAATACAAAAACAGAAAAGTTTGAAGGCGCTTATGTGAAAGAGCCGCAGATTGGAATGCATAAATGGGTTATGAGCTTTGATTTGAATTCTCTATATCCTATGTTAATGATTCAATATAATATTTCACCAGAGACTTTGATGAATCCTGATGATAAAATGAAAGAAGGTTTGGTAGATAAAATTTTGAATGGAAAGGTTAAAAATACTACAAAGTATTGCATGACTCCTAATGGGGCCTTTTTTAGAAAAGATAAAAAGGGATTTCTGCCAGAATTAATGGAGGGTGTATATAATGAACGTGTTAAATATAAGAAACTTATGCTTGAAGCTCAACAAAAATATGAGAATACTAAAGACAAAGCTTTACTCAAAGACATCTCACGTTACAATAATATCCAAATGGCAAAGAAGATTTCTCTTAATTCCGCGTATGGTGCTATCGGGAATTCTTGGTTTCGCTATTTCAATATTATGGTTGCTGCAGCAATTACAACATCTGGCCAGTTATCTATACGATGGATTGAAAAGAGCCTTAATATATATCTTAACAAACTCTTGGGCACGAAAGATGAAGATTTTGTTATTGCATCTGATACCGATTCGGTTTACATCACCTTTGACAAGTTGGTTAATAGGGTGTTTAAAGATGGAACAGAAACTTCAAAAATCATCGATTTCTTGGATACAATTGCAAAGGAGAAGCTGGAACCTTTTATTGATAAAAGTTATCAAGCTCTTGCTAAGACTGTCAATGCCTACGACCAAAAAATGACAATGGGCCGAGAGGTTGTTGCTGACAAGGGCGTATGGATCGCAAAGAAACGATACATTTTAAATGTTCATGATATGGAAGGAGTTCGTTATTCTGAACCCAGATTAAAAATCATGGGTATTGAAGCAGTTAAATCTTCTACTCCAGCTCCTTGTCGAGAAAAACTTAAAGAGGCATTGAAAATCATCATGTCTGGTGATGAAAAGGAATTGAATGCCTTTATACAAGATTTCCGTGAAGAGTTTATAGAATTGTCCCCAGAGGATATTGCATATCCAAGAAGTTGTAACGGCGTAAAGAAATATCGTGGAACTGATCGTTTATTTAAAAATAGAGCTCCAATACATGTCAAGGGTGCAATTCTATATAATTACTTGATTGAGAAAAACAAATTAACCAACAAATATCCTAACATTCTAGAGGGTGACAAGATCAAGTTTTTACATATGAAGGAACCAAATATATATCAGTCAAGTTCTTTCTCATTTATAACTTTTATGCCAAAGGAACTTGACTTACATAGGTTTATAGACTATGATGAACAATTCGAGAAGAGTTTTGTTGAACCGTTGAAGTTCATCACAGATAAAATGAATTGGTTGATTGACAGCAGCTATGGTGTGCAAGGAAGTTTAGAGGATTTTTTTAATTGAGATATTATCGTTACACTCTTGATGATTTGAAAAAATCTTCTGATCGCAAACTATTTACATACATTTCATTCTTTGCAGGCGGTGGTGGCTCTTCTGCTGGTTATAAGTTGGCTGGTGGTGACTGTCTATTTGTGAATGAGTTTCAGCAAGTCGCAGTCGATACTTATCTTGCGAATTGGCCGGACACTCCACATATCTGTGGTGATATAAAGAAAGTCACTGGCCAACAGATTATGGAAATGACAGGACTTAAAGTTGGTGAGTTAGATATTATGGATGGCTCTCCACCATGCCCTCCATTTTCCATGAGTGGAACCAAGAAAAAAGGATGGAACAAGGAAAAGACAGCTTATGGTATGAAGCAACAGAACATTGAAGATTTGACATGGGAGATGATTCGTATTGCTGGTGAGATGAAACCAAAGGTAATTATATGTGAGAATGTCAAAGGTCTTACAATGGACTATGCAAAAGATCATCTTAATCGTATGGTTGCAGATTTTGAAGCTCTAGGATATAGTACAACGTACAAAGTTCTTAATGGAATACATTTTGGTGTGCCACAGAAACGCCAGAGAGTGTTTATCGTATCAGTTCGTAATGATGTACTAGATGATATTGGAATGAGTTGGATGCTTATGTCATCTCTTTATCCAGAGCCAGTAAAAGAGGAACCAACTCTGGAACAAGCAATCGGCGATTTAAGACTTGATAATGAAAATAGTGTAGAGGCCTATGAACTTTGTGAAACGATGAAGAAAAGTGCTAAATACAAGTGGTTGAAACGATTACCAAAGAATCCAGATAGAGTTGTATCAGTTGGTGATGATGTTGTGGGCCCGTGGTATGACAAGGTGATTGCACATAGGAAGAAAATGGGTAAGAGTATTCCAGAAGCAAAGCATTCATTTTATCAGTCTCGTAGAGTGCCATGGAGCCAAGCAAGTCACACTTTATCAGAACAAGGTTTGATGACAAGTCTTGCAGTTCATTTACACGCAGAAGAAGATAGGGTGTATACGACTAAGGAAGCAAAAAGGATTATGACGCTACCAGAAGACTTTGTTTTAACAGGAACATTGAATGAGAAGCTTGCAAGAATAGGGCTGATGGTTGCTCCGATGATGATGAAATATCTTGCAGAAAGTATATATGAGAAAGTGTTGCAAAATTACAACAAAAAGGGTGAAAATAAAGGTTGAC
>VTLG01014345.1_pt1 | contig 10821 bp, 15 predicted proteins | sample 4694571 | NCBI WGS metagenome assembly VTLG01 (sample SAMN12604809, study PRJNA352737) | marine metagenome | biome: ENVO:00000447; feature: ENVO:00000209|ENVO:00000569|ENVO:01000036; material: ENVO:00002151; isolation source: viral sequences binned using virsorter ... | reverse complement strand
TTTTTCTTTGGTTCGTATTTTGGTGGCTCTACTGTAGATTCAACAAACTCTTGATCTTGATTTGTGGGGGTTTCGGATTGCGTGTACTTAAATTCGTTGGGGTTGTACTGCAAAGGTTCAAAACTAGGAATACTGAAGTTACCACATTCTGTATACGTGCCATATTCATCTTTGTCATTATCAATTAGACTTGTGAGATTATTTCTATGAACTCTTACACAACCTGGAATATCAACTATAGGCTTACTTATATTTAGTTTTTTTGGTACGTTAGTTTTCCATATTGGTATTTCATGTATTTCAACCTTATTTATATTAATCTTTGGTATTTCCATCTTCTACATTTCCTATAGAAATAAACCAGCCATCTTCTCCAAATGTACCTTTTTCTATAATTTTTGTTTTTTTTACTTTTTTATCTAATTTTTCGTGATACTTTTTTATTTCGTTGTCTAGTTCCAAATTAAATTTTTGCATACGCAACCAATGTATAAACTTATCTACATAGTATTTAACTAGCTTTTTTATGAACCCAAATATCATTTTGGTAAATAAACTTCTACATAAGAATTACATTTAGGACAAGATAAATTAGTTACCATAGAATATTCTTCTCCAAGAACAGGGTGAAAGTCTTCATCAATACTATGATCTCCACCCCAGATTAGTTCAGTTTTACAATGCCAACAGTTCAAATTCCTAATCCTTTTGGTATTGGTAATGATTCTCCTGTAACATCAGGTAATCCTTTTTCTAGTATTTTTGGCATCATGCCTTGAACATTGCCAAGGATCTCATTCATAACCTGAGACTTGAAATTTTCAGATGTTACATATTTGTAGCCTAGATATGCTCCACCACTCATAGAAGCTACCATAAGAAAAGAAACAATGCTAAGAATATTAGCGATTTTTTGAAACATGATTAAATTTGCAATATTGAAAGCACTATCTTTTTCAAGTGTGCTTGTATTACTGCTTATTGTAGCTTTATCTCCTCTCTACGTCACTATGGGGATAATGACTAGACAAATGCAAGAAAAGATTAATTAGTTTTTTCTTTTGATTCTACAAGCAACATTTCTATTTCTTTTAATCTTTCTTGACAAGAAAATGCTTTTGCTTTGAACATATTTGCAGCTTGCACTGCTTTTTCATACTCTTGTATTGCTTCCTGATTTTCTTTTAAAAGCTGTTCTTTTCTTTGTTTTAAAATGTCCATTAACTGTAAGGAGAATCTCCTAAAATATCTGTTTTCCATTGTGCTTTAAGTGCTTCTGCATCTGAAGCAGCAGCTATACCAGAATCAGCAGGAGCATCTCTAAGTGCTTGTTTTTTAGCAACAATGTCAGTTGTACTTGCACCTGTTTCTAATGCTTTTTGAAATTCAATATCAAGTTCCGCAAGTTTAGGTGCTCTTGCTGTTCTGATATTTGTTTTGTGAATTTCTCTGGCTTTCGCCATATCAATACCAAATCCCATGATTTACTCCGTATAAGTCCAAGCGTTTCTGAAACTCCTATCTGTAGGAATTGCAGACTTATCAACAGTATAAACTGTCTTTCCACTAGGGCAATCTTTATCCTTTATTTGTTCAAGTGTTAGTGGACAATTGTCAGCAGGTATAACAATTGATATACCGCCCTCATCATTTTCATAAATAAATCTGTAATCAGAATTAGCCATAAGTTTTTTCTTTTATTATATCCTAACTGCTATTAATCACCAAAGAAAGCAACAGCCGTATAAGGAAAACCACTTCTATTAGTAGTTCTTTCTGTTCTACAAATAAGTCTGCAACTACCTGTTGCAAGAAAATCACTATGCATTAAACTAAAAGCACCGTTGTCACCTGAACTAGCAGTAGGTATACCAATATAACTTGCATTAGCAAAAGCTGTAGTGAAAGATATAGTATTTGAACCATCACTAATTTCATTTATACTTGAAATATTAAAACTATCAATGATTGAAGGTGTTCCTGTGCTGTCAAATCTTATCCAAGCCTTTGCCCTACCTTGTTCAATTTGTTCAGGAGTTGAACTTGAACCACCACTTGTATTTTGAATTGTGTTGACTTTAAGTGTTGACATTAGTTATCTCCAAAAATTGCCATATTTGTAAAAAGCAAATCATTAAAACTACCACCGAAAGACCCGTAGGTGTCTATTGAACCTGTATTTTGAGTTTCTGAACCAGCGTACCCTGCGGTATTACCATTAGCACCAAACACAGCAGCATAATTTGTATTTGACATTGAATTAGTAAAATTTACGGTGTATTTACCTGTTGCTCTATCTGCCACACTACTTACATTAAAACTATCATCAATCGTTGCAGAGCTTGAAGTAGTAAATTTGACCCAAACTTTTGCAAGCTGACCTTTTTCTGTACCAGAAGTATTTTGAAATACTGGAGGTGCGGAAGAAACACTTTTAATTGTACCGACTGCTAATGTACTCATGGTTTTGGATTTGCGTCTTTAACTGCTTTTATGTGGGTTGCCCACGTTCCAGTTGTATCTAGTTTACCTGCAACCATATCCTTGTACAACATATCAAGTTGATCTCCAAAAGAACTATATATCGTAGAACCATCAGTTGTTCTATCGGTTTTATACTTAACTGCAGCAGCTTCAGCATCTAAAGTTACTCTTGCAGCATCAATCTTACTTTGATCGAGTGTAATAGAATTACCGCTTGAATCAAAAGCTCCTGTACTGTCGTCAATCGTTACAGCATCAGGGTATGCTTTTCTTATGGCTTCGTGATCTAAGTTCATTTTATACTCCTAATTCAAAAGCTGTAATTGTTGAAATTGCACCAGCACCAGTGCTACTTCCCCTTCTATTTAAAAATAAACTTCCTCCGTTGTCGTTAGCTGACCATTGGCATTTGTAAGTTGTAGCTGAAGTTGTTCCAGGGCTATCAATAAACATTTTTGAATGTCCAAAGAAATAAGCATTAGCTCCACTTGCTCCTCTATGCATACCACCTGTTCCTGTTAACTGTGCACTAGTAGATGTTGTTGCAACTGCAATGGCTGTAGAACCTCTTAAAAGTCTCCATACTAAGTGATAATTTGACATATCACTACCGCCAAGAGCTAAATCAGGAAATATCAAAATTTTATTTGAACTAGACTGTGGTGTAATTGTAACTGACATCCCAGAAATGTCTGCAAAAGAACCAGCTTGACCATAGCTTGTAGTATCTGTTTTAACTGTTTGCACAACTTGTATTATGCCTCCAGCAGTAGCACCACTTGGTAAACCCCCTGCTGGAACTATACTGTTTACTTTTAGTTGGCTCATAATTTTATTTTACTAAACGATAGCAAGGGCGCAACCTGAATCAACAGTAATTGTAACGCCGCTATCTATTGTTAGAGGACCAGCAGCCATTGCATTATGTCCTGTAACAGTATAATTTGTAGTTGCATTTTTATCACTTAAATAAAATATTTCATCAGAACCACCACCCTGCGCTCCTGAACCACTTGATAAACCTGTCAAAGCCGAACCATCACCAGCAAAAGCTGTTGCTGTTAAAGTACCATTTGATGAGTTGAACGCTAAATTACTACCTGTTCTGACAGGGTTATTACCAGTAAACCCTGTTGCAAACAAAACAGCACAAGTTGTATCAGAGGATTCATCTGTACAAGTAACTGTTGTTGCAATAGCAGCAGTTCCAGAGGTATCTTGATTTCCAGAAGCGTTTACGCCAGGAAGATTTATATTTGCTGTTCCATCAAAACTAACACCACCGATATTTCGAGCAGTTTCTAAAGCTGTTGCTGTCGCTGCGTTACCAGTGCAAGAACCTGATGAGCCAGAGGCATTTCCAGTTACGTTTCCCGTAAAAGCACCTACAAAAACTGTGGCTGTAACTGTTCCTGTGCTTGGGTTATATGTAAAGTCTCCATCAGATTCAAGTCCAACATTACCTGTCGCGGAAGCATCTTCAATAAATGGAATTAGATTATTTTCGTTTGTTGATTCATTATCAGCAACAGAAATATGATTTGCATTTGTAGCTGTCGTAACTGTAGTTCCAGCAATGACAGTTGCTAAAGCCACCCCTGCAACAGTAATTGCATCAGCTTCAAGTGTTCCATCAAAGTCTCCGTCAACAGCATCTACATTACCAACAAAAGTTGTAGCAGTAACATTTCCTGTAACTGTCAAACCAGATGAACTAAAACTTCCTCTTGTTGTTCCTCCACAAGTAATGTCTAAAGTGTCGGCTGCACTTGAAAAGATACCAGTATTTAAATCATCACGAAAACCTAGTGCTGGTGCGGTATTTGAGCCGTCTTCTAATGTTAAAGTACCATCAAGTTGTAATAGTGTGACCCAGCCATCATTTGCACTATTTCTTATTTTTAAAACACCTGCTGTAGTATCAGCCCACCATTGATAAGCATATTTTGTAGAAGGTTCAGTTGATGATGAGTTATTACTTACAATGGCAGCTAAAGCATTGTTAAGGTCGCTCCTAAAATTTGCGCCTGTGGCATTATCGAGTACATAGTCGTGAGTTGCCATTGCTTAACTATTTTTATTTAAGGTTATCATAATTTAAGAGCCTCGACCAAAACCAACAGCAGTATATTTAAAATTCCTATTAACATGAGAAGATCCATTTTTTATATCAATATTAAAACCAGTTGCAGAAATACTTGATAATTCAAAAAAGTCTCCACTCTCCATATTTTCTATAGTAATTCCGATTGCTGGTAAAGCACTTCCAGCACTTACAGAAGTATTAGCAGCACCCGTAAAAAAACTATTTATAAATGTAACAGATTTTTGTGACGTACCAGATGCAATAACGCTTGTTGGAGTCTCTATTCTTCTATCTAAAATTGCACTATAACCAAGCTGTTTAACAATAATACTTTGTGCTGGATCAGCAGTTGTCAATTCAGCTTTAAATTTAAAACCTCTACCAATAAATGTACCGTTGGCTAAAGTACTAAAATTAGTAAATTCTGAGCTAAGAGTGCAGTTTCCGCTAGTAGATTGACTGCTGGTTGCAGTTACAGTAAAAGTATTAGTAGTTTTTGTTTTGACTTCATAGTTTCCACTTACACCACTTCCAGAGGTAAAAGTAATATCAAAAAAACTTCCAATAGCAAATCCATGACCATTTTTAGTAATGGTTATCGTTGTTCCTGATTGAGAATAAGTAGCGGAAGATGTTGCATCAGGATCAGAATCAGTAGTGGCTACAAGCAATTTTGCATTTGTATCAAATGCTGTAAGGGCATCTATATCTGTCCAAACATCAATTAACGCTGTTCTTGAATCAATTAAATCATTAGGATAAAAAGATTCTGTCACAAAATTTCTAGTAAGTCTTAATGGTTGTTTTCCTCCAAGATCAAGAGTACTTGCAAAGCTATAACTTCCTGATGATGCAATATCACCAAGAAAATCTATTGAAGATAATGTATCAATATTATCTGTAACTGAATCAATTTCTACTGTAGAACCTAAAACAAGTCCACTAAGATTAGAATCAAAAAACGTATTTACTTTTGTACCAGAAAAAGGAGTTGCATCTGTATCCTCTCTATCTGTAAAAACACTTAATTTTGGTAAAGGATCAGGAGTTGTTACAACAACAGAAGTTTCGCCAGAACTTAGTCTGCCACCATCATCTCTAAATTTGAGAATATACTCTCCATCAATTGCTGGTACTAACGTCTCAGATACGTTTCCTGGTAGGGCAGGAATAATATCAACAGAATTAGTAAATGTACCCGTTCCATCTGTAAGGTTACTATGGCGAACAACTACGTTTCCACCATGTGTAACATCAATATCTGTGGCTTTATCAAAACGTAATCGTATAAATTGATCTGATACTGGCTCGACTAATAAATTTGTGACATCTTGCGGTAATGCTGTTTTACCGACAGCTTCAAAAGTTAAGTTATTAGAAGTAGCTGATAGTACATTTTGAACATTATAAGAAAATACTTGAATTGTATAAGTTCCTCTTCTGCTGTTTACTATTTCAAAGTCAGGGCTAGATACTTTTTGACTAATAAAATTATCATTACCAAACCTATAATTAACTTGATATTCAGTAACACCGACTATAGGTTGCCAGCTAATAATTATTTTTGATACGGCTTGATTATTAATAGGAAATATTCTTTCAACAGCATTAACATTAGAAGGAGGTTCTGTTTGCTCGTTTAACTTAGAAATAACTCTAGTTGGTAATGCTTCTCCGTCTTCAATAAAAGCATACTTACCTTCTACATAAGATAAAGCTGTAATCGCATAATTTATTCCATCTTGCTCTTCTACTGTTATTACTCTGAATAATTGAGACTGAGTAGTAGTGTTAGAAATGAGAAAAGGTGTATTTGTATTTGGAACTGAACTAAAAGTAGATTGAGTAGTCTGTGTTCCATCGGTATTATTTTTTACAACGCTATTAACAGTGATAGTTGCTCCTGATACAGCAGAAATGTCTCCCACTTCCATTGTTCCATCAGGCATGATAATAGATATTTTTGCACTTCCAGTTGGATTGCCATTTGCATCTACAGCAAGATCAGTTGCAGCAGTATCATCAACAGTAACAACAGTTGTAGAAGCAGCACTTTTTAATCTACCACCTCTTCTTACTCCTGCTCTTACAGGATCTTGAATCTCAATAATCGCACCTGGTCTTACTACCACACCAGAATCTATTGAAGTTGCAAATGCGATGACTTCTGATTCATTTTCTTCGGCAAATAATATTGCTTTACCTAATCTTCTAGCTTGATTTCTTGAAGTACAAGCAAATGCTTTTACTCGCTTTATAACAGTACCTAATTTTGCTCTTCTTGCTACATCTGTAGCACTATCACTATCTCCAACTACTTCAAAATCAACTTCTTGACTGTCCATGTTGAAATAAGACACAGATATAACACTATGTCTTGTTTTTAAACTGCTTCCAGAATATGAAAAACCTTCTTCAGTAACGTTAGATAAATTAAATAAATAACTAGGATCTGTAGGTTTATCTTGTGTGATTGTTATTGTTCCAGCAGACCATATAGGCATACATCTCATCACACCAGCTAAATCATTTATTAACTCAAATGCTTCTTTAGGACTTTGTATATTTACATTGCAACTAAATCTAGCTTCCTGTCCTCCAGCACCATCATCAACAAGAGTATTGGCAAACTTACTGGCATTTACAAAACTAAAAAGATCAAGAGAACTATCTGTTATATGATCTCCAAATCCGTACCTTGAGGTCGTGAGAATGTCGAGTAACACCATCGAAGGGCACGAAGTCCATACAGCAGCACCCATTACACCATTGAAAATATATCCCTCTGGATAGACTATTCTGCCTGTTGTACTGTCAACAGTTGGAGTGCCAGAACTAGATGCTCCTGCTCCTGGAATTCTTACTTTTATTCCTCTAATTCTAAATTTTCTATCAGGAATCGAGCTAAATTGCATTGAATCCAAACGTAAAGCAGTATAAGCACTGTTGTTATAAGTACGAGACTCTTCAATTATTTCGCTAAAACTTGTCCACTGAAAACTATCTTGTGTATTTGTGTCGCCAGCATCATCCGTAACCCTACTTACTCTAATATCTACTGGAAATGCACCTGTTAATTGTATTCCGTAATCCCTTTGGTACGCATCTCCGCTTCTGCCCGTAATTGTATCACTTGTTTGTCCATCACTTCCTATAGCTAAATCGGTAAAACCTCCAGAATTGTATTGAACAGCTATTTTTAGTTCAACAGAAGTACCTAGCAAATCACCATCATTAGTTGCTTTCTGTAATTGAGGAAAAGTAATTGTTACTCTCACCTTATCAACATTTGTATTAGTAATTTGTCGAGTAACAGGAATACTTTTAGTTACTTCAACACCAACACTTGTTGTAGATACACTGCTATCTATATTTGGTATAGCAGTTTGACTATCAGTACCAAATCTAGGATTAAAAGTTACATTTTTAAAATTTTTATCTTCATCTTGAATATTAGTAGAATCTGCTGAAGCTCTTATAACAGGAGTGTCATTTAAGAATACATCTTTTAATGCAGCATTATTATATGCAGTTGTTCCCTTTGTTCTGCCTTCTTTAGATGCAGTAGCAAAACCTTCTATTTCTCCCTCTGATATTAAATCTAAAAAAGTCGCATACTGTCTACTATGAAGATTATCAGGATCTCTAGTTGGTTGTGGAGGTGTTGGATTTCCACCTTTAGCACCTCTAATAATACGTTTAATATCTGTCATGCCTGTACCTGTTCAGTATCTACAGAAGCACTAATTACAACGGATCCAGTGAATATTTCTCCGTAAACTATTGGAACTGGTGTGCCAGCCCTGTTTGTCTGTTGAATACCATTAAAACTAAATGATAATCTGGGATCTTCTTCTGAATCAAAATTATCAAGTTTCGGTAACGGAAATAGCATTTCACTAACACCTTGTAAAATCAAAGCAGCACCTAAACCTACAACTGCTTTCGTTATACCACCTGCTGCTGCAAAAGATCCTGGAGAAACAATAGGATTAAAAAATTGACTAGGAGCTAATGGTGTAAATAAAAACGCACCAGCAATTAATGCTGCTCCTAGTAATATTTTTCCAAAGCCTCTACCAGCACCAGTAATAACAGGAACAAAATGTATATCTTCTTTTCCTATAGGATGACCAATCTCTGATTCATCTATTGCATAATTTCCAATTTTTACCTGATAATATTTAGGATTCATAAATTTATCTATCCCTTCAAAATTATTTACTAAAAAACTAATTGCACTAGCTAAAGTGTCTGCTTTTACTTCAAACTCTTTATGTCCTACAAATTCCGCAAGTTCTCCATATAATTTTATTTTACGAAGCATAACGATACCTCTTTCCTGTACATTTTAACAACCACGGAGAATATGGTTCTCTACAAGATAGTCTATCGGTTAAATGATGTAATACCTCATCTCCAAGAAAAATAGCTACATGATTTAAAGTTGAATCTAAAATACTCATTAACAAAACATCTCCAACTTGTAGCTTTTCATCTGGTCTAAGTTCTCTAAAACCTGTTCTCCAAGCATAACTTTCAAACAAAGGATCTTTCATAAATTCCTCTGGAGTAATGGTTCTTTCATAATCTTTTAACTCTATGCCTCTTTCCTGTTTATAATAATCTCTTACTAAACTCCAACAATCTGTAATCCCCCAAACCCATTGACGACCAAGTAAAGGTGCTTCATAACCTTTTGGTTCGTAATACCCCCATTTTTTTGTTTTAGGATTAACAATATACCACGGAAGTTTACTTTGTTCACATGCAACCATATCTGCTTGACTAGCTTCTGGAGGTGTTGTTGGATGACTATGAACAACAGCAGTAACTTCTCCTACATTAGTAGCCTTCACATAATCTTCTGGATCAAGAATAAAGCATTGATGTGCTGTCATTGAAAGATTACGACAAGGATAATATCTTTCCTTGCCTCTGACATTCAGCAAAAGACCAACAGATTCTTTTGGATCTTCTGTCTCAGCATGATTAAGTGCAGCGTCTTTCCAATTCATCCTATAGCCGTACCAATAGACGGGAACTCTGCTCTAGTGCATTGTCTGCCAGCACGAATACCAGCAAGATCAAATACAGATGCTAATTCAAACTGAACAACCTCTCTATTTTCTGCTGATTTCCTATCTATTTTATATATTTCTTGCGGAAACTCTGCTGTAGAATCTGGTGTTCCATAAGGATTTATGTCTCCAGGAAAATTAACAGCATCAATAAATTTTGCAAGAGTTCTTATTCGAGTAACAGTCGCACCAGTTAAATCATTACCAACACTTGCTTCATTTACTGATAATAAAATAGATGTGATTGTTCCTAATGCGTTTGATACTGTAAGAGTTGGTCGAGGTAACATTCCTTTTTGAAAAGCAAAACCTTCAGCCTTTACAGGAAATCTTTGATAACTATTACTAGCCCAAACGATTTCTCCATTGTTTTTTAACGAAGAACCAGCATGAAATCTATATACAGTAGTGACACTATCTGGATTTCCTGTGGCATAATTTAAGCCTTCTTTCAAAGTAAGTACAAATAGTTCAATTATTGCTGATGGATTTATATTCTGAAGATTGCTAACAATAGCAGAACTGCTCATGGTTCAAACACCTCTCTAAATGTTGTTTGGATCGTAGCTCTATTGTTATATGGTATAGATTTTGTCCAATTTTCGCAAACATATTGACCAGCACCCGATAAAGTAATCGAAACATTTCCACTATTTGTAGCACTAGCAGCAGCAGTAACAGTAAAGACGTTTGAATCAGTAACCGAAGCGACAAGAAATGTACCATCAGTTGCCGATCCAGAAGTGTAATCAATAGTAAGTTCATCTCCTACAGCTACACCATGACTTGTAATTGTGATTGTCACTGTAGTTCCTGATTGAGAGTAAGTTCCTGTTTTTGTAAAACCTTCTCCTGGTGGGGTAAAAGTAAAGCTGGCACTATCATTTGCTCTACTATCAAGAAACCCTTCTATGGTGTCCGCATCTGTTTCCGATACATTAAAAGTAAAGTTATAAACTTTTGGGTTTTGATGAGCAGCAAGTCCAAATAATATTCTATGTTCATAGCCATCTGCAAAACGAACTGTTCTAGTATTTGGTGCGGATCTTTTCTGCTGTCCGTAAGTTGGTGTGATTGATGGAAAAGTAGCCATTATGCAAGTAAACCTCCAGGTCTTTTCTGCTTAATTAATTCTGTCTCTATAGCTACTGATAATGCAACCCCTAATGC
>VTLG01008558.1_pt1 | contig 10822 bp, 10 predicted proteins | sample 4694571 | NCBI WGS metagenome assembly VTLG01 (sample SAMN12604809, study PRJNA352737) | marine metagenome | biome: ENVO:00000447; feature: ENVO:00000209|ENVO:00000569|ENVO:01000036; material: ENVO:00002151; isolation source: viral sequences binned using virsorter ... | reverse complement strand
AAGTGGTAAATGGTAATATTATACCTGAAGAAGATGTCTATGGTGAAAGAAAACATTCATACATACCTGAATCAAATGGTAATTTAAAAATGGAAGAGTTAATGGGTAAGATGTTAAATAAGTTGGATAATATACCAGGTGGAAGTCAAACAGGCACAAAAGCAGTTGAAGTAGATATAAAGAGAGAGATTGCGATAGGAAAGGTTGATACAGCAGCTGTTAAATCAGAAGAGATTAAAGGTAAAGTAAATAACAAGTTAGATAAACTTAAAAAATTGAGAAGACGAAATGGGCATTAAACCAATAACAAATAAACAAGTTGTATCTACACAAAATATAAATAGAGCAGAACAGAAATCTACTCGTAATGTTACAAACAGATCTGGAAATAGAGCTCAATCTATAAATCCTGGAAATAATTTATCTGATAATTATGCTATAACATTAAAAGATTTAGATACATCTATGATTTCTCATGTTAAAACTATAATGAGACCTTCCATTAAAGAGGCGAATGAAGTTATAAAAGTTCCTGTTATGTATGGTAATGAAGAAAGATGGAAATCATATAGAAAAAGAGGAGTTTTAAGAGATAAACAAGGTGCTTTTATTTTACCATTGATTATGTTAAAGAGAACAAGTGTAGATAGAAATACTGAAATACCAATGAATTTTGAACACGATGTTAAGAGAGAACACATTGAAGTCATTAGAAATAACCAATGGTCAAAGAAAAATATATATGATAGATTTTCTGTATTAACTGGACAACAACCACAACAGGAACAACTTATAACAACAATGCCAAATTTTGTTAATGTGACATATGAATTTGTTTTATGGACAAGTTTTATAGAACAAATGAATCCATTGGTTGAAGACTTTGTAGAACAGAATCATACATATTGGGGTAGTTCAGATAAATATAAATTTTTATCTACAATAGATTCTATAACAGATGCATCTGAGGTAACACAAGATGGGGAGAGATTTATAAAATCAACATTTAATGTTATAACAAAAGCATACCTATTACCTGAAGAAACCAATTCAGTAGTAACAAATAAAATATCAAATTTGAAGAAAAATTTAACATTATCAAGAGTTACTTTTGGTAAGGAATCGACAAGTTTATAAATAATTTATGATAAAATATAATTCGTATATATTTATATATGAAATAAATAATATTGGAGGTTATAAATGGCTGAAGAATCAAAATTAGCAGAAAAATATGAAGACGCGACAAAGTTTTCACAAGAAGAATTAGATAAGATAAAAGAGGTTCAAAAATCTTATGTTGGTATTCAACAAGCATTTGGTCAATTAGAAGTAAATAAATTAAGACTAGAACAACAGATTGGAGCATTAAATCAAGCTTCAGAAAATTTAAAAGAAAAGTTTGCTGAAATACAAGGTTCTGAACAAAAACTTATTGAAGAATTTAATAAAAAATATGGTGATGGAACTCTCGATTTAGAATCTGGAACTTTTACTTCAAATAAATCTTAATAATCTAAAGAAAATATTGTGTTTTGAAATTTTATCATATATTTATATATGATATACTGCATCTGTTATATCGATTATATTATATAAGATTAATTAAAGATTTATAGTAAGGAGATCCAATATGCCATCCAGTGAAAAAGTAATTTCCCCCGGAGTATTTACAAACGAAATAGACGAAAGTTTTTTACCAGCAGCGGTAGGTGAGATAGGAGCTGCAATTATAGGACCAACTGTAAAAGGTCCTCCAGGAATACCAACTGTTGTAAGTTCATATAGTGAATATCAACAAATATTTGGTGATACATTTAAAAGTGGTAGTAATTCTTATTCATTTCTTACCTCAATAACAGCTAGAAGTTATTTACAACATCAAAATAAATTAACAGTTGTTAGGATATTAGATGGAAAATTTAATCAAGCTTTTGCTGATGTTCCAACTGGTTTTTCTGGTAGTTATGATGGAGCAGCTGCTAATAATTATACAGGTTCACCAGCAATGTCCGTTACTGGAGATTCAACTGCTGGTGCTGGTGGTACAGGTCTGGATAATGTACTACAAGATTCTCATTCATATGGTGGTAATGATGGTTCATCTATACTTCCTCGAGCTTTTAGAATAAATACACAAGGTTATGGTAGTATATTTAATAACTTTCCACATATGGCAGCTGCAGCTTCAACTGACGCGGTATATATTACAGGTTCAAATGGTTTGTTAATATCAGGTTCATCTGATAATATAAGGTGGGAAGTAACTGGTACAAATAAGAAAAAGGGAACATTTAATCTTCTTGTTAGAGCAGGTAATGATACTACTAAAAGAAAACAAATTTTAGAAACTTGGAATAATTTATCAATTGATCCTAATTCAAATAATTATATAGAAAAAGTTATAGGAAATTCAAAAGAAATTTTAATGGGAACTGATGAACCATATATTGCGATGAGTGGTTCATATCCGAATAAATCTAAATATGTATGGATTTCAAATGTTCGACAAGTGCCAGATTATCTTGATACAAATGGAGAAGTAAGAGATGTAAGTGGAAGTATTCTTGGTACTGGACATATATCTGCTTCATTACCAGGTATTGGTAGTGGTTCATATCATGGTTCATTTGTAAGTGGTAGTGATGGATATATAGGATATGATATGTTTGGAAATTTAACTGGTTCAGCTGATGACAATGCTCCAATGCAAATAGAAGTAAATTTCTATGAAAACATCACATCACAGACTCAAGGATATACACCATCTGATACAACAACTGCGAATGGTGGTTTAGCTTATTATAAAGCTATCCAATTACTTTCAAATCAAGATGAATATGATATTAATTTATTGTTAATGCCTGGCATTATAGGTGGTACACATAATGTAATTGCTACAAAAGCAATTGATATGTGTGAAGATAGAGGTGATTGTTTCTTACTTCTTGACCCAGTTGATTATGGAAGTGCTTTAACTCAAGCTACTACACAAGCCGAAACTCGTGATTCGAATTACGCGGCTATGTATTGGCCTTGGGTACAAGTACCTGATCCTTCTCTTGGAAGAAATGTATGGGTGCCACCTTCAGTATCTATATCCGGTGTTTATGGATTTAATGATAAAGTAGCTCATCCATGGTTTGCTCCTGCTGGATTGAATCGTGGTGGTTTAGATAATGTAGTACAGGCTGAAAGAAAATTAACCCAATCAAATCGTGATGACATGTATGAATCTAATGTTAATCCAATTGCTACATTCCCTGGACAAGGGGTATGTGTATGGGGTCAGAAAACATTACAGAAAAAATCAAGTGCTTTGGATAGAGTAAATGTAAGAAGATTGATGATTAAATTGAAGAAATTTATTGCTTCAACATCAAGATTTTTAGTATTCGAACAGAATAATGCAAAAACAAGAAGTAGATTTTTAAATATTGTTAATCCTTATATGGAACAAGTTCAATCTAATTCTGGTTTAAATGCTTTTAAAGTTGTTATGGATGAATCAAATAATTCAGCTGATGTTGTTGATAGAAATCAATTATATGGTCAAATATTTGTTCAACCAACAAGAACAGCTGAATTTATAGTATTAGATTTCACAGTTCAACCAAGTGGGGCTACATTCCCAGAATAATAGGAGATTAGTTAATGGCGACAAGTGAAAAAATAGTATCACCCGGTGTCTTTACCAATGAAATAGATCAATCCTTCTTACCAGCTGCGGTTGGTGATATAGGAGCAGCAGTTATTGGCCCTACTGTTAAAGGCCCTGCGATGACACCAACTGTTGTTTCAAGTATATCTGAATTTAACCAAGTATTTGGTGAGTCATTTATTAGTGCAAGTTCTAGAGTTACTTATTTAACATCAGAATTAGCAAGAAACTATTTAAAAAATGGAAATAAATTAACTGTTGTAAGAATATTAGATGGAGCTTTTACTGAAGCTACTGCTAATGTTCCAACTGGCAGTGGAACATATTATACAGGTAGTGCTGATATTGGTGGACTTGATAAGAATGATATATCATTTAAACTTCATACACATAATCAAGGTGAGATATTAAATAATAGGATGTCAGCGTTTGATTCAATAAGTGGTAGTGCGGAAGTTGCATCTGGGTCTGAGGCAGAATCAGCATATGCTAAAATAGCATTAGCTAATGATTCAACAATTGATAATTTAGGTTCAGGAGATGTTATTTCTTTAATAACAACAGATGGAATAACAGTTACTTGTACATTGGGAGGTTCTGGAGACTCAACAACATCAGCTGGTACTGATGGAAATGTAGTAGCTAAAACTTTTGCTGGTGGTACATCTGATGATACACAAGGAACAGCACAAGCAGTTGAGATTGCTACAGCAATAAATCATAATAATTATTTCACAGCTACAAATTCTGGTAGTTTAATTGAAGTAGTTCAAGCAGTACCTGGTGCAGCGGGTAATACTACTGTTACCATAACAGAATTAGGTGCAACTGGTATGAATCTTTCCCACTCCTTTCAAAATGGTAGAGATACAGCTGTCGGAAGTGATGGAATATTAATATCAGGTTCAGCTGACAATGTTAGATGGGAAGTAACAAATTCTAATCATAAAAAAGGAACATTTAATCTTCTTGTTAGAGCAGGTAATGATACAAATAGACAAAAACAAATTTTAGAAACTTGGAATAATTTATCAATTGATTCAAATGCTCCTAATTATATAGCTAAAGTAATAGGTGATACTAAACAAGTTCTTTCAAGTCCTGGCTCAGAACCTTATATAGCATCAAGTGGTTCATTTCCAAATAAATCAAAATATGTTAGAGTTGAAGTTGTTAAACCTGTTACTGATTATCTTGATGAAAGTGGAAATGTTGGTATGGATGGTGCATTATCTTCGAGTATGCCAGGTAATGGTAGTGGTTCATTTGGGGGAGTATTTACAAGTGGTTCTTCAGGTTGGGTAGGATTTGATGCATTTGGAAATGTACAAGGTAGTAGTGGTGAAAATCCATTATTTTATGAAAATATTAGTAACGATAACTCACAAGGATATTTACTACAAACAGCTAATAAAGGTAAAACAGCTTATGAAGATGCTATTGATTTATTGTCTAATTCAGATGAATATGATATTAACTTATTATTTATGCCTGGTGTAATAGATAATTTGGCAAACCATCAGGCGGTAGTAACTAAAGCAATTAATATGGTTGATGACAGAGGTGATGTATTTTTAGTTGTTGATCCTACTGCGTGGGGTGATTCACCAACAGCTGCTCAAACAAGAGCAGAAGCTCATAATTCAAGTTATACATCTATGTATTATCCATGGGTTAGGTCTTCAAGTCCTTTATTAGGTAAACATGTTTGGACTCCACCATCGGTTGCTGTTTCAAGTGTATATTCGTTTAATGACAAGGTTGGACATCCATGGTTTGCTCCTGCAGGTTTAAATAGAGGTAGAATTGATTCAGCTGGTGGTATAGAGAGACAATTAACAAGAGGTATAAGAGATGATTTATATTCAGCGAATGTTAATCCTATAGCAAATTATCCAGGTCAGGGTGTTGTTGTGTGGGGTCAAAAAACTCTACAGAAAAAATCATCAGCTCTTGACAGGGTAAATGTAAGAAGGTTATTAATAAAACTTAAAAAGTTCTTTGCAAGTACTTCAAGATTTTTAGTATTTGAGGAAAATACAGCAAGAACGAGAAATAAATTTTTAAATATTGTTAATCCTTATATGGAACAAGTTCAATCAAATAGTGGTGTAGAAGTATTTAAAATAGTAATGGATGAAACTAATAATACACCAGATTTGGTTGATAGAAATCAACTTGTAGGACAAGTAATGATTCAACCAACAAGAACAGCTGAATTTATAGTTCTTGATTTTACAATTCAAAGAACAGGTGCAGCTTTTCCAGAACAGAATTAAATAATAAAACATTTTTTATTATTTTTTGATATTTATATATGAAAGTAGTTTAATTTTAGGAGAAAGAAAATGCCAGAATTAGTAGATGCTAATGATATAATGTTTACACCATATGAACCTAAACTGAAAAATAGGTTTATTTTAGATATTGATGGAATACCAGCTTATGTGATTAAAGCTGCAGCTAGACCTCAAATTACTTTTGAACCTGTTGAATTGAGACATATGAATGTTTCAAGATGGGTTTCTGGAAAAGGAACTTGGCAACCTGTTGAGTTTACATTATATGATCCAATTGTTCCTTCAGCTGCACAAGCAGTTATGGAATGGATAAGATTATCACACGAATCAGTAACTGGTAGAGATGGATATGCTGATTTTTATAAGAAAGATATAACATTTAATACTTTAGGTCCTGTTGGTGATAAAGTTGAAGAGTGGAAATTAAAAGGAGCATTTATTATAGATGCTAATTTTGGTGATATGTCATTTGAAGATGTAACTCCTGCGGAAATTACATTATCAGTTCAATATGATTATGCTATACTTCAATTCTAATTAAATTTATAGACACACAACATCACAACAAAAAAAAACCCTTAACAAAAGTTAGGGGTTTTTTGATTTTGTATATATTTATATATGAGTTATTTTTAGGAGTTTTATGAAAACAACATTTGAAGAAATAATAGAACAGGTTTTAGAACACGAAGGTGGTTATGTAAATGATCCACATGACGCAGGTGGGGAAACAAATTTTGGAATAGCTAAAAGGTTTTATCCTGATGTAGACATCAAAAATCTCACAAAAGAACAGGCGAAGAAGATATATCATCAAGATTACTGGAGACCAGGTAAATGTGATGAAGTTCCACCACATTTACGACATATTTATTTTGATATGTGCGTAAATTTTGGTAGGAGTGGTGCAGTAAAAGTATTACAGAGAGCTGCTAATTCCAAGTTGAGAAATAAAATAGATGTAGATGGTGGGATAGGTCCTGCTACATTAAAAGCTATACAAAATTTAGAGTTAGAAAGAGTTAGATCATATAGAGTTTTAAGATTTGCTAATTTAGTTATCAAAAAACCAGAACAAGAGAGATTTTGGTTCGGTTGGTACAGAAGAGCAACGGAGGTATAAAATGGCAGAAGAACAAAAGTATGCAAGTGAAGTTATAGATTTACCAAGTGAGGGTAAACTTTATCCAGAAAATAGTCCTTTAAGAGAAGGGAAGATTGATTTAAAATATATGACTGCGAAAGAAGAAGATATTCTTACATCACAAAATTTAATAAAAAAGGGAGTTGTAATTGAAAAATTACTTGATTCTCTTATCTTAACAAAGGGTGTTAAGTGTAATGATTTGGTATTAGGTGATAAGAATGCAGTAATGGTTGCTGCTAGAATATTAGCATATGGTCCTGAATATGAATGTGAGGTTACCAATCCAAATACAGGTAATGTCCATAGTCATACATTTAATTTAGCTGATTGTCCATTTAAAAAAATTGGAAAAGATATATCAGAAAATAATTTTGAATTTGAATTACCAATATCTAAAACAAAAATTACTTTTAAAGTTTTAACTGGCCAAGATGAAAAAGATATAGAAAAAGAATTAGAACAATTCGGTAAATTGGGAACAGATGTTAAACCAGAATTAACAACACGATTGAGATATATGGTTACATCTGTAGATGGAGAATCTTCGAACCCTAAAATAAATACTTTTATACAATCTATGTTATCAAGAGATTCATTAGCTTTAAGATCTGAAGTTATAAGAGTTTCACCTGATATTGAATTAGAACAAGAAGTAAGTATGGAAGGAGATACGGTCAAGGTAGCAATACCAATGACCGTGAACTTTTTTTGGCCTAACTCCGGAATATAAACCACAACTACATAAAGAAATATTCCAATTAGTATACAGAGGACAAGGATTTACACATTCTGATGTATATGATATGCCTATTTATTTAAGAAAGTTTTATACTAGAGAATTGGTTGAATCGATAAAATTAGAACAGGAACAAATAAACAAAGCTAATCAAAAAACATCATCTCCAATTCCTAAAACTCCAAGTATAAATCCAAGATTAAAAAGATAATTTTTCACATATTTGATATTTATATATGAATAGTTCTGTAATTAGGAGAATTCTATGTCAAAGAAAAAATCATATATGGATAAGGAAAATATCTTATCGGAGGGTATATTATCTAAAATACTACGCATGTTAAGAACATCAAAAGTATCAAAAGATAAAAAAATTGTTTCTGATTTACAAGATTTAAATAAAGATGTATTGGATCTTGAAAAAGAAATAAATAGAAGATATAAAGAATTTGACCCAAAACATAAATCAATTAAACTCAGTAAGTATAAATTAAGTGACTTTATATAAAATAGGGAGATCATAAATGGCAAAAAATGAAGTATGGAAAGATATGGTAAATCATGCTACGACCCTAAATGATCTTCGATCTAAGGAGATTAAAGATAATAAGATTATTGACAATATCCATAAAGATAAAGTTAAAATTTTACAAAAGATTAAAAGTAATAAAGAAGACTTAAATAAGATAAATGATCTTGAAAAAAAATTAACTGCTAAAGTAAATAAATTAACTGAAAGAGGCAGGCATATCACAGCAGATAGATATAAAATTGAACAAAAACTGCTTAAGATTAAGAAAAAGGAATTACTGTTTCAAAAAAATGTAAACTCTGCTATTAAAGCTGGTGATGGGTTACTTGGTGGTATGCTTTCAAAGGCGATAGAGATTGGAAAAGAACTGAAAACACCAGGTGGTGTTTTAAAAGTTGGCCTTATGGCTGCTATGGCTGTATTAGTAACATTTTCAGCTCAAGTAGATAAGATAGGTGAAAAGTTTGGTGCTATAGGTGTTCAAAGTTCTGATATTAAAAATGATTTATTATCTGCTAATGTAGAAGCTAAAAAATTAGGAATGTCATTAGATGATGTTGTAACCGCAACAACTACTTTGACAAGTGATTTTGGTATAGGATTTAACGAAGCTAGAGAATTATCCAGTGAAGTACTTAATCTTTCAAAAGCTATAGGAGTTGGTGTAGATGAAGGTGCTAAGTTAGTTGGTAATTTTAAAGTACTTACTGGATTAACATCACAACAGGCGATTAATTTATCAAAACAGGTTACCTTACTTTCAAATGCAAATGATGTTGCTCCTCAAGTAGTTTTAAAAGATATAGCAGATTCTACAGAAATAATCGCAGGATTCACCGATGCTACTGGTGAAAATATTGCTAGAGCTGCAATACAAGCTAGAAAATTAGGTATAAATATAAGTAATGTTGCACAATCTGCAAGAAAAATGTTAGATTTTGAAAGTGCGTTAGAAGCATCTTTACAGGCACAAGTTTTAACTGGAAAACAAATTAATATTCAGAAGATTCAAGAAGCTTCATTATCTGGTGATTTAGAAAAACTTCAACAAGAACAATTAAAACAATTAGGTTCTGCTACAGAATTTAATAAAATGAATGTGTTACAAAGAGAAGCATTAGCTAATGCTGTAGGATTAGAATTGTCTGATGCTACCAAATTAGTAAACAAACAAAAAGAATCAACAACTTTAGCGGGAAGATTGGCTGGCCAACAGGGATTTGAAGAACTTGTAGGTGAAGAAGCTTTATCTAATATGGCACAATTATTATTTAATTTAAAATCAATTGGTGCATCATTAGTTCAATCTCTTGGACCAGCTTTAAATGCTGTAATTGTTCCTTTAACCGTTTTAATGAAAGGATTTGCAGGATTTATTGATTTTATTAACACATGGATTGGTGTTTGGCCTACAGTAATTGCTGGATTAGTAGCTTATAAAGGAGCTGCAATTGCTGCAGCTATAGCTGATAAGAGAAGATCAATAGCTGCTAAGGGTGGACTTATTGCATCAATAAGTAAATCTGTAGCACAATTCTTTGAAGGTGCTTCTTTAGCTTCAATTGCATCTTTTGGATTAGGTACACCGGCTTTTGTAGCGATGGCGGTTTTAGCGGCTGGTGCTTTATTTAAAGGTGTATCAAAAGCTAAGAATATGGCTGAGGGTGGTATTGTTCCAGCTCAACCAGGTGGTATGTTAGCTAGAATTGGTGAAGGTGGAGAATCTGAAGCAGTTATACCATTATCTAAAATGGGTGATATGGTTGGTGGAGGTAGTTCACAAGCTGTAGTAAGTGCGATAAATTCTTTAAGATCAGAAATGATTGCAGTTAAAGAAACTATTAGTCAATTAAATTTAAAAACATCTATATCAAATAATGAATTGAATATAGCATTAACACCACAATTAACATCATAACGGAGATAAAATGTGGCATTAGAAAATCTAAAAAGTATTTTTAATGAAGAAGCTGGTATAAACAATAGTGAAATATCAGGTAGATACAATAAAGATAACCGTGTTGAACCAATGGAATCTATTTTTGGTGAAAGAACATCAGCTGTAGATTTTTTCTCTGGTGATAATTCTTATAAACCCACATTAGATCCAGCAGTTTCTGGATTTACAAAATTTTTTAATTTTGGTGGTTATGCATATGGGGATGGACAACTCGGTGATTCTAAATATTTAAATGTAAGTAGTGATACGCAAAATAAAAGACAAACAGATGTAGATTTAACAGATTTAATTACAGAAAATCTTGGATATGGTCAATATTCTTCAGAATCTATGTTTGGTGAATTTACTAATGATATAAGATTTACATTAGGAATGGGATGGCCATTTTCTGATACTATACTTCAAGTTTCAAGTCAAGGTAATCAAGCAAGTTTATTTTATACTTTTACAAATGGATTTGTATCGGTTGGTGCTAGTGGAGCTTTT
>VTLG01005586.1_pt1 | contig 10822 bp, 13 predicted proteins | sample 4694571 | NCBI WGS metagenome assembly VTLG01 (sample SAMN12604809, study PRJNA352737) | marine metagenome | biome: ENVO:00000447; feature: ENVO:00000209|ENVO:00000569|ENVO:01000036; material: ENVO:00002151; isolation source: viral sequences binned using virsorter ... | reverse complement strand
TGGTGTTGATGGAGAACTTTTAACAGGCAAAGCAGCTCCCTCTAAGGGAGATACTTTTAGGAGTCAAGCCGAAGTTGTCCGAGCCATGAGTGATCCTAAATACGATTCTGATCCTGCTTATAGACAGGACATATACAATAAATTAGAAAGATCTGATTTACAATTCTAATGCCCCAAGGAAAAGGAACTTATGGGTCTCAAAAAGGTAGACCCCCTAAAAAAGGTACTAAAAGTACTACAAAGAAAACTACTAAAATCAAATACTAATGTCAACAGTTACACTAACTAAACCTAATTCTAATTGGCAAAGCTTTTGTGACTGGGTTACTAGTACCGAGAACCGTCTCTATGTGGGATGGTTCGGGGTGCTAATGATCCCTGCACTATTAACAGCAGCAACTTGTTTTATCATTGCTTTCATTGCTGCACCACCCGTCGATATTGACGGAATAAGAGAGCCTGTATCAGGTTCATTACTATATGGAAACAACATTATTTCTGGAGCTGTTGTCCCTAGCAGCAATGCTATTGGGATGCACTTCTACCCGATCTGGGAGGCAGGTACGTTGGATGAATGGCTCTACAACGGAGGCCCCTACCAACTTGTCATCTCCCACTTCCTTATTGGCATCTGCGCTTACATGGGACGACAATGGGAACTTAGTTATAGACTAGGGATGAGGCCTTGGATTTGTGTTGCTTACTCAGCTCCCATCTCAGCAGCCTTTGCTGTCTTCCTGGTATATCCTTTCGGACAAGGAAGTTTCTCTGACGGTATGCCGTTGGGGATATCAGGAACGTTCAACTTTATGTTTGTCTTTCAAGCGGAACATAATATACTCATGCATCCTTTCCATATGTTGGGAGTTGCGGGGGTATTTGGTGGCGCTCTGTTCAGTGCTATGCACGGTTCGTTGGTCTCTAGTTCTATTATTAAAGAAACTACAGAAGTTGAATCACAAAATTATGGTTACAAATTTGGACAAGAAGAAGAAACTTATAATATAGTAGCTGCTCATGGTTACTTTGGGAGGTTAATTTTCCAATATGCTAGCTTTAATAATAGCCGTAGTCTTCATTTCTTCCTTGCTGCTTGGCCAGTCGTTTGCATATGGCTTACCAGTATGGGAGTCTCAACCATGGCTTTTAATCTCAACGGCTTTAACTTCAATCAATCCATTATTGACTCAACTGGTCGCGTTGTTCCAACATGGGCTGACGTGCTCAACCGTGCCAACTTAGGATTTGAAGTTATGCACGAGCGTAATGCTCACAACTTCCCGCTAGACTTAGCGGCAAAACAAATATCCACAGGATAAATTATGTCTATCATTTACAATCCAAAGCCTGCTTCAAGGGCTAACGATTTTCAAATTGAATATATGGTTAACACAACAGGAGATCGTTGGTTCATTCCTTATAATGATAACGCATCAACTGCTGACCAACTCGCACAGTGCAAGAAAATGGTTGGTACAACAACCGATGGTTCCGACTGTGGAGTAGAAGTAGATTCAGCACCACGCACACCCTAAAATTTAATTGTGCCGACCTGACCTATCATCCTCGGCCATTAACCTAATTTATTTTATCTTAATGACTACAACAACTGAACAAGGTGGACGCTTCAACCGTTATTCAAATGAACCACAAGTAGAAGTACTTGACATTAAGTATGCTGAAAACGCAGAACGTGTTAATGGACAACTAGCTATGATTGGATTCATTGCTGCTGTTGGCGCTTACTTATTTACAGGTCAGATCATACCTGGTATATTTTAAAAATGATTGGCGGCTCGGTAGTCGAACCAGAAGAAGCCAACTGTAAACCGCGTCCGTTCAATCCTTTCGGGGATCGCATGAAACCTGATCATGGAACGGGGGTCAGGTACTAAGGAGAAGATCATTGAAAAAGATCCAACTAAAGTATCGCGGTATACCTTATACCAAAACAACTTAAACAATTATGAAACTTATTGCACTTGCAGCACTGACTGCATCAGCAGCCCTGGCTACACCTGCAACAGCGGGCGTCTTTGTGAACGTAGAAGCAAACTCTTCCCGCACAGGAAGCAATTTCGAATCTACCGTAACAGACCTACATGTAGGTTATGAAGGTGGTACAGAAAACTTTGGTTATTACATTCAAGGTGGTCCTGCTATCGTAGCAGTTGACGGCGTTGATTCTGATAACAGACTCTCCGGTAAACTAGGTGGTTCTTTCCAAGCCACTGAAGCTTTTGGAGTTTATGGTGAAATCTCAGTACTCACTGCTGACAATGATACCAATAATGATAACTCCTGGGGAACCAAGATCGGAGCTAAGTATAGCTTCTGATGAAAGTTAATGAATTATGGTTAGGGGTCTTAGGACTCCTTTCCATTTTTATTTTCATTCAAGGACTACATATGTATGAACATCAGCACTGTAGATCCTGCGAACCGTGCGAAATCACGGAAAACTATTAATGACCCGACAATATAGCGGAACTATATATACGGGTGAAACACTAATAACCATTTTAAATTATGCCTTTTTATTCTAACTCAGGTCAAGGTACTGTACGTTATAGCCCATCAGGTTTTTATGACAGTGGCCTTTTGCTAGACGCTAATAGCGCTAGTGTTACAAACAGCGCAACTGTTGTTACTGCTGGTACTGGAATACAGATACCCCTTGGCAAGTATGATAGAGTTGTAGGTGAGTACTTTATCTGGTACGATACAGATGCAGATAACGATTTCCGTTTCTGTTTAGATACTACTGATTCAAGCGGTACAGCATTTAACTCAAACATTAACTATGCTGTTCAAGCTGTAGTTGGTGGTGATGCACTTGGATCAGAGACTGCCACTAGCGCACCTTCTTTGTCTGCTAGTGCAACTGTAACTAACGGTCAAGGTACTGAACTACTTTTAGTAGATGATGGTGATGAAGATCATTTCGCACGCATTGCATTCAAAGTTGAAAACCAGACAGCAACGACTGGTAAGATTGACTTATTGTTTGCACAAGGTACTGCAACAGGATCTACAGCTACTTACATCTATGCTGGTTCACACGTAATGTACAAGAAGTATTAAACTACTTCGGAAGAGAGACACCTCAGAGTCGGACCTCTCTTTCCTTGGCATTGGCCCGTACGCGGATACCCTTTGCCGTCTAGACGGTGGGATAGACCACAAACTTTTTTTTTATTTCAATCGATTGAGAGACTGTTAACTATACATTTACTCTCGCATAATGGCTAATACACTTGCAACCAGTATTGGTACCATTAACAATACCTCTTCAACCCCGTTGGATTTAGGTACTGCTTATGATACCAAATACGCAACCTATCTAAAGCTGTTCTCTGGTGAGCTTTTCAAAGCTTATGAGTCAGCAACGATAGCAAAAGGAACTGTACAAAACCGTCAACTAAAGAACGGTAAGAGTCTACAGTTCATCTTCACAGGCCGTATGCAAGCAGCTTATCATACTCCAGGTGAACCAATCCTCGGATCTGGTGATCCTCCAGTAGCAGAGAAGACTATCGTCTGTGACGATCTTCTCATAAGCTCAGCTTTCGTATACGATCTCGATGAAACACTTGCTCACTATTCTTTAAGAAGTGAGATTTCTAAGAAAATCGGTCATGCTTTGGCCGAAGCATATGATAAGAAGGTATTCCGTACCATTGCTCTAGCAGCTCGTGAAGCTCATCCAATCACTGCATCACCAGGTCCAGAACCAGGTGGTTCAATCATTAAGATTGGTAGCAACAATGAGTATGATGCTCAGAAATTGGTGGATGCATTCTTTGAAGCAGCTTCAATTCTTGATGAAAAGAACCTACCTAAGACTGGTAGAACTGCAGTACTTGCACCTCGTCAGTACTACGCTCTAGTATCTCAGGTCGATTCGAATATCCTTAACCGTGACTACGGTAACACTCAGGGTAACTTGAATTCTGGAGAAGGTTTGGTATCTATTGCTGGTATCAACATCCAACGTTCTAACAACCTACCTTTCCAAGCTGGTACTGTCAATCAGGTATCTGGTGAAAACAACGATTATTCCGGTGCTTTCGCTGACCATGCAGGTTTGATTTATCAGAAGGATGCAGCTGGTGTTGTTGAAGCAATTGGACCACAGGTACAAACAACTGGAGCCGACGTTAAAACAATGTATCAGGGTGACTTGATCGTTGGTCGTTTGGCAATGGGTGTAGGTACATTGAACCCTGCTGCTGCAATTGAAATACAAACTGCTTGAGGTTAATCATGTCAGTTAAACCAGGAACAACATCAAAGAGAACTATTGCTGCTGCTAATGGACTAGGATCTATTGACGCACCTTCTACCACTAAAACTGGAGTAGGTTCAGAAACAATGAATCCCCCTAGTCCTGTAGAATATGGTAGAGCAATTCTTAATTATTCTACTGATTATGCGGATGCAAGTTCTCTATAATTTAATATAAATATTATGGCTATTGTAAACGCATCCGTGGCCGCTGGCAACAATGGCGTCTGCGGTCCAACTAGTCCAAGTACTAGTACTACATTACCCTTCGCTACCGTAACAGGTACCTTAGCTGGTAACAATTTAGATGGTAATAAATCTACTGCTCTTAGATTTTCTGTAGCAGGAACCCAAGGTGGTTCTGTTGCTCTAAAATCTGAAGTCTACTCTGAGACCATGTGTTTCCGTACTGCTTATGCAGGACAAGACGGTGACACTGGTGTTGAAGCAGATGGCGGTGATACACAAGCAAGAGGTGACTAACCTCAATACGGGGGGCTTCGGTCCCCCTTTTTTTATTCACATAACTTAATTATGGCTTTCCCTACTACAAACGCTGCAACTGAATTACCTGCAGTAAATGAAATATTGGCGTCTGTAGGACAGGCTCCTGTAACCACCCTCGATCAAACCAACCCGGACGTTGCGATTGCTTATGATACATTGACTAATGTGTCACGAGAAGTACAGGCTGAAGGCTGGACTTTTAACAGAGAGGAGTATGTAAAATTTACTCCTGATGATACAACAAAAGAAATAACTATACCGAATAATATATTACAAATAGATTTACATGATGAAGTAGATAATGAATATGAAGCTGTAAGAAGAAGTGGTAAGTTATATGAAAAATTTAATCACACCTTTGAATGGGACACAGATAAATGGTCCAATGGTGTTAGATGCAATGTAGTTTATTTTTATGATTGGGTTGACCTGCCTAGACCTATTCAAGATTATATTGTAGCAAGAGCTGCGTCTATTGTATCCAGTAGAATTGTAGGTGATACTAATCAGTACTCAATTTTACAACAAAAAGAACAGTATAATAGAGCAATGGCTTTAGAATATGAATGCAACCAAGGTGACTATACTATCTTCGGACATGGAAGAGGTAAGAAACCTTACAATAGCTACAAACCTTACCAAGCACTGTATAGATAATGGCAGCCGTAACTCAAAAAATCCCTACCTATCTTGGTGGGGTTTCTAATCAACCAGATGACAAGAAGCATCCAGGACAAGTTAAAGAAGCTATCAATGCTTACCCAGATCCTACATTTGGTTTAACTAAAAGACCTGGATTTAAATTTATGTCTGAATTAAAAGATGGTATACCTACTGGTGGTAGCGCTTTTGATAATACAGATTTAGATAATGGTAAATGGTTTTATTATAATCGTGACGCTGATGAAAGATATATAGGATGTATAATAGGTAATGCTACTGCTAACAATGCAGCTATTCATGTATGGAATGCTGTGGTGGATAGTGATAGTTATAAAAAATGCACTGTAGATTATGATGGCAGTACTTTTAGTGTTACAAGCAACGGTACTGGTAGTGGTACCAATGGATCTCTTACTGATTTAGCTACAACTAGTAGCGGATCTGGTACTGGTATGAAAGTTAATGTTACTATTGCTGGTAATGTAGCTACAGCTATAACAGTTCATACAGAAGGAAGTGGTTATAAAATAGGGGATACTGTTACTATTGATAAGAGTTTAATCCCTGGAACTGGCGCTGGAAGTAAAATTACTGCTAATGTAGTAGGTACTATTACTACCTTTACATCCTTAGATTACTTAGGTAAGTCATCAGGTACTGTTACTTTATCAGATGGTTCAACTGCTACTGAATCAACATCAGTTACATCTAGTGATTATGATTTTATTACTATTAGAGATACTTCAATTATCACTAATAAAAATAAATATGTATTACAACAGGCAGTACCTTCTTATAATGAAAAACGAGTAGCTACTATAAGAATACACCTCATAGAATACGGTGCTTTATATAAAGTTTCTGTTAAAATAGGTGCCACAACTTATCATTCTACTGTAGATACACGTTCAAATGATGTCTTTACTAATGCCGCAGATACTGAAAGTGATACAGTTACTGGTGGTGGTAAGTTAGATGCTGCTGAATTATTAGGAGCTTTAAGAACTAAAATACTTGATGGTGGTGATGGTTCAGATGCAGCTGGTGAGATTGATAGTTGTACTATTATAGGTACTTCTTTAGAGTTAGAACATGCTGCTGATTTCACCGTAGAAGTTGAAGGTGGTGTTGGTGGTGAAGCTTTAACTTCTTATCAAAACACTGCTGATGGTATAACTGAATTAGCTTCTAGATCTAAACATGATAGAATTATTAAATTACAGAATACATCTGATGCTTCGGATGCGTATTATGCTAAATTTGTAGCTGATAATGGAACATCTGGACCTGGTTTCTGGCAAGAAACTATATCTCCTGGTGTATCACCTGGAATGCAGGCAGCAACATTACCCCATCAATTAAAAAATACAGCTAAAAATACTTTCAGATTTAGCCCTATTACTTGGGTTGATAGACTTGTAGGAGATAGTGATAGTAACTCACATCCAACATTTGTAGATAATACTATACAACAATCATTCTATTATAACAATAGACTTGGTTTCCTTACAGAAGATAATGTATCACTCAGTAGATCAGCTAAGTTTTTTAACTTCTATATGACTACTGCTCAAGGTGGTATTGCTTCTGATCCTATTGACCTTAGTTGTTCTAGTATTAGACCCGCTTTATTACATGGTATCATACCAACAGCTGGTGGTCTTTTACTATTCAGTCAAAACCAACAGTTTATTATGTTCTCATCTGAAGGTAATTTAACACCTTCTACAGCATTAATACGTGGTCTATCAAACTATAGAATGGATACTGATATAGATCCAGTTGACGTTGGTACACACATTAACTTTGTTAGTAAGACACATTCTACTTCAGGTTTTACTAGGGTCTTTGGTATGTTACCACAGGCTGCGGGAACTGCTCCTAAGGTTGTAGATGTAGGACGTGTTGTAGCTGAGTATATACCTGCTACTATAGATAGTCTTACAGCAAGTCCACAGAATAGCTTCATTGCTATGTATGGTAAAACGTTAGATAAAGTTTATTTCTATCGTACCTATAGTGATGGTGAGAAAGATATAATGCAGACATGGTTTAACTGGCAGTTACCTGGAGATGTACATTATGTAGAGATAGATTCTGATACTATGTATGCTGTTATTAAAACAGGTACAAGTTCAGCTGCTAGATACAGTCTATGTAGTGCTACACTTACTCAAACACCAGAAGAAACTATTATTGTCACAGCAGAAGGTCAGCAAGTTAACCCACATATGGACTTTTATGCAGCTGCAAGTTCTGTTAAAAGTCAAGAAGTAACTGCAATCAGTATTACAGCAGGTGGTTCTGGTTATAGCGGAGCTCCTGGTATCACATTATCAGCACCTAATGATCCTAATGGTACACAAGCTACAGCAACCTGTACTATAGATAGTGGTGCTGTTAATGCTATTACTATTACGAATGCTGGTAGTGGTTATTCAGCAGCTCCTACAGTAACATTTGCTAGTGGCGCAGCTACAGCAACAACTACTGTAAATTCATATGATGGGTCTAGATGTTATATACCTTTTACTGCTGTAACTGGTTTAAAACCTGTTGTAATTATATCAGGTAATGCTACAGATAACTTTGCTGGAACTACAGAATCAGGTTTAACTATTGATCCTACTGTAACTTCAGATGGAGGTGGTAGTTACTTTGCTGTACCTAATAAAAACTTAGAACCACAAGCTGCTAATATATATGTAGGTTATAAATATGATTATGATGTAACATTACCTAAGTTATATTATTATACTGATCCTGATAAAAGGATATCAGATTACACAGCTTCTCTTACTGTATCTAGATGTAAATTCTCTGTAGGTCAATCTAGTGTTGTAGGATTTAAACTTAAACGTAAAGGTGTACAAGCTAGTACAGAATCTTATACAGGTGATGGTAGTGCAACTGCTTTTTCTCCAACTTTTACAGTAAAAGATAAAGCTGATATAATTGTAAAACGTAATGGTGCTAAACAAACATTAGTAACTGCTTTTACAGGTACTACAGAAGAAAAGAAAAGTCAATATACAGTAGCTGATCATGCTAGTTTACCTGATAGAGTGACTGTTACATTTGGTACAGCACCAGCAGATACTACTACATCTAAGAATGAAACTATAGCTGCTGATACTGTTGAAATATATGTAGATAATTGGTATACCTTACAGCCTACACAAGAGGCAAACTATTATTTAGGTGATGATGTACCTATTGAAAAGCAAAATATCTTTACTATACCAATACATCAAAAGTCTGATAATTATACTTTAAGAGTTTTCAGCGATTCACCTTTCCCATTAGCTTTGACTTCAATGGCATGGGAAGGTCAATATTCACCCCGTTACTATAGACGTACATGACCCTATCACTCGTATCCCCTAAAGACGTACCTTATGTATGGACTGAAGTTAAACCTCTTATTGAGAAAGCTTTAGTCTATACTGCAGGTGAAGCATTAGTAGAAGATATCCTTAAATTTATTCTTGAAAAAGATCAAATGTTATGGGTAGGTACTAATGATGATGATGAGATATTCTGTGCAGCTACTACAGAAATCATAGGATACCCAAGAAAAAATGTTTTCCGTATTGTTACATTTGCTACTAAATCAGGACATGATTATGAAATATGGAAAGATTTTATACATACAATAGAAGATTGTGCTACAATATGTGAATGTACATCTATTGAAGCTTGGGTAAGAAAAGGGCTTGCCAGAAAACTTAAGTGGGAACACGAGTATTCAGTTATAACAAAAAACATCCAGGAGGATTACTAATGAGTGGTGGAGGTGGCGCACAACGTCGGAATGTGCGCAAACAGTTTGAAATGGACATGAATAAATGGCAGTATAACTGGACCAAAATGCAGGATAACTATAAGTACAAACAGGATATGTTTGTTCTTCAGGAGTTTAACCAGCAACAGTCCCTTGATTTCAAAAATGAAACAGCTAAAAATGATTGGATCTATAAAGAAGAGATGCGTAGATTCGATTATAATAATCAAGTAGCTGCCCATAACGCTAGTCTTGAAGCTTATGAAAAGCAGATGGACTATAATAATCTAGCGCATGAAATAACTTCTAATGATAATACAAGGAAATATAATGAAAGATTAACTGCAATAGGATTCCAGCATGAAGAGTTATTCCAAAAACATGGGTTTGAAACTCGTGGAATGACTAAACAACTTCAATTTTCTAGACAAGAGAAAGCTGCTAAAGGCACTAGTTTAGCTATAGAATCCTTACAAGCAGAAGGTAAAATAGTAGCTATGGGTCAAACAGGAAGAACTGCAAGAAAGAATGTGCAATCAGCTTTAGCTGCTTATGGTAGGCAGCAAGCAGCTTTAACTGATTCTATATTAAATGATGAAGCACAGTATGAGTTTGGTATGGAGAAAGCTAGTGCTAGTTATAATTTAGGCAGTCGTCAATTAAAAGAATCTATGAAGAGTGCTAAGGCACAGCATGCATCAGATCAATTAAATGCTTCACTTCAAAAGTATTCTGCAGACTTAGCTGCTGAAAATAATATAGCACCTTTACCTGTAGAACCACCTGGATTACCTAAACCTCTTGAACTACCTTATCCTAAGAACCTTGAACCACAAGAACCACCTAGTTGGGAACAGTATCAAAAGGTTAAACCTGTTAAAGGTTCTGTATCTGGTGGAGGTTTATTAGGAGCAGTGCAAACTGGATTAAGTATAGCTAGCACTGCTATGATGTTCTTCCCTAAATCTGATGATAGAGTTAAGAGGACATATAATCGTGTAGGTACTTCGCCTTCAGGTGTACCTATTTATACATTTAGATATATGAAAGATGGTGAGCATGGACCTTGGTATAAAGGTACTTCGGCTCAAGATCTAATAGCCATGGGTCGTACTGATGCTGTGGTACAATATAAAAAAGACGGATTCTACCATGTCGACTACAGTAAGCTGGATATCGACTTTGAACAAGTACAACACGCTTAACATAAAATGTCTTTATATCAAGGGTTTGCAACCCAACGAGGCTTCGGTGCAAATTTAGTTGATATACCTGATCCTTCCGAAAAGATCCGCAAGCGGGGCTTACAAGCATTAGCTTATAAAAAGGAAGAATTAGCTTATATCAACAAACAAGCTGATAGAGTATTAAAACAGTTTGAAAGTAATAACAAACTAGAAGCCAAACAACGTGCATCAAACTTTAAAGATAAACAGTTTTATGCTGACACTTTAGCAGCAGCTAAGTGGAAAAATTATGAAACAGAAATTAAAGATGCTCAAAGAGCTGCAAATGAACCATCTGATTTGCAGCAACTTCTTAGTATAACTAAGCAAGGAGCAGCTTTATATAAAGAGATTG
>VTLG01016046.1_pt1 | contig 10823 bp, 14 predicted proteins | sample 4694571 | NCBI WGS metagenome assembly VTLG01 (sample SAMN12604809, study PRJNA352737) | marine metagenome | biome: ENVO:00000447; feature: ENVO:00000209|ENVO:00000569|ENVO:01000036; material: ENVO:00002151; isolation source: viral sequences binned using virsorter ... | reverse complement strand
TTTATTCTGGACGCGAAAGTATAATAGACTTTAAACAAACCAACAAGCCTAAAAAGAGAGAATGGATAGAAGATTATTTCCTTCAACTGGCAGCATATGCCATGGCACATGACGTAATTTATGGCACATGTGTCGATCAAGGAGTCATTTTAATGTGCTCAAAAGACGGTTTTTTCCAGAAATTTACCTCAAATGGGGGTGAATTTACCCGTTTTAAGCATAAATTTTTGTCCAAAATCGACCAATTTTACCAAAAAAAGAAGTAGGTCAGTGTCAAAAACCCGCATAAAACCAACATTTGTCATTCTACATATATACGTTTCTACAACAAAAAAATAAAAGTTCGCAAAAAATTTGAAAATAAAAGTAGAAAAGTAGGAGTGGTGAAATAACATATATATAGCAACGATTCTAGCATTTTTGCCTCCTACTTTACTCCTACTTTTACTACTTCTTTTTTAAAGAATGTAGCAAAATAGCCTTTTTTTGAGGGTCGAAAAAAGTAGGAGCATGTGTTAGGTAAAAACAATGACTGAAGAAAATTTTTTTGATATGTTTAACAGGGTACACAACCCTGATTATTATTACGGAAGGAAAAAACATGAAAAGAAAAAAACCGAAAAGAAAAAGAAGAGGTTTAAGCACAAGAGAAAACCGTATCCCGTATTCAAAGTACAGGATTGAATGGTTTGATATTGCTTCCGATTCAGGTTGGGCGAGCGAGCATGAATTTGATAAAATGAAATTAGCTACACCTGTTAGTGAGGGTTGGTTATATGAAAAGAATGAATGTGTGATTAAAATCTTTGCAAGTTATGATAGAGATGAAGATGGAATAGTCTTTGGTGAAAGGACTGTTATTCCTTTGTCGTGTGTGAAGAAGATGAGGAAGTTGAATTAGATGTTACCTCCGTATCAGAAGTATTTAATTTATTTAGCGGTCGCAAGCCTTTTTGTTGTGATGTACTATTTTTCAATTGTGCTTCACCATTAAGTCTTAATTGTTTTTGTTTTTTCTTAATATCGGCAGTGTCTACTTTCCCTTCTAGTATAGGTGCATATTGATCTATAATTTCTTTCATACGTTTTTCTAATTCCTCTTCAGATAAATCATCTAACTTACCTGTTCGTATAATCTTCTGTTCAATATATAATCCTGCTGCCTTACCTCTAGCTACTTCAGCATTCACAGCTGCTGACCATGCTCCCTTCTTAAGAGCATCTTGTCTAATCTTACCTAATTCTGATATGTGACGTTCAAATGTCACAGCATATTTCTTTTGATATTCTTCTCTAATCTCCCCAATATATTTAACTACAAGCGGATGCATTTTAGGATTTTGTAATTCCCAGGCTGTTTGTCTTGCTCGGTCTTTGGCATACCCTGCATCAATTGCACACTGATAGGCATACTTACGGCCTTCGTTGCTCACTAGTTCATGAGCAAACTTCTGTTGCATTTCTGTTAATCTTTTTGGAACTCCCATAATTTGACTTTTACAGTAACTTTAGGTACAAGTCAATCTATGATTAGTGGGAAAGAATTTATAAAGCAAATAGAAAAATTTCTTAAAGCTGAAGTTTGTAAGGAAGCTAGAGTTCAAGTTAAGTTGCCTCAAGGTGAATTTAAGTCTCCGGACGGATTTTTTGACATTAAAAAAATTTATCTCTTGCAAAATAATTTAATTGGAGCTAGAGAGACACACAGAATTGTCTTAGAAATTTCTACTACAGAGTCTTGGAGAATGACTAAACCTAAACTGAAGTTGTAACGCCAAATTTGTTGTGAAACCAGAGACAAAATTTTGGCATGAGTTTAAAAGAATTACACCGCAAATTAGATGGACAAGGCTTGAAAATAGCAGCGTATTTGGTACTCCTGATTTGTTGGGTTACAACATTTCTGGCCACTTTTTCACTGTTGAGCTAAAGGTAACTAAAGGTAGAAAAATTCGTTTTTCACCACACCAAATTGCCTTCCACAAACTACATCCAAAGAATAGTTTCATCTGCGTTAAGCATCTCGCTTCTAGCGACGTAAAACTTTATGAGGGTAAGTCTATTGAGGAGCTTGCCGCTTGTGGCTTGGCGCTTGAATCTTGCTGCTTGGGGCTTGCCGCTTGTGGCTTGTATCTTTCCTCGCTTGGCGCTTGATGCTTGCGGCTTGGAGCTTGTAGCCATTGGCTACACACCACTCATCATGAATCTTATTGATTAGATCTCTAGTGTTTTCCATATGTCACCCGGGCTACATCCCTGTCCCAGCATGCTCTGCAGCTGCCACATTTGCCGCCTTGTGAAGGCGCTGGACAGGTCGCGTCGTGCTTCGTAGTCACTCCTGATGTGAAGGGCCAGTGCTTGACTGAGCTTTGTTGATCAATCATATGGTCACTTATTATAATTTTTAAATTTGTTGGAACTATGGCTGGATCCATGAGGCTAGTATACTTCACTTCACGCGTTGGCAGCCAGTGCTTGGTGCTTGGCGTCCTGTTACATACCTCCATGATGTTCTTAAGGTGCCAGGCCCCCTGAAGGTCGCCGGCATCGTGCCATCTGAAAAATTTTTGCCTCTTGATTTGTGCTACCATGGCCGGGATCCATTGCGGATGGCGCAGGGACTGCAGCCTGTAGTACTGAGCGGCTTTAATAGCCGGGTATCTTGTATAATTTCCTTTGAGCGCGTAACAGCCTGAACACACAGAGCCCTTCACGGCCCGGAGCTTGGAGCCTACCTGGCATTCCCATGCAGGTAGACTGTAAGACAGGCCCGGCATCTTAGTCGTCCGAGTCATGGACCCGGTTATCTTGACGGCTTCACTTACTTTCATTTTCTTCTTTGTCTAACAAGATCTGAATCAATTCCTCTTTGGTTAATAGGTCCAGGTCCTGTCTCAACTCTTCTCTTTCTTTCTTAGTCATGTTTTTTTATACCTCTTAATTGTGGCAAAAGCTTGTCGCTTGCCGCTTGTTGCTTGTCGCTTGCCGCTTGAAGCTTGTCGCTTATTTCTTTTAAAAATTTCTCGCAGCTCTTAACGTAAGCGCGACTCAGGTCGCGCTTATCGTGGACGAAATAGTTCATTAAGTCGTTGTGTTTAGATCTAATCAAGAACCACCATATATTGTTTTGGGAAGTGCTGTCTAAACCAGTCAATCCCGGCCCTTACAATCTCCCAGGCACCAAAGCGCTCAGCTCCGATGATGGTATCATAGACGCTGGCAGCATAGCCCGGCATTTCTGTTTCTTCTCCCGTGAATCTATTCGCTATCTTCACAACTTTGTCTTCGTATACACTACAATTGAAGGGCATGATCACAGTCTTGCCATGCCATTTAACTTTTGTCTTTTTTGGTTTTTCAAACATATTATTTCCTTTCATAACTCATCCTACAAGATCCCAGGCCAGCTGTCAAGCTTGTTGCTTGCGGCTTGTAGCTTTTATACTTTCTACTTTAGAATCATTCTAAAGTGGCCAAGCGGCTTAATATTAATTTATAAAGCCGCGTAACCGCTTGACCCCAGATCCACCAACACGTGTTTGGCCCTATGGAAAGTGGATCAGGGCTCAAGTTTGGCCAAGTGAGACCAAATACAGCAAGGGTGGTAAACTACCCAAACCGTCTTGCCATATTTGAACATCATTTAACATTAGTCAGATGCCCACTTGACCCCAGATCCCTAGACCATTAGTGAATTCGAAATTCTGCTAGCGGGCTAATAGGGATCTGGGCTCAAAGGCGCGCTAAATTAATAGTATGTGAATAATAATAATAGTCACGCGCCAATTGGCTTTGCTTATCATCATCAGATCGAGATCCGAATATCTTCAGCAAATTCTTTTAAGTATGCCAATATAATATTACCATCATAGCAATAAATAATATTGGATAAAACCAAATACTATCCACAATCAAAGCAAACCCCTTGAATTTGCCCAGACCATTCATCTGGCTTTGGCATACAACCACAAATTGTGCATTCTGTATAAATCATATAATATCTTATATAATACTTGACTTACCTTTGTCAATAGTTTAAAAATTTTTTTATGTATAACAATAACGAAAGGACACTATGAGCAGAATAAGACTAAATCAAGAGTACAGAAATAAAATCGCAAATCGTATGCGAGTACACTTGGAACAAGAGAACACGCAAGAGAAAGAGTTATATTTAAAAGCAAGGGAAGAAATGAAACCTTTGCAAGATTTGACTTGGAAACTTGCTGAACAAATAGTTAGACGACACTATACTCCCGAAGATGTTAAAATGGCAAAACATTTACAAAACAAGTTTGAAAATGTGGACACTATTGCGAAAGATAGTTGCTTTCATTTTGGCTATCAAGGTCAAGTAGAGGATAGAGATGAAAATGACAAACCAATAATGAAAGACAAATATATTGAAAGTCATTTTGATTTTCGTCTTAACGGCAATATTAATGGCGAGGAATATTCCAAGTCAGAAGATTTTGGCTATGCCTATTTTAGAGATGAACTAAAAGGGCGAGAGGGTTGCAATCCAGATATTAATATTGAACAAAAAGATAATTCATCAAATCCACATTGGACAAAAATGAAAGATGCTAATGACAAATATCTTGGAACTAATGGTGGTAGAGATAATCAGACCTCTTATGCAAGAGAGTGGAACAATGATTATGTTTTAGATTTAATTGGTAGAGAGTATTGCCGAGATAGGTCTATTGCTTGTACTAAAGAGGAATATGATACTCTAATGTTCTGGCAATCTAAAAAAGGACATTTAATTACTTGTCACCAAAAATGGATTGAAAGTATTTTAAATCAAATGAAAGAAATTAAAATTGGTTTAAAAGGTTATAAATATTTAGATGAAGCCATTGAGTTATGTACTGAACTTGGTTTATCAGTTAATGATGCCGAGATTATTAGAACTAACTCAACGGGTTTAGTTATTTACAATCCAAAAAATCTGGCGGATAGAATAAAATCTATGAAGAATAAAAATGTCAGTAGAAAGGACAAAATCTTGGCTCGTATGGAATACGAAAAACAAGCCAATAAAATACACCAATAAAGGGTATTGACATACTGGGATATTTAATATAATATCCCAGTATTAATAACAATTAACGAAAGGACGAACAATGAAAGAACTAGACAAACTAATAATCAGCACAAAAATAGTTGCATTATTAGAACTTAAAAATAAAATCCAAGACGAGATCAACGAACTAGAAAGACAGAAAGAGGTGGACGATGAAATCCCATTTTAATCAGCCCTTTGATATAGATGTTTATTTTACAATTAAATATTATGCAGATAAACACGGCAAAACAATTACAAGAGCCGCAAAGTGGACAAAGGATTGTCTTTATGGAACGCACAAAAAATATGGTTATCCATATATTAAATACTTTGACGTTGATGCGAATGGAATTAGATGCGCGTCTAAATCTTGGGAAATATTAGAGGTCAGAAAATAGACTTGACATTGTATGGGATTAATATAAAATCCCATACATAACAAATAACAGAAAGGACGAAATGAAATCACAAAAAAGAACAGTTGACGACAGACTACCAAAATGGCTGCACTCAAAAATTTTGAGCGCAGTTGATTTTATTTGGCAAGGTAGAGAAGAAAGTATGGAAGAAAGTATGAAGCGAGTTAAAGCAGTTGACGCAACTCTTACAGATGAAGAATTTGAATGGGTTATGATGCTTTTAATTCTTCCTAAAATTAAAAATATGGTTAGAACATCGGACGAGTATAAAGATTTTAGTCAGATGAAGAAAGCGACGCGGCACTAATGAAATATTGCCAAGGACCTGAGTGCCATAAATATAAAACTAAGGACCGCTTACGCGGTCCTAAAGGCGCCAAGTATTATCAAACTAGAAGAAGATCATACATGATTTATGATGATAACTTTTGTTCGCAGCGGTGTGCTGATGATTGGTTTAATAAGTTTGGTCAACGAGCGGTTGATCACTTCGGCAGAATACACGAGCCAATTAAACTAACAGAAGATAATGCGTGGGTTAAACTTGAAAGATATTATGGCAATGGCAATCCATTCTATTGGTACAATAGATTAACTGAACAAGAGCGCCCACTCACACAAGAACAATACAACAATCCAAATTTAGTTCGTCCATAACTAAACGAGCGACGCGACGCTGTCGCGTCGCTCTCTCTCCGCCTCGCGGCTGCGCCGCTCGGCGGGGGGAACTCCCTTCAATAGTGGGAACCATTTCCAACCAGAAATTTGCGTCACTGTTTTTCTTTTAATATATAAATAAAAAAGGGGTCCCAAAATTTTCCCTTTATGCCTTGATTTAGACTGTTAAAGCCTGTAAATTCATTATGGGTCCCATATATGCACGTAGATCTAGAAAAAATTAAAAAATTACCTCCGGATGTAAGAAAAGACTTCTATAAGATGTACTTAAAATACGGGGAGAAGAAAAAACAAACTAACATCAAGCAAGATTTTTTAAGTTTTGTAAAGCATATGTGGCCGGATTTTATTCAGGGGTCCCATCATAAAATTATTGCAAAAAAATTTAATGATATGGCAGAAGGTAAGATTAAACGTCTTATTGTTAATATGCCCCCTAGACATACGAAGTCTGAGTTCGCTAGCTCCTTGCTACCCGCATGGATGATCGGGCGTAACCCAAAATTAAAAATTATTCAAACCACTCACACCGGAGAACTAGCCATAAGATTCGGGCGTAAAGCTAAAACGCTCATGGATTCTCCAGAGTATAAGGAAGTCTTTTTAACAAGACTCAGAGAAGATTCACAAGCAGCGGGCCGCTGGGAAACCGCGCAAGGCGGAGAATACTTCGCAGCAGGTGTTGGTGGAGCAATCACAGGACGAGGTGCAGATCTTCTTATCATAGATGACCCGCACTCGGAGCAAGACGCTCTAAACTTAACGGCATTAGAGCGAGCATATGAATGGTACACTTCAGGACCACGTCAACGTTTACAACCAGGCGGACAAATTGTTTGCGTAATGACGAGATGGAATACAAAGGATTTGACAGGCATGTTGATGCAGGCACAAAAGGAAGCCAAAGCCGATCAGTGGGAACTCGTTGAGTTTCCGGCAATCATGCCGAGTGGTAAACCCGTATGGCCGGAATACTGGAAGATAGGCGAACTCGAAACAGTTAAGGCCTCATTATCGCTCGGTAAATGGAATGCTCAGTGGATGCAAAATCCAACTTCAGAAGAAGGAGCGATCATCAAAAGAGAATGGTGGAAGAAATGGGAGCATGACTTTATGCCTAAGTTAGAACATGTCATACAATCTTACGATACGGCTTTTATGAAAAAGGAAACAGCGGATTATTCAGCCATTACTACATGGGGTGTCTTTAGGAAAGATGAAGATAGACCACCCAATTTAATACTGGTGGACGCGATCAAAGGACGATACGAGTTTCCCGAACTTCGTAGAAAAGCAAAAGAACAATATGATTATTGGCAACCCGAGACGGTTTTAATTGAAGCGAAAGCTTCAGGACTACCATTGACTTATGAATTAAGGAATATGGGGATCCCTGTAATTAACTTTACACCCTCTAAAGGAAATGATAAGCATACAAGGGTAAACTCGGTGGCACCGCTATTTGAAAGCGGCACCATATGGGCGCCCACTCACAAAGAGTTTGCACAAGAGGTAATAGAGGAATGCGCTGCATTTCCTTATGGGGATCATGACGACTTGGTGGACAGTATGACTCAAGCCGTGATGCGATTCAGACAGGGCGGATTAATACCGCATCCTGAAGATTACAAAGATGAAAAAATTATAAGAAGTAAAAGGGTTTATTATTAATGAGCGTATTAACATTCTACAAAAAAGTATTTGATTTTTTTTTAAAACGATTTCAAGTCACTAAGGGTCGTCAACCAATGAATCCAGCAGAGTATTACGGAATTGAACGAGAAGCGGTTAATTGGATTAATAAAACAAAAGGACAAAGACTTCCGGGTACACCCGAACCTACTAAACCACCTTTTCAAGGTTTTACTCCAAGAGTGATTGAAGGAGGTAAAGGAAAAGCAGGAATTGGCACATTACTCAAAGATTCACCAGAAGCCATTGCAAAAATTAAAGCTGAAAACAAAGCAGCAGCTGAACGTTTAAGAAAGAAAAAAGAGGCAGAAGAACTTTTTACAGATGAAAGACCACCCAAAGATCCTGATTTCGCATCCGGTGGCATTGCACGTGTGGGATTTGCTGGTGGACTTCTTGTTAATCTTTATAGAGGTGCAAAAGGACTTCAGCATGGAGCAATAGAAAGAAAACTAAGAAAAAAATATATTGAAACAGGCATGGATAAATTTAAAGCTTATGACAAAGCAATGAACGAAGCAACAAACATTGTAAATCAAAAAAAATTAAAAATTGTTGAAAACAAAATGAATAAAGTAAATGTAAATAGTGATGACTATGTAGATTTAATAGATGAACATATAAGGCTTATGGACAGAGAAACGTATAAAGATATTAAAAGATGGAAAAACACTCGTCCTGATCTTGCCGATAAAACAAGAGCATTATATTTTCCAGATTGGGCCAAAACACGTTATGGTGAAGATTATCATGGTGTCCTTCAAAGACGACAAGCTTTAGCACTTAAAGAACAATCTGATGAAATCAATAAAATGTATCCCGATAAAAGTGATACTGATATTTTAGTAGATGAAATAGATGAAATGAACAAAGCAAATATTGATGAAATTATTGAAGGTCGCAAGAAAAATGCCTCAGGCGGCATCGCGCGTGTGGGGTATCTTAAAGGTGGAAAAGTATGGAAGGAATTCATTGAAAGATTGTTCATCAAAACTTCTAACGACATTCGACAAGGTAAAGGAAAATGGGCAGGTTTAACTCAGGACCAATGGATTAAACAACATGATGATTTAACGAAGATGATTAAGAAATGGGAATGGGGCGGTAAGAAAGGACTGCCTAAAGGAGCAGAACAATTCATTGGCATGAACGACCTTCAAGTTACTAAAGCGATTAAAGATGCTACGAAACAAGTTAAAAGTCCTCATTCACCCGCTGTACAAAAACAAGTAGACATACAAAAAACTAGATCTAGAACTATGGACGATCTTGTGGAACAAGCCTATGACGAAATCAAAGGCGGTTCAGGATTTTCAGGTGATTATAAATATGATGCTGATATTCTTGCAGATGAGATAGCAACAGTGGGAGGCAAAATTTACGATGATTTACCCGATATCGAAAAGTCTGGTATTTATGATCTTGCCTTAAAACGTGTTTCTAAAGATTTAAAAGCAAGAATGGATGCCAGTAAAGCACTAAAAGATGTTGAACAAAAAGTAGAATTACAGATGTTTGATACCAAAGGTAAAATACCTCATGCTGAAGGCGGCATCGCAGGACAACTGCACTTGCATAATGGTGGCAGGGCGAGGTTTCAGACTGGTGGAACTCATTTAGATGCTTTTTATCAAGGATATGTTCCTAATGTTGAAGGAGGAGATTGGGTTTATAATTTACCAGCTTATGAAAATACTGCTGAGAGAAAATATACTTCAAGCCCAAGAATTTATGCAACATCCCCTGAATATGGAATGAAGAGTTTCGAGTTATTTGAACCTGATTATTATAATAAAGCAGGAGAACTCATAAGTGGAGGAGGATTTACGAGTATTGGCTCGAACATAGGACATTATTTAGATCCAAAAACAGGAAGACAGATATCTCCTCTTGAGCAGCTTATGACTGGCACTGGTGATAGTATGAGTTATGGATCTGGCTGGGGGACATTAGATCCAGACTTTTATGCTAAACATCCAAGCGGCTACAATAGGGAACAATATCAAAAATATCAGGACAGTCTTAAAGCAGCACAAGCTGCAAAAGCAGAACCTGTAACAACAGCAGAACCTGTAACAACCCAAACTTCTTTAAAAGTTCCACTAACATCTGAATATTATGATCAAGGAACTCTAGATTTTTTAAAAAGAAATCCAATACCAGAGGAAGCACCAGAGTGGTTTTTAAAAGAAGTCGAACAACAAAAACAACATTGGGATCCAAGTTGGGGACCTTTTGAACATGAATCATGGGCAGAGATGCAGGATCAAGCGAAAGCACATATGATGAGAGAACTAGGACCTTATGATGAACGTGAGTATACTAATCCAAATGCAGTTAGAATGCCACCTGTTGGACCTGTGCCACCTGCAGGACTGATGATGACTCAAGGAATGGGATCTATTCCTATAGATCCAAATTTAACACCTGAACAATGGGCAAGTATGCAACCAACAGCGGGTCCAATGGCCCCAGTTGCTACTCCTCAGAAAACCGTTGCTCAAAACCCGTTGGTTGATCCAAGAATGTACAGAGCGTATGAAGTTAATAAACAGCTTATGGGCGATCCAAGAGGACGTGCAGCCAAAGGCGGCCTGGCTAAAATCTTAGGAGTTTAATGAAAGTACATAAACACAACGTAGCGATGCGGTGGATTACTAGACGTCGGACGAATGAAGTCGCGGGTCTTTATGAAAGTTTTCCTGGAACGTTCAGCGCGTATCAAGAAGCTTTATCCGGAGGCTTTCAAGGTACGATGGAAGAATTCATTCAACTACAAAGCATTCCACAATCGGATAGACCTTTTACAGGAGCTGTAGGTGGAAGAGTTCAGTATAAACCCGGCGGCCTCGTAGAACCGGGTGTCGTGAATTATGGGAAGAAAAGCTACTATCAAAGAATGCAAGAGAAGAACCCTGGTTATTTTTATAAAATAAAAACTAAAACATTCAAAATAGGTGATA
>VTLG01003272.1_pt1 | contig 10823 bp, 14 predicted proteins | sample 4694571 | NCBI WGS metagenome assembly VTLG01 (sample SAMN12604809, study PRJNA352737) | marine metagenome | biome: ENVO:00000447; feature: ENVO:00000209|ENVO:00000569|ENVO:01000036; material: ENVO:00002151; isolation source: viral sequences binned using virsorter ... | reverse complement strand
AAAGAACACTACATTTATAAGGTTCTGAATGAACAATAAAATATGGATCAACAAGACCATATCTATGTTCGTTATATTCATCTTCACTAAGATCAAATTCATTATAGATTTTATTTGATTCCATCTTCAAAATCCTTCATGCAACATATTTGCATAATCATTTAAAGCCATTTCAATAGCAGTCTCACTCTTCCTATCTTTAGGAAAATAAAAATCTCCAATACCTCTAGGAAATTTCTTATTTGCTATACGAACTGTGTAAGCTACTGGAACTCCATTGTTTTTTACTACCCTAATAATTCTAAATGATTTATTCACTACCTTTCTCCATTAAAACTGGTGGTAAGAATTTTCCATTAGGATCTTCTTCCTTTTCATCAGGAAAGACAGGATAGTTAATGTTATTTATAGGTTCAGTAGGCTTAGGTCTAAGAGATTTAGTCCAAGCTTTAAAGATATCATAAGCTTCAGATCTTTCAAGACCATACATTTCTCTTAACATACTAGGCGCACTCATCATGTTTACTTCACCTTGCTCTCTCAACTCATTCAACGTAGCAAAATAATGTTCATAATCTGTAGTAGATTCCATTGTAATCCTCACTTATAAAAGATATGATTGTTAATAACAACAGTAGGAGTTAACTCATCAGACCAGTATGGTTTTTCAATGTAATTAGCATGATACCACAATGATCCTTCAGTTATATCCATGTCATCAAAGTTTATTATTCTGAAAGCTAAGATAATACTTTCCATCCAAGTTTCAGAGTCTGTAGGTACATCTGATTTACCATCACAGTACCAACTGAATTGACATCTATGTCTTGTTTCACCTCCTTGATATACAACTTCACATATGGTATTAGGAAACATACCATGATTTCTTCTGTTAATAGTAACCTGTGCCACAGCTATACGTCCTGCTAATGGCTGATTACCTGCCTCAAAGTAAATATTCTTAGCTAAACAATGAGCTTCACCATTCTCATCGTATGCCTTGGCAGACTTACATGTAACAGTAAGTAGCAAGACCAACAATACCAGCATAGCTAAGTTGTATTTAAAATCCTTCTTCATTTTTAGGTCTCTCCTTTAAAAACATGTCAAACTTTTCTTTTGTATGTTCAAGATTAGCTACAAGCTTATGAGCATTAGCTTCAGTTAAAGCTACCATACAAGTTATAAAGATATCATCTACATCCCAATCTAAATCTTCAGCTAACTGTCTACCTTTACTTAGTATACGTTGCTTATCCCAATCCTCCCACTCTACAAATGGTTCTGTTACATCTACATCATGGCTTAAATTATCTGATATCATATCAGTCCTCCATATTATTGTAAGATTCATATGCAATCTTATCACTAAACTCTAACCAAGGATAACTATTTTCCATAGTTAAGAAATGACTTAGCATATAACTTTCATCAAATCTTGTAGGTTCTTTCCAAGTATTCCGTGATCTTTGAATATCTTCATCAGTATATTCATTAGGATAAGCAGTCTTTGGATCATCATCATGCAATTCTTTGAAATGTAATTTCACAGCAATGCCTTCCTTCTTTACTTCATAAAACTCATAACCTCTAGGATTACCTACCATCTCATGCAGAGTTTTAAATAAATCAAGTTCTGTTTCTGCCATAACAATAAACCTGTGGTCATCAGATTTATATTCATTATACTTAGTTGGCCTGACAATATATGCTTTCATTATATATTTTCCTCTCTTGCTTCAGAAGAAAAAGATAACATATAACAAAGAGAAAGTGTTATAAATACTCCTCCTAATGCTGAGATAATAACATCTATCCTAGCTACCCAATCATTTTGCCATTCATAGACTAAGAAGCCCATGCCTATTGCAAATAATAATCCTGCAAAGAAAGAAAACAAATCATATTTATCCATTAGCTATCTCCTTTTCTTTTTCAATCAAAGCTAATCTTTTGTTTCTCATCTTCCTGATAAAATTCTTTTTTCTTTGCTTGCTTTTAAAAGAATTAGAATTTCTTTTAGCTCTTTTAGAACTCATCACGTATCTCCTTTTAGTTTTGCCACGGTTCCGTGAGACCGTGGGAAAATGTATATAATCCAACAATACCTTGCTAGACTTGAAAGTATCCAACAAAACCTTCCTAGCCTGGCCCTTGGGCATCTTGCTGTAGTCTGGACTAGACAAGCTAAGAAAGCTAAGAGGACTGCTAGATCCGAAGACCTAGCAGTATAGGATATCCTAGTAATCTTAGGATACATCGAACGCAGACGCTACAGCATTGATAAGCTCTTCTTGACTGAGCTTTGGAGCTTTCTTTGCTTTCGGAGTGAAAGATGCTGGAGAGATATCGATCCCCTTCTCGTTAGCAAGCTGTGTGTAGTACGCACGGACTTGGCTAGGAAGTTGATCAACTTTGTAGAGAGATTGAGCTGCTTCATAGGATAATGTTCCAGCTTCGAGTTTCTTAGCCAAGTCAAGCTCCATAAGCTCTATGAGGCTGTTATGGTAAGTAATCCGTTTCTCTGCTTTGAGCTGTCGATATTCATCGAGAGAATGAGCTTGAAACTCTGGCTTACAGCCGAATCTGACTGCTATGCCATTTGCTATGCTCTTGGCATTCTCTGAACTAATCGTAGATCCATCTTTGTTTTCATTGCTTTTATTAGCCATGATAATTTTCCTTAGTCGTAAGACTTTCAGTTTAGATTTATGGAGGAGACGTTCCTCCGAAGGGGGACGGCGGGGGAGTATTTTGATATGAGGATAAGCAATGGGAATGAAGATGGTAAAACTTGCTAAGTCTGTAATATGGTTAGACTTTTTAGTCTGAATGATTTATTATTCTAGTAGATCTTTGCAGTCTATGCAAGTTTTATGAACTAGCTAGTCGGCATAGCTGTCAGGTCAAGAGAGATTAGCTAATGCTGGGGCGGCTAAGTCTGATCAACCTAGGCAGTCTCTTAGTCTTTCTAGCTTGTCTAGTCTAGGGTAGGCAGGATGCCCTAGCCCCCCACCATATAGAGATAGCAATCACAAATATTTTTATCAGATTTAGTATGTGTACCAGTACATCGGGTCTATTAAGTTAATAATACCCTTATTACTATGCAACCCTGCCGGGCTGACTACTCTAGTATACAGTTGATTTTAAGTTTTGTCAAGTTATTTATCAAATAATTAAAAAAAAGCTTGACAAAACCCATATCTAGCTATATACTAATAACAATGAATTACTTAGCAGATAAACCTAGAAAAAAAGAACTAACTGAGAAACAACAAACATTCTTAGATAATGTAGTTGTAACAGGAGGTGATCTAAAAAAGGCTGCTGAGTTAGCAGGATATAAGGGCAATCACTACCAAGTTATACAAAGTCTTAAAGATGAACTAGTTGATATGGCACAAAACCTGCTTGCTCACAATGCTCCTAGAGCTGCTATGAAGTTAGTAGAGGTAATGGATTCAGATAGACCTGTACCACAGGCTAGTTCTAAGTTACAAGCTGCTCAAACTATATTAGATAGAGTTGGAGTAGCTAAGACTGAAAGAATTAATATAGACCACAATGTAAATGGTGGTTTATTTATATTACCTCAAAAAGATACTGTTATTGTAGAAGGTGAATATGAAGAAAGATGATATTCCAGAAGGTTATATCCGTAGAGCTACTTCTACTATACCCTTTGGATATGAGACTTCAGATATCCAAGGGTGGTTACAACCTATACAAGAACAATTAGATTCTTTAAAATTAGTTGAAAGTATGGTTATAGCAGAGGAAATAAGTTTAGCAATGGCTACAGATTGGTTAGAATATAAAACTAAACGATCTATTTCTCCTAGAGGACTTCAAAAGATAATAGATAAGAAGTATGGCAGAAGAAAAGAAAGATTGGGAGCTTAATCCTCAAAACTACTTAACAGATGAAGATGGTTCTTTTGTTTTAAAAAAAGATGGAACTCCTCGTAAAAAAGGAGGTAGACCTAAAGGACAACCTTCTAGAGGTTATAATTATCATTCTTCTCAAAAAGCTAAGATAGCAGCTAGAAGATCTGTAAGAAATAATGAAAAAGAATTAGAAAAACTTACTAGACAAGTACATAGCAAGAAGCAAACTTTAGCTAAAAAGAAAACTGCATTTAAAAAATTAGATGCAATGAGTGATAACCAGATTACTTCAGTAGAAGAAATAGATTCTTTACCAGATAATGTAAAGAAGCATATAGAAGAATCAGATGATACAGTAGTCTTCCAAGCTAATGAAGGCCCTCAGACTGAATTCTTAGCGGCTGGTGAGTTGGATGTGTTATACGGAGGAGCAGCAGGTGGAGGTAAATCCTATGCTATGCTGGTAGACCCTCTAAGATATTGTCATAAGCCTGTACATAGAGCATTAATACTTAGAAGATCTATGCCAGAGCTTAGAGAACTAATAGATAAGTCTAGGGAGTTATATCCTAAAGCTTTTCCGGGTTGTAAGTTTAGAGAAGTAGAAAAGCTATGGAACTTTCCTAGTGGAGCAAAGATTGAATTTGGATTCCTAGAAAGGGATGCAGATGTATACCGTTATCAGGGGCAAGCTTATTCTTGGATAGGGTTTGACGAGATTACCCACTTACCGACCGAGTTTGGGTGGAACTATTTAGCATCTCGATTAAGAACTACAGATCCAGAGATTGTTCCTTATTTGCGTTGTACAGCTAATCCGGGTGGAGTGGGAGCGCATTGGGTCAAGAAACGCTATGTTGATCCAAACGAACCTAACAAAGCTTTTGAAGGCTCAGACGGTTTAACACGTAAATTTATTCCTGCTAGGTTAGATGATAACCCATATTTGGCAGAAGACGGACGTTATGAGCAAATGCTTAAAGCTCTACCCGCTGTACAACGTAAACAATTACTAGAAGGTAATTGGGATATTACAGAAGGAGCAGCTTTTGCAGAGTTTGATCCTGATGTTCATGTTATTCCTCCTTTTCAGATTCCTATAGGATGGGAAAGAGTCAAAGGGATTGACTATGGTTATGCATCAGAATCTGCTTGTATATGGGGTGCTATAGATCCTTCTGATAGAACTCTTATTATTTACAGAGAGTTATATCAAAAGAATCTTACAGGAGTTGATTTAGCACAGCTAATTACTCAAATGGAGATAGAAGACCCTTTTTCCGTTGCTGGTGTCCTTGACACAGCAGCTTGGAATAGAACAGGAACAACAGGCCCTACAGTAGGTGAAACGCTTGTAAGAGCAGGACACAAGCTTAGAAGGGCTGATAAAAATAGAATTCAAGGAAAGATCCAGATCCATGAATACTTGAAAGTGCAACAAAGCGGTAGGCCCCGAATACAACTATTTAATACTTGTCCTAACCTGATACGTGAACTGCAAAGTATTCCATTGGATCGATCTAACCCTGAAGACGTAGATACTCACGCACAGGATCATGCATATGATGCTTTGCGTTATTTAATTATGTCAAGACCTAAAGTAAATGATCCTTTAGCTCAAATGAGACATATGAGAATGGAACAAGCTTATAGACCTGTGGATTCAGAATTTGGCTATTGATAAAAAAATTGTTAAACAACGCCTTAAATTAGAACAACAAAGAAAAGAGCTTGACAAGCAGTATGAACAAATTAAAAAACTAATGGGAGATTAATATGGCAAATCCAGTCGTAGATATTAGAAATACAGGAAGAGATTCCGCTACAGTAGGCGATGTTCGTGCATTGGCCGATAATGTAGTAACTTCTTGGACTTCTACCACCACAGGTACTATTGCAGTAACTGATGATACTAACACAGATGTTTCATTCACTCAGCCAGCAGATACAATCATACGAAACTTGATTGCTATTCCAGCAGGTAACATTGTTACAGGTGGTAGTAGTGGTAATGATGTAGACTTTTCACTAGGCACTTCTTCTGGTGGTACGCAGATTATTGCTACAGAAGCTATTCTAGATGATGGTGGTTCAGCAGTCACATGGTCTGCTAATGCACCTCTTTACATTATCCAGAACTCTCATGGTCATGCAGCTAATGCATTTGTTAGCACTAGCGTTACTGCTGGTGTTGTAGGTGGCCCTGCTACTTCAGAAGCTATTGTAATTGCAGGAACTCTTTACACAGCATCTGCAAGAACGCTATACGGAAGACTTACTCCAATCGGAGCAGACCTAGCTACAGCAGCTACTACTGTGACGTTCTTGGTTGAATTCCTACACCTTGGCGTACTACCTGACTAATTAAATGGCAGAAGATAATACTCTAACATCTAACGAAATCTACTTTGAAAAGGTTGAGGACGAGCATGGCTTGGAATTGACCTTGGAAGAAGACCTTCGTAATAATTTTGTAGGTCTATTAATGAATAGGTATGATAATGCTCAAAAAGCTAGGGAGTTGGATGAACAAAGATGGATCACGGCATACCATAACTATAGAGGACTCTATCCAAAGAATGTACGATTTAGGGAGTCCGAGAAATCTAGAGTATTTGTCAAAGTCACAAAAACAAAAGTACTTGCTGCCTTCGGTCAGTTGGTTGATGTTATTTTCGGAGCAAACAAATTTCCTATAGGCATTAGTGAAACTAAAGTACCTGAAGGAATAGCAGAACATGCTCACTTAGATATTAATAATCCTAGTCCAAATCTTGAAACTACTTCTCCTGAAGAACAAGAAGAAATAGATATTGAAGAAGGAAGAGCAGAAAATCCATATGATGTAGGCTATGTAGGTGATGGTAAAGTACTAAAACCCGGAGCTACAATAGGCACAGGTAAGTTTGAAGAACAATTTGTTGATAAAGTAGGTGAGGAAAAAGGAATGCTGAAGGAAGGTTATTCAGCTATTCCTGAAATGTTGGAATTAAGTCCAGCACAAAAATCAGCTAGGCGCATGGAGAAGCTAATACATGATCAAATCGAAGAATCTAATGGAGCCAGTGAAATACGCAATGCTTTGTTTGAGTCTGCTTTATTCGGCACAGGTATTGTAAAAGGGCCATTTAATTTTAATAAAACTTTAAGCAGGTGGGATGAAAATGAAGAAGGTTCTAGGACGTATAAGCCTATTGATGTTCGTGTTCCTCGTATTGAGTTCGTTAGCATATGGGACTTTTTTCCAGATCCAAATGCAACAAATGTATCTGAGTCCGAGTATGTATTTCATAGACACAAGTTCAATAGGACTCAACTTCGGTCATTAGGTAAGATGCCTTACTTCGACAAAGAAGCCATTAGAGCTTCTTTACGAATGGGGCCAAACTATACTCCAGAAAGTTATGATCAAGAACTTAAAGATGATAATCGTACAGAAGAATATGGTGCAGGTCAATTTGAAGTTTTAGAGTATTGGGGAGTAATGGACGCAGAGTACGCTCGTCAAGTTGGAATGGATTTGCCAGAAGAAGTAGATGATCTTGATGAAGTTCAAGTAAATGCTTGGATGTGTAATGGTAATCTACTAAGAGCAGTAGTCAATCCTTTTACCCCCTTTAGAGTACCTTATCATTCTTTCCCTTATGAAAGGAATCCTTATAGCTTTTTTGGCATAGGCGTAGCAGAGAATATGGATGACTCTCAAAAGATTATGAATGGTCATGCTAGAATGGCTATTGATAACCTTGCACTTTCTGGGTCACTAGTCTTTGATGTAGATGAAACCTCTTTGGTAGGTGGTCAAAGCATGGAAATATATCCGGGTAAAGTTTTTAGAAGACAAGCTGGTATGCCCGGAACAGCTATTAATGGTTTGAAGTTTCCTAATACATCACAAGAAAATATGATGATGTTTGACAAGTTTAGACAATTAGCAGACGAGCAAACAGGTATTCCTAGCTACAGTCACGGTCAAACAGGTGTACAAAGTATGACAAGAACTGCTTCTGGTATGTCTATGCTACTAGGAGCAGCATCACTTAATATTAAAACAGTAATAAAAAACTTGGATGATTTCCTTCTTAAACCTTTAGGAGAATCATATTTTCAATGGAATATGCAATTCCTTGAAGGTAAACTAGGAGTAGAAGGAGATTTAGAAGTAAAAGCTACAGGCACTAATAGCCTTATGCAAAAAGAGGTACGAAGTCAGAGGCTCACTACATTCTTACAAACTGTACAGAATCCTGCTGTGGCTCCTTTCGTTAAGATGAACAAGCTTATTAGTGAATTGGCTTATAGTCTGGAATTAGATCCTGATGAACTCATGAATGATCCAGAAGAAGCTGCATTGATGGCTCAGATAATAGGAATGCAAAATAATGTTGGACAAGCAACTGGCGCGGAAACTGGCCCCGGCGGTCAACAACCCGGAGGTATGGGAGGCCCTGAAGGAACACCTCAACAACCTACGGATCTTGGAGACACAGGCACTGGTGGGGGCAACATTGGAATCGGAAATATTCCGCAGTCAGGGGAAGCTGCGTTTGCTGGCACACCTAGACTCGTTGAAGGAGCAGGTTAAGGAATCACTGGAGAGAAAGTATGGCTGAAACAAAAAGAGATGAATGGAGAAGGGCTCAATCACTTAAAGAAAAAAATCAAGCCGTTCAAAATAAAATGGATGAGGCTATGGAACACCATAGAAAAAGAGATCTTGGATGGTTTAGAGCTACTGCTCCTGAATATGCTAAAGAAGAAGATGGAACAATAACTTATAAAATAAAAGTACCTCCAAAGAAAAAGAATAATGAAGGGGGACTTTTAGTACCTAGAGAAGGTTATGCTAAAGGAAAACTAGTTGCTGATGCTTTAGGAAGAGCTATAGGTAAAGCAGGTAAACAAGTTCTTGATGCATTATCTAATAAAGAAAGATTTCGTGATACAGGAGATTTAGAATTACGTCAAGAAGCTTTTGATGAATATGTAGATGAAATAAATAATCTAGTTGATAAAACAGATGATATAAATGATTTAAATGAAATACATGAAACTTTACGAGCAGAATATTTTTCCGAGTATGGAGGTCTTTATGAAGATGATTTTAATAATCGTCTGATAACTCAAGCAGAAGCAGAAAAAAAGATAGATGAACATATTGATAAAGATATTCCAAATTTTACTGATAATATAATGGAAAAAAAATATTTTAGATCTTTTGAAGATGACGATGATCCTTCTTTAAGAAATAAAAAACAAGAAGGTGGTATGCCAGTAGAACAGGAAATGCCAGTAGATACATATCCTAATATACCACCTGAAGAAATGGCTGAAGTAGAAGCCTCTCAACTTCCAGATAATGAAATGGAAGATGAATTTATAGATTTCATATTAGATGAATCTTTAAATAATGAAGAACAAACATATTTAATGAATGCTTTAGAAGCAGATGACCAATTAAGTATTATATTTGATAAGTTAATTGGAACTGCTTCTGAGTTTTCTGGAGCTGGAGAAGTAGAAGGCCCCGGAACTGGAGTATCAGACTCAATACCTGCAAGATTGTCAGATGGAGAGTTTGTTATGACGAGAAAAGCTACCGATGCTATAGGCCCTGAAAATCTTCAATCTATGATGGATGAAGCAGAAATGGCTTATGACATAGACGGTGGCAGAGAACTAAAAATGGCGTTTGGCGGTGTCGTGGAGGATGATGAGTTAGAAGATTCTAACAAAGATTATCTTTCAAAGACTGATGAAGAAATTAAAAAAGTCATGATCGGCGCCAATAGAATGCCAAGTGTGAGGTAAGGCTACCCCTAGCATAGGCCCCTTACCATTTTAACTTAACGGCTACCTTGAAGTAAAGACAAGCCCCTACTAATTATTCAGGCCAGAATGAATTAGCTTGGCTACCTTGCTAAAAAGACTCAAGCCCCGACAAGGAGAACAATATGTCAGAAGTAGTAGAAAATATAGAAGAACCAGTAGCAAATCCTTATAATGCTAAAAAGTCTTGGCATACGCCAGACAAGCCTAAATCAGGAGATGCTGATTCTCTTTTTTATGAGCCACAACAGGCTACCCTCGATGAAGAGGCCCCTGAAGAAGAGCCGCAACGTAAAAAAAGAACTAACTATAAAAAGCGTTATGATGATTTAAAAAAACATTATGATGATAAGGTTTCTCAATTTAAACAAAGAGAACAAGAATTGATAGCTGAGAAAAGATCAATGCAGCCTCAATACGAAGCTCCTAAGTCTTTAGAAGATTTAGAAAGGTTTAAAAATGAGTACCCTGATTTGTATGATACAGTGGAATCTGTAGCGCATATGAGAAGTGAACAACAAGTAGGAGAGCTACGAGAACAGTTATCAGCTATTCAATTAAGAGAAGCTGAAATACTTAAACGAGAAGCAGAAACTACTTTACGTCAACGTCATCCTGATTTTGAAGATATCAGAGGTGATGAAGCATTTCATCAATGGGCTGAAGATCAACCACAGCAAATACAAGATTGGATTTATAATAATCCTGATGATGTTTCTTTAGCATCTAAAGCTATAGATCTTTATAAGTTAGAAACTGGACAACCTGCTACAAGGACAAGACGTTCTCCACGAAAACAGTCTGCAACTAGGGAATCAGCAGCAGATATTGTGTCAACTAAAACGACACAAATTGATTCTGCTCAACCTAAAATATGGACTGAAAGGGAAATTGCTGCGATGTCTATAGACCAGTTTGATAAATTTGAAGATGAAATTAATCAAGCCATGTCTGAAGGCAGAGTAGTAAAAAATTAAATCTGTCTTTTTAATGGAGAAGTAATATGGCTTATAATCAATCAGATCAATACTTTGAACCAAGTACTGATACCAATGCAAACTTTGCCAACTCTGTAAGTGGTCAAACTAACTCATTCTTTCTAC
>VTLG01005585.1_pt1 | contig 10824 bp, 7 predicted proteins | sample 4694571 | NCBI WGS metagenome assembly VTLG01 (sample SAMN12604809, study PRJNA352737) | marine metagenome | biome: ENVO:00000447; feature: ENVO:00000209|ENVO:00000569|ENVO:01000036; material: ENVO:00002151; isolation source: viral sequences binned using virsorter ... | reverse complement strand
GCGTTGATTCAGAGTCTAATTTCTCTGGCAAGCTTGGTGGCAGTATCTCAGCTACAGATAAGCTTGGTTTCTATGGGGAAGTATCTTTCGCACAAGTGGAAGACGCTGACAACAACTACGGTACAAAGCTAGGAGCTAAGTTCTCATTCTAATGGCACAACAATCGTCAACAGGATTTGGGGTAGCTCACCCTGTTCCTTTTTTAAAAGAACAAAAAGTTGAGAAGCTTGATACTATGCCTAGTGACAAGCAACCTCCCGGTGTTGATGAAGAGTCCATTGAAGAAAATTAACGAATTATGGATAGTAGTCTTTGGATTGCTATCCCTCATTCTCTATATAGAATGGTCTCATGTGATTCATCATGAAAAGGCAGCACCTCATTGTGCTTCCTTGCGAGTGACTAAGGAAGAAAGTAGATTTCCAATCTAACTTAACAGGGGTTCGACTCCCCTCACTCGCTTTGGCTTTTGGCCCTGTACGCAGGATACCCTTTAGCCGTCTAGACGGTGGGATAGACCACAACAAATGATCAAACAATTTTCGTACGGAAGAAAGTAAACAAATACAATTTTTTAATTAATCATGGCACAACAAGCCACAACTGCCACAGCTAATGGTCCTATTTATGGAGGTGCCGCTAATGGTGCCTTAACTAATGCGGGTACTGAAGCTGAAAGGCGAGCCTTATATCTCAAGCTGTTCTCAGGTGAGATGTTCAAAGGGTTCCAACATAATACAATCGCTAGGGATTTAGTCACTAGACGTACCTTGAAGAACGGTAAATCATTACAGTTCATCTACACAGGTCGTACCAAAAGTGAATTCCATATCCCAGGCCAAAGCATACTCGGTAACGACGAGAAGTCACCTCCAGTAGCAGAGAAGACAATCACCGTTGATGACCTACTCATCTCCAGTGCATTTGTTTATGAGCTTGATGAAACTCTTGCTCACTATGACCTACGTGGTGAAATCTCTCGTAAGATCGGTTATGCTCTAGCTGAGAACTATGATAGAAGAATCTTCAGAGCTATATCTAAAGCTGCTAGACAACCTTCTCCAGTCACAATGTCTGGATTCGTTGAGCCTGGTGGTTCTGTAGTTAAAGTTGGTACTGATTCAAGTACAACAGCTGCAGATGCTTATAACGCTGGTAAGTTAGTAGATGCATTCTTTGATGCTGCTGCAATTCTTGATGAAAAAGGTATTTCAGGTGATGGAAGAGTAGCTGTTCTTAACCCAAGACAGTACTATGCACTGATCCAAGATATCTCTTCTAATGGTTTAATCAACCGTGACGTACAAGGTACAGCACTACAGTCTGGTAATGGCATCATAGAAATTGCTGGTATCAAGATCTACAAGTCAATGAACATTCCGTTCTTTGGTAAGTTTGGTACTAGTACTGCTATGAACCCAAGAGCTTCTAATGATAACAACGGTTCTTTCGTTGGTGAAGCAATGGGTGACTGGGATACTGCTGCTAACAGTGGTACACCTGCAGGCGGTCAGAAGACTACAAACAACTATGGTACAGCTTCTAAATTCGATCATTCATGTGGTCTTATTTTCCAGAAGGAAGCTGCTGGTGTTGTAGAAGCTATCGGACCTTCTGTTCAAGTTACATCTGGTGACGTTTCAGTGGTTTACCAAGGGGATGTTATTCTAGGTAGATTAGCAATGGGAGCAGATTTCTTGAATCCTGCTGCTGCTGTTGAACTTGTAGCTGGTGTAGACGTATCTTCCAACTGGAACGATACTGCTGTTTCAAACGCAAGTTTCACTTAACTTATATTTTATACACACAATGGGAGTCTTTATGGCTCCCTTTTTTTTCTCAAAAATTTTTCATGGCTACCACAACAACTGAACTCGATACCGAATTATCCGCAGTCAATTCTATACTGGGAGCCATCGGTCAGTCACCAATAACCACCCTTAACTTTACTAACCCAGAAATATCATTTATATATAATATCCTCAATGAAGTAAATAAGGATGTACAAAATGAAGGCTGGCATTTTAATACTGAAAATCATATAGAAATCAAACCAGATGATAATACTAAACATATAACACTTCCTCCTAATACTTTAAGGTATGATATTAATGATGGTTTAATTTCTAAAACAACAGATGTTGTAACTAGAAATGGGAGGTTATATGATACTGTATATCATACTGATGAATTTGAATCTAACGTTTATATAGATGCTGTAACTCTTTACCCATTTGCTGATATACCAAATGTATTTCAAAGATACATAACCTATAGAGCAGCTGTAAGAGCAGCAACACAACTAGTATCTAATCCACAACTGGTACAATTATTACAACAAGATGAAGCTAAAGCTAGAGCATCTTGTATTGATTATGAATGTGACAAAGGAGATCCATCATTCTTTGGAATTCCACATGGATCTGGATATAGACCTTATACACCATTCTCTGTACTTAGTAGATAATGTCAAATGTAACACAAACAATACCATCTTATACGGCTGGTATTTCTCAACAACCCGATGAAATTAAAGTACCTGGTCAAGTTAATATAGCAAAGAATGTTTTTCCTGATATAACAGAAGGTTTAATGAAAAGACCAGGAACTAAATTCATTAAACAATTAGATGCAGATGGTGCAGCTACAGATTCTCAAGATCAAGGTAAATGGTTTCACTACTACAGAGATGAGACTGAACAATACTTAGGTCAGATCAGTAGAACAGGTGATATCAATATGTGGAAATGTAGTGATGGTAGTGTTGTTAATGTCAATTCTGTTGGCAATGCTTCTGCTCTGGCTACTTATTTAACACATACAAATGATCAAGATATTCAAACCTTAACTCTTAACGATTATACTTATATAACTAATCGTACTAAGACTACTGCTATGTCTAGTACAAAGGAAGCTAGTAGACCAGATGAAGCTTTTATAGATTTAAAAAAGGTATCTTATTCTAGTCAGTATGCACTTAATATATTTAATAATACAACAACTACTACAACAACTACCGCTACCCGAGTAGATATAGAAAGATTGGTAGATAGTGGTAATAGTTGTAAAACTGCAGCTGGAAGTTCTAATACAGGTGACACGTTCCCTCCCTCTGGTACTGAACCTGGGACTGGAGATTACACAATACGTTGTTTAAATAGTGCTTCATCTAATACTAGTGTTAATGAAGATTCTTATTGCCCTAATGTAGATACAAGAATATTTGCTGTTGATCATGGAGCCAGCGGAAATGCAGCAGATAAAAACAATATAGCACATACTTATGATGTTGGTAATACTGCTGGACCTGTTGAATTAACTAAAAAGAAAAATCTTTATTTCCGTATAACAACAACTGGTCAAAGTGTAGCTGAAGGTGAGTATGCAAATAATCCAAAATATGCATGTCGTTATACAACTACAATAGATTTATTATATGGAGGTGAAGCTTGGAGAACAGGTGATTATTTTTATGTTTGGATGAAAAATGCTAAATATAAAATCACTGTTAAATCTCATAGTGAATCTAAAGTACAAGCAAACCTTGGTTTAGTTAGACCTGAACCTACTTCATTTGATGCTAAAACAGTTGTTACTGCTGAAAGTATTTTAGGTGCTTTACAAACTGCTATAACTGAAACCCCACAAGTTGTTGTATTAATTGATCATAATGATATTAATAAACATGATGAAACAAATCCACATACAATAGATTTACCTAATCATGGTTTATCAGCAGGTGATAAAATTATATATGAAAGGAAAAATTCACAAACAACAGGTATCACATACACTGCACAGAGTGATATGAATAGTGGTCATATATCACCTGCACTTAATACCCCAACTGACTTATGGGTTATACCTGATGGAACTGATCGTATTAAAATTGCTTCATCTGAATCTAATGCAAATGCTGGTACACACTTATATATCACAGGACATGGTGGTAGTTCAGGTCAGCAACTAACAGTTCCTTATATAACTGGTTGGAATCCTACTGCTGTTGAAATTATAGGTAATGGTATATACATTTCAAATTCAGGTGATTTTAATATATCTACTCCTGTAGGTGAATTATTAAATGTATTAACTGATTCAGTTAAAGATGTAGCTGATTTACCACAACAATGTAAACATGGTTATGTAGTTAAGGTAGCAAATAGTGAAGCTGAAGAAGATGATTACTATGTAAAATTCTTTGGCAATAATAATAGAGATGGTGAAGGTGTATGGGAAGAATGTGCTAAACCAGGGACGGATATTGAAATTGATCCTGGTACTATGCCTTTGGCTTTAATTAGAACAGCTGCTGGTAACTTTGCTTTATCTGCATTAGATGGTGTAGAAACTAAAGCTAATGGAAAATATATTTTGACTAATACTATTTCAGCTTCTGATGGTCACATAACTTTCACTAATCATGGATATAGTACAGGTGATTTAGTTTGGTATTATAAAAATACTGGAGAAGCTTGGAAAGCTGGTGGTAGTTACCCTGCTAACGACCCACAACCTTATTGGATAAGAGTAATTGACGCCAATACTTTTGAAATTACTATTTCTAAATCAGATGCAGAAAATCCAAATGGTATCTATTTAATATTTACAGCTGGTACTGGTAACAATAGTCAGTATTTCCTTTCAAATGGGTATAATCAAACTTTTGATTTTACCGCACCGAAATGGGATAATGCACAAGTAGGCGATACAAGTGTTGATGGTACAAACCCTAGACCTAGTTTCATTGGTAAGACAATTAATAAGATGATGTTCTTTAGGAACAGGTTTGTCTTATTAAGTGATGAAAATGTAATCATGTCTAGACCTGGAGACTTCTATAATTTCTGGGCTAAATCTGCAATACAATTTACAGCTACTGATCCAATTGATATATCTTGTAGTTCTGAATATCCAGCTATTATTTATGATGGTATACAAGTTAATAGTGGTCTAGTTTTATTCACTAAGAATCAACAGTTCATGTTGACTACAGATAGTGATGTACTAAGCCCTTTAACAGCTAAGATAAACTTTATATCAGCTTATAATTTTAATCATAATACTAATCCATTTTCACTTGGTACTACTGTTGGTTTCTTAGAAAATGTAGGAGAACATAGTAGGTTCATGGAGATGGCTAGGGTTCTCAGGGAAGGTGAACCTGATGTTATTGAACAAAGTAAAGTTGTTAGTAAATTACTAGATAAAGATTTGAATATAGTTTCTGCTTCTAAAGAAAATGGTTTTATAGCATTCAGTGAAAAAAATAAACATATTTTATATTGTTATAAATATTTCAATACTTCAGATAAACGAGCACATCAAGCTTGGTTTACTTGGGATTTTGAAAAAGATATTCAATACCATTTTATTATAGATGATTATTTATATATTGTTGTAGATGATCATGCTAAATGTATGCTTCTTAGGCTTGATTTTAAAAGACATTCTGATACATCTACAATATTCCAAGGGGATGTAATGTCATATGGAGATATAGAAAGAACTTATTTAGATTATGCAGTAGCAGTAGATATACCAGAATTGTATTACCCATCTACACCAGATGCAACAGGAGTATCTTATAGTAAAGCAGCTAATTCAACGCTTGTTACTATCTCATTAAATGATCACGGTTATAGTATAGGTCAAAAAATTAGAGCAAAAGCAAATGTCAATGCGTATGTAGATAAAGAAATACTTGCTAGTGGTTTTACTCCTAATTCATTTAAATATAATGATTCTTGGTTAAACAGTAGTGGATCACCACAAACTGGTACAACAGATGTTACTGGACAAATATCTCCATATAACCCAACAACAAATAAAACCACTTATCCTTTACCAGCTAATTGGTGGACTTCTGAGCATAGTAATGATGATATGGTTGTGTATGCTAACCGTGGTCAAGAACTAGGTTGGCTTGATGGACCATCAGGTTTTACAGGTGATATATCTATAAGTAATGGTAATTTTATAGTAGATGGTGATTGGCATGATTTAAAAGTTACATTAGGTGTACCTTATGAAATGGAAGTTGAATTTCCTAAAATATATACAACAAGTATACAAGGGGATTCAGTTAGATCTGATACTAGAAGTTCATTAATTTTACACAGAGCTAAATTAAATCTAGGTGCATCTGGTTTCTTCCAAACAATACTTACAAGAAAAGGTAAACCAATATATACTGAAGATCATGAAGCACCAATAGCTGATAACTATGAAGCTAATGAACCAGGATATAATTTATTACAAACGAAAGTAATACCTATATATGATAGAAATACAAATACAACACTTACACTTAAATCAAACCATCCTAGCCCATTAACATTATATTCAATGACATGGGAAGGGGATTACACCAATAAGTTTTATTCGAGTGTCTAAATTTATCCATCCTATCACATTGGAGGCTGCCAGAGAGGTGGCCTCTAATTTACGTCCAGAAGACCGTAGAGAGGTCGAAGAAGGTCATGGTGTAGATTCTACAGAAGCATTATTAGATGCTGTTCAGAAGCCCTCCTGTGTCTATTTCACAGTGCCTAACGGCAAGACTGCTGGAATGGCTGGAGTAGACCCTGGAGGTCAAATCTGGATGCTATGTACACCTGCTATACATGAATACCCAATGACCTTTGTAAGGGAAGCAAAGCGTTATGTTGAAAGACAACCTGATAAGTTGCTGTGGAACGTTGTTGATAAACGCAACACCGTCCATCTAAAGCTACTTAAATTCCTTGGATTCAAGTTCTTACGTGAAGTAGAATTTGGACCAAACAAATTATCCTTTATCGAGTTTTGCCGTGTGCTTAGGAGCCCAAGCCAGAGCCGCCAATGAGCGAGCCAGGCGTAATTATGAATATCAACTTCAAAAAAGAGAAGCCGATTGGATGCAAACCCTTAGTGTTACAAACACTGAGCGTATTATGCATGACCAACTTGTTGATTCCACTAATTTAGGTGTAGCACAAGTTTATGGTGATATACAATCTAAATTTGGAGATCAAATAGGACAAGCTTTACAAGAAGATGAAGCTAACTGGAAACAATTTTTACAAGATAATACTGCTGGTAAAATGGCTGCTAGCGGTCAAACAGGTCGATCCGCTGCTAGAATTGGTACTGTAGAGCTAGGTCAATACTTAGCTAAAGGTTCACGTAAAGCTCGTGAATTAACAGAAGGTAAAGTTGAATTAGATAAAGCTGGTAGCGAAGCTGCTGGTCAAGCAAGAGCAGCTCAGATGCAAAGCTTTGCTAAGAATGCTATTATCAAGAGCCCTGACCTTGCACCGCCTGCTCCTGTTTATCAGAACGTAGGACAAGCAGCATTTATGGATGCTTTAAGTATAGGTAGTTCTATTGCTCAAATGGCACTCCCTTTTAGTTCAGGTATGGGAGGTTTAAATACTACTCCTTCTTCCATACCTACGTTACCTAGCGGTATGACCGATTGGAGTAAAGCTACAGTAATAGGTTAACTAACTAATGACAATACAATACGATCCACAGAAAGTTACCGACTGGGTAACTCCTTTAGAAAAGGTTTACGCTAGGCAGTCTAGCCAATTAGATAGATACCACCAACAATTAAGAGAAAGAGATCAGCAAGAAGAAGCTGCTACTTTAGATTTACCTGAGATGTTTAGCAAGTTAGCTAGTTTCTCTTCTAGTATTAGTAAGGCAGTGGAAGCTAGGAAAACTGCACAGGATGACAAAAACATAAGCAGATGGCAGCGTTATACTGCAGATGAAATCATACAACTCCAAAATGAATTTAAAGAAAAAGATAAAGAAAATTTAAAAGAACATAAAGATTTTCAAAAACAAGTAGGTAAAACAAAAGACCCTTGGGCTAGAAAAGAATTATCTGGTTATTCTGCTAGAGAAATAGTTGAACTTAAAAAATTTATACTTAAAGAAGAGTTAAATTACAAAACATTTCAACACTTTCAAAATAGTGATGAATATAAAATAGAAGGTTATGATAAATTACAAGGTAAAGAATTAGATACTAAATATGAAGAATGGGTTTATGCTGGTTTAGATCATTTAAAAGGAAAAGACGGTGTTGTTTTTAATAGTGTAGCAGTCGATGTACAACGGATGGTAGACACTAGACAAACTACTACTAGATCAAAAGCTAAACAAAGTTTACTTGCTGCAGATGAATTAAAATTCAAATCTAAAATTAATACTTTTTTAACTTCAAGTAATGCACATGATGTTGTTACTTTTTGGGAAGGTGAACTTGCAACTAGAACCGCTACTTATACAAACATACCTAATGGTAAAACAGCAACACAACAAGCTACAGATAGTATGGTAGCAGATGTCTACGATATGATAGACAGGGGTGAGTTAGATATGAATCAATTAAATAAATTATTTACAGGTCCATTAGAAGGACATCCAGCAGGATCAACTATACCTGAAGCTTTTTTTGACAAGGATGGTGCTATATATAATCTTTTAACTGATAAAGTATTAGCTAGTGGTAAAGCCAGAGTTGATTATGAATTTGCACAGGGAGAAGCTAAAGCTATTGCTCTTTTAGATAATGCAAGTAATATGAGTCAAGAAGATTTTAACAAACAAGCATTAGCATTAAAATCTATTACATCAGAACAAACACAAAGTAAATTAAATAATTATAGTGTACTTTCACAAACTGAAGAAGTTTATCAAGATGTTGTAGACGAGTATAATGAAAAAAATATTCTTACTGGTGGTAATTTGATCGCACATGAAGCTCAAATAAAAGAAGAAAAGAATGATCAATTTAGAACTGAACAACTAGCTAGAATAAAACATCATAAAGAAAGAAGAGAACAACTAGGTTATCCTTCAGATGATGAAGCTTTTGTAAAAGCTAGAATACAGCAAGCTTTTAATTTAACTTTAGGTGATGACGAAGAACTTACTGGGAAATTACGTGATCTTCAAATACATTTAGTACAGAAACTTCGTAAAGGATTTCAAGATCAAATTGAAACACCAGATTTTAAACCAATTATTGATCGTAATGGTTGGACATTAACTAATGATGAATTTGAAAATTATGTAGTTAAAAATGGTATTGATATAAATGCTAAAGAAGACGGATCAGGTATTTTTTCTTCAGATGGTAGTGGTAAATTAGTAAATTGGAAACCCTTTGCAAAAGATAGAGTAGATGCTATTAAAGAATTTAATACTAAATTTGATACTACTGCAATTAAAAAATACGACAAGGATTTGTTTGACGCATTTAAGGAAGCTAAGGGTAATAGCGATACACAAAAAGGACTTACAAGTATGGATCGTGTTTTAAATAAACCTGAATCAGTAGCAACTAAAGAAGATCTACTTGGTTTTTTTAGTCAAGGTGAGGTTTCTTGGGAACTTGTTTACAAAGCTCGTAAATTAGGTATTCCTGCTAAAACTTTAATTAGAAGGCAGTTAGAAGCATTGAAAGATAGTGGTTTATATGATGATTATTTAAAATTACATGGTTTAGATAAAGTAGATTTTCCTGAAAGTGCTGATGAAACTCTTGATAGTATATTAGCTAAAAGTGGTAATAGAGATTTATTATATAATTTTAATCGTGGTTATACATCTCCTAAAATAAATCAAAGAATAATCAAAGCATACAACGATGCTATGGATAAAGAAGGGTTAACAGGATATAACCCTTGGGGTATAACTAGTCAACAAGACCCAAGTAAATCTTCAGTAACAACTGGACCATAATTATGGATGAAATAAATTTGGAAGGTATTGATGTAGATGAAATTAATTCTGCATTTGAATCACTCCAAAATAATAATGTACAACCAGGTTCAGAAGTATCTACGGATACTCCTACCCAACCTGAGCAAGTACAACAACCTTCTACGGAAGGACAAGAGAATAGACCAGGTGCATTAGGCTTTGCTCAAGATGTAGCTGAGAAAACTATTAAAGAATTACCACAAAACTTATACGAAGGTGTAGCCCCTGCTGTTGGTGTTATAGATACTCTTACAGATGCTTATAATATGGCAACAGGTTTCAATGTACCTAAGCTACCTGAGTATGAAGACAAAATGTCTACAGCTGTCCGTAACATATCTGGTCTAGTGTTACCATCACTAGGTCTTAGAGGTATGGCTATTCAAGCTGGTACAAAACTACAAGCAGCTGGAGGTGTAGGACCAAAATGGTTAAGATCTTTAGGTAACAGAAAATCATTTGAATTTATGGCTAAGTTTGGTATCGATATAGGTACTGGTGGCTTAGTTGATTATGTAGCAGAGCAGAACCAAAAAGATGATAACTTAGCTGGTACTTTAAAGAAGTATTGGCCTAAGACATTCCAATGGATACCTAATAGTATTGCTACAACTGATGATGATTCAGCTGGAGAAAAGAGAGCTAAGAATGTTAATGAGGGTGCTATCTTTGGATTACTATCTAGTGTAGTAGAAGGTGCAGCCTACATAACAGGTGCTGGTAAAAGCATGAAACGTGCTGCTAAATTCACTGCAGCTAAAGGTGGTAATAAGAATATTAATGACTTAGCTAAAGATGAATTTACAGATATCAAGTTCTCTGATAAACCAGTAGAAGATGCTGTACTTAGAAACTATGCACGTAAAGAAAAAGAACTTAACTTACTTAATGAATACTATGTAAGTAAAGGTGAAGACCCTATTGATTGGTCTCAGTTTGATGAAGGTGAGACATTAGTTCGTACTAAAGATGCTGATGGTATCATTGGTGCTCAAGCTGATGCTGCACAGATTCAAAACAACGTTGACTCTGCATGGGGTAGAATTGGAAATCTTATCCATG
>VTLG01017223.1_pt1 | contig 10825 bp, 15 predicted proteins | sample 4694571 | NCBI WGS metagenome assembly VTLG01 (sample SAMN12604809, study PRJNA352737) | marine metagenome | biome: ENVO:00000447; feature: ENVO:00000209|ENVO:00000569|ENVO:01000036; material: ENVO:00002151; isolation source: viral sequences binned using virsorter ... | reverse complement strand
GGAGTCCCAAAGTTTTTACCCCGAACTCTGTTCCAGACAAACACACACCCCTAAATACGTACGAACTAAAATATTGATTATCCCATAAAAATATTATATAAAATTTTTCATAATGGTTCATCAAACCGAGGTAGAGCTTCAAGCTCAATTAATTCAAGAACATTTGAAAAAGCTGCAATCCGCAGAAAAAAATTTCATACCTTTTGTTCGACATGTTTGGCCAGACTTTATCTCTGGTTATCATCACAGAAAAATTGCAAAAAAATTTGAAGACATACGGGATGGTAAAATTAAGCGTTTGATTGTAAATATGCCACCAAGACATACAAAATCAGAGTTTGCTTCTTTCTTATTTCCATCTTGGCTCGTGGGCAATAAACCTACACTCAAGATAATTCAAACAACGCACAATACAGAACTTGCTGTTAGATTTGGTCGTAAGATGAAAAACCTGATCGATAGTCAAGTTTATCAACAAGTCTTTGATGAAGTTGCGATATCCGCGGACAGTAAAGCGGCTGGTCGTTGGGAAACAAATAAAGGCGGCGAGTACTTTGCAGCGGGCGTTGGTTCAAGTATCACGGGCCGTGGTGCAGACCTCCTTATTATTGATGATCCGCACTCAGAGCAAGATGCACTGTCCGAGACAGCATTTGATAATGCCTATGAATGGTATACATCGGGACCAAGACAACGTCTACAACCGGGTGGTGCAATCGTTATTGTTATGACACGTTGGTCCGTGAAAGATTTAACAGGCAGATTGATTGACGCTCAAGCTAAGGAGCCTAAAGCAGACCAATGGGAGTTAATTGAATTTCCGGCTATATTACCAAGTCAAAAACCTATTTGGCCAGAGTACTGGGACATTGATTCATTGACCGCGACCCGTGCTTCATTAACAGAACAAAAATGGCAAGCACAATGGCAGCAACAACCAACATCGGAGGAAGGCTCTATTATTAAGCGTGAATGGTGGAAATTGTGGGAAGAAGACGACATACCAGACTTGATACATGTCATACAATCGTATGATACAGCGTTCAGTAAGAAGGAGACAGCCGATTACTCAGCTATTACTACGTGGGGCGTATTTAGTCACCCAAATAAGGGTAATCCTCAAATTATACTATTAGATGCAGAAAAAGGAAGATGGGAGTTTACAGAGTTAAAAAAACGTGCTATGGAAAAATATAAATACTGGGAACCGGAAACAGTTATCGTAGAAGCAAAAGCTTCTGGACTTCCCTTGACAGATGAGTTAAGATCCTCGGGAATACCCGTTGTGAACTTTACTCCTAGCAGGGGCAATGACAAACATGTTCGGGTTAATTCAGTAGCGCCAATGTTTGAGTCGGGCCAAGTATGGTGTCCGGATGAAAGATGGGCGCAGGACGTTATAGAGGAGTGTGCAGCTTTTCCATTTGGCGATCATGATGACTACGTCGATTCTACGACACAAGCTCTCATGAGATACCGTCAAGGCAACTTTGTACAACTTCCCGATGACTACCACGACGAACCACGGATCACGGAACCGAGGGAGTATTACTAATGAGACAAAAATTAAAAAAAGGTCAAACTAAAAAAGGTATAGGACCTGCTGGCGGCGCACCAGTAAATGAAAAAACTGGAAAAGTTTTTACAGGACATAAAGGAACAAAAAGAAGTGTTGGACCAGCCGGTGCACCAGTTAGTATTAAAACTGGAAAAGTTTTTACCGGTAAAAAAATAGCAACAACCAAAGGTTGGGGAGCATCAAAGAAAACATAATGGGTAGAGATAGTTTTAAAAAAAGCACAAAGAATGGTGTCACCACTTATTTTTATAATGGTAAAGAAGTTTCAAAAGAAGAATTTGATGCACAAAGAGTAGCAGCAGATCAAAGACAAACTGAAATTCTTGGTATAAGTAAAGAAGATTTTAAAAAGGAAACTCGTGAACAGCGAAAGAAAAGAATGTTTGCAGAATTAAAAGGCAATGCCAAAGGCGGCATTGTAAAAAAATACAAAGGCGGTCTTATGGTTAAACCTAGGGCAGCGAAACGAGGATATTAATGAGTTACCAGTCGGCCAAAAACGCACACACCTCTGACTGGGTTAGTCGCATGGCGGTGAAAGCCGCCACTGCGATGGAAAAATAAAATGGTAGATAAAGTTACACAAGCAAATAAAAAAATAGCAAAAGCGGCGTCTAAAGTAGCAAAAGGACCAGCAGGTGCAGCAATTCTTGATATACCAACATTTGCTAAAGGTCTGACACCTCAAATGCTATTTGATTTAGCAAAGGATAAAGGCGTTATAACAGCAGAACAACAAGCTGACTTTACAAGAAGAGTAGGTAAGGATAGAACAGCACTAGCAGAGTTTAATGAGATAGTATCAAAATCAGATCAACCACGATTACGATATGTAGGTCAATCACCAGAACAAATAGAAATGATGCGAGCAAAAAAACTATGGCCACAAACATCTGGTAATAAGCCACAAAGAGTTGACTTAATAAAAAAATCAAAACAATTTTTAGATGAAGCGGCGTCCATGGACGCATCAAGAGAAACAAAAATACAAACTTTTCTTAAAAGTATGAAAACAGCTTTTGGAGAATTTGCGGATACGCCTATAGTTAGGAAGATTGCTAATAAAGCTTTAATGATATTAAAAGTTATACCAACTGGTCCATTGGATGCTTTAGACTTTATACCGCTAGATATTTTTGAAAAGGACTTAATGAATCCAGAACCAGAAATGGTTGCAAAGGGGGGAATAATGAATATAAATGAAATAACAAGGCCGGTTAATCATGTCTGATACTAGATATATATTATTTACAGGCAGCATGCAGCCTAAAAATCCTATGTTAGCAACAGAGGATAAAATAAAAGAAATAGTCGGTGCTGGCTTTAAACAAGGAAAAGATTTTGATATTGTTTCAGAAAAAGTTTTAAAAGACAAGTTAGGAAAAAGAGGTGGTGGTATGATGAACATGGATGAAATGACAAGACCACTTGGTTATAAATTTGGAACCGAAGATGGTGAACTTGTTGGTGATAGAGAACAAGACTTAAAGGAATGGGAAGAAGATACAATCGATAGACTTAGAAAAAAAATGGAACGTGAAAAGTTTTTAGAAAAGTTTTTAGAAAAGGAAAAGGAAGATGAAGGAAAAAGGGAAATTCCAGATTGGGTTGAAGAATTTTTAGAGAAAAGAAGAGAAGACCCAGATTGGTTTAAAAGACTTTTACCTAAAAAGGAAGATGAAGAAAAACCTTATATACCAAAATTCGGACCAGATAGATTTTTTAATCCAGATAGATTTAAAGAACCAGATAGATTCTTATGGCCTCCAGAAGGTTGGAAAAATGATCCGAGATATGATCCTATGCCTTTTCCTATGCCTAGATCCCTTCCAGAAAATTGGAGAAATGATCCGAAATATGATCCTTTTCCTATGCCTAAATCCCTTCCAGAAAATTGGAGAAATGATCCGAGATATGATCCAAAGTTCAGGGGTGATAGATTCTTATGGCCTCCATATGATAACCTTCCAGAGAGATTTGAACCGGGTGAGTTTTTAAAACGTCCTAAAGTAAATCCAGAATTAGAACCATATATTATTAGGCCAGATGATCCTCCGTTTGATCCAGAAAAAGATGTTCAACTTTTAGGAAATGAAACTTCGGGTTTAATGGAAGATTCAAGTGGTATAAATATATTAGGGATGAAACTTTTGTTGCAAGAAGCGGCTGATAGCTTAGATGAAATAGATAGGATAGATAAAATGAATCCGGATGAAATAATAAGAGAATTTGAATTAATGCAAAACGAGATAAGCTAATGGCTATTGAAAGAGAAAACGAATTAATTGATCTAGAGATAGCTCCAGATTCAGCACAAGAAATTACATCACCTATGATGGAAGGTGATGCGTTGATGATGGAAGATGGTTCAGCAATCGTCAATCCTTTACCAGATACATCAATGGAAGGTGCATTTAATGCGAACCTTGCAGAACTAATACCAGATGATGAATTAGAATCTTTATCTGGAAGTTTAGTCGGTGATTACAAATATGATAAAGATGCAAGAGCAGATTGGTTAAAAACATACACAGACGGTTTAGACTTACTTGGATTTAAATATGAAGATAGAACAAAACCTTTTGCTGGTGCAACAGGTGTTACACACCCATTACTAGCAGAAACGGTTACACAGTTTCAAGCGCAAGCTTATAAAGAGTTACTACCTCCCGAAGGCCCTATCCGTACACAAATAGTGGGCGAGATAACACCAGAGATCGAAGAACAATCACAACGTGTTAAAGAATTCATGAACTATCAAATTAGTTATGAAATGGAAGAATACGACCAAGAACTTGATCAGATGTTATTTCATTTACCATTAGCGGGTAGTGCCTTTAAAAAAGTTTATTATGATGCTGTAAAAGGCAGAGCAGTTTCAAAATTTGTTCCAGCAGAAGATGTGGTTATGCCATATGTTTCAACGGATATGGAATCTTGTGAAAGAATTACACATGTTGTTAAGATTATGGGTAACGAATTACGTAAGAAACAAGTAGGAGGTATGTACCGAGACATTGATGTCAGTATGTCACCTGTAGAAAAAAATGATGCAGGTGAAAAGTATGATGACCTTGATGGAATTACAGCAACACAAAATGCTGAGGACATAGTACTATTAGAGTTTCATTGCGATTTGGACATACCCGGATTCGAAGATAAGAACTCGCAAACAGGAGAAGTAACTGGTATTAAGCTACCTTATGTTGTTACTGTTGACGAGGGGTCTGGAAAGGTATTATCTATTTATAGAAACTATCAAGAAAATGATCCTCTTCGAAAAAAGATACAATATTTTGTTCACTATAAGTTTTTACCCGGCCTTGGCTTTTATGGCTTTGGTCTTATCCACATGCTCGGCGGTCTCTCCAGAACTGCTACATCAGCACTCCGTCAACTCATTGATGCAGGTACGTTGTCCAATCTCCCTGCCGGTTTTAAAGCAAGAGGGTTGCGAGTTAGAGACGATGATCAACCGCTCCAGCCCGGAGAATTCAGGGATGTAGACGCACCGGGAGGCGCGATTCGCGAATCCTTGATGTTAATCCCTTATAAAGAACCAAGTGCAACTCTTTTTCAACTACTAGGTTTTGTTGTTGAAGCAGGTAGACGTTTTGCGTCTATTGCTGATAACAAAATGGGCGAAGGCTCACAAGCAAATCCAGTAGGAACAACAATGGCAATCATGGAACGCGGCACGAAAGTGATGAACGCTATTCATAAACGATTACATTACGCACAAAAAGTTGAATTTAAATTACTATCAAGAGTACTTGCAGAGAGTTTACCTCCCGAGTATCCTTATGCTATTCGTGGTGGCAATAGAATTATCAAGCAACAAGACTTTGATGAGCGCGTCGATATACTTCCCGTTTCTGATCCGAATATTTTTTCTATGTCCCAGCGTGTAACGTTGGCACAAACACAAATGCAAATGGCTACATCTAATCCGCAAATGCACAACATGCATGAAGCGTACAGACGTATGTATGAAGCACTTGGTGTAAGGGATATTGATAAAATATTAATGCCTGTACAACAACCACAACCAGAAGATCCCGGAATGGAGAATTCAAAATCATTACAGATGATGAAATTACAAGCATTTCAAGGACAAAATCATGCAGCGCATATTGATGCACACCAAGCATTTATGTCATCTTCTTTAGTTAAAAATAATCCCCCAACAATGGGCATATTACAAGCACATATTTCTGAACACGTATCATTTTTAGCAAGAGAAGAAGTAATGGCAAAAAATGAACAAGTAATGCAGGAGCAAGCAGCACAATTTGGTGGACAAATACCACCAGAACTACAACAACAATTCCAAATGGAGATAGAAAATCAAGTTGCACAACGAATTGTGGAACTAACAGAGAAATTAGTGGCAGAAGAGCAAGAATACCTTGAATCTCAAAATTCTGACCCACTTATTGACTTAAAACAGCAAGAACTTAACCTTCGCGCACAAGAAATTAAGCAAAATAAAGAAAATGATGACAAAAAATTACAGTTAGATGTTAAAAAACTTAATTTTGAGGGTGAAAAACTTGAACAAAAGGATAAAATGGACAAGGAAAAGATACAAAGCCAAGAAGACCAAGCTGAATTAAGAGCAGAAGTAGCTTTAAAAGGTCAACAAAGGCGAAAAGCTTGAAAAAAAGTAGAAAAGTGATAAAAAATAATTCTAAACAGATTTTAGATGAAGTGTTTAGCTTTGCTGATCAATATCAGCAAGATCCAATGGCATTAAGTGCGTCATTATTGGTTGTAGCAAAGACAATTTATCTAGATATATTGGGTCCAGAACAAACTTCAGATATGTTTTATGCTTTTGCACAAGATTTAGAACACCACGAATATAAAAAGGCGACAATACATTAATGGCTATTTGTAGGCATTGTGAACATGAATGTCACCATAGTAATGGCGGTAAATGTCATTGTGGTTGCTTAAATTGCGAACATCATATAAAAGATGCATTAGAAAAACTTGAGGAAGTTTTAGATCCAAAAAAAGTGGTTGAGTTTGAACCAGATTTTGACTTAACCGAACACTAGGAGGAATAATGAACTTAGTTAAAGATCTCTGGTCACATCTTAAAGAGTGGTCGGACTGGAAAATGAAGGACTGGATTAAAGCCGGTATAGTAGCTATTATTGTACTAATCGTTCTTAGTCAAATTGGCGGAGGGGGAGCTTAGACTTATGGTCTGGCAACTCTTAGCTAAACCTTTACTTGGCGTCGTCGCTGACGGCGTCAAGGGTTTTGTTGAAACCAAAAAGGCTAAAGCAGAATTAAAAGTAACAGAAGTTAAAGCAGCAACTAAATTAAAACAAGATCAGATCGCCGGGAAAGTAGCTTGGGAGCAATCGGCGGTAGATCAAATGAAAGGAAGCTGGAAAGATGAGGCAATTTTAATTTGCTTACTTGCTCCAGCGACACTCGTATTTTTTCCCGGAATGACAGAGCATATTCACAAAGGATTTATTGCCTTGCAATCTCTCCCAGATTATTATAAACACTTATTATATATTGCCTGCTCAGCAAGTTTCGGCATTAAGGGCGCCAAAGGTGCTGTAGGTTTATTTAAGAAGAAGTAAAGGAGATTATATGACGGACTGGATAACTAAAAAAACTGATACACAAGGAAATTGGATAACTAAAAAAGATTCAAAAAAGAATGAGTGGATAACGCGTACAAAAGATAAAAAAACTAAGAAATGGATAACTAAAAAAACTAAAAGAAATCCACACACCGATTAAAGAATTAAATGGATGGAATACATTTAGCTGAAAAGCTATTTAGAGTAATTAGGACTAGACAAACCCAACTAATTGAGATAATTACTAACAATCAAGTAAAAGATTGGAATGATTATCAAAATCATTTGGGTCAATTAGATACTTTAAATTATATTGAACAGGAACTCTCGGACCTGCTAAAGAAACAGGAGCAAAATGAATAATTTAATTTTACCGAAACACGTCGCGGAAAGACGTATTAAACAAGTAAAAGAAGAAAAAGAAAAAAAGAAAAAAGAAGAACAAATTCCCGAAGCATCAAAATTACCTATACCTACAGGTTGGCGTATTTTAGTGTTACCTCACCGTGGAAAAGGAAAGACAAAAGGTGGAGTTATTCTTTCTGATAAAACGGTTGAAGAAACACAAATTGCAACAAATGTTGGTTTAGTATTAGCAGTTGGACCAGATGCATATAACGATAAAGAACGTTTTCCAAATGGCCCTTGGTGCAAGGAAAAAGATTGGGTAATTTTTGCCCGCTACGCTGGTTCACGCCTTAATATTGAAGGTGGAGAATTGCGCATATTAAATGACGATGAAATTTTAGGAACAACAGATGATCCTGAAAGTATTCTATCGCCAATAACCCATTAACATGGAGAGGAACCCATGCCCGAAGCACAAGAAACATTAAAAGAAGCAACAACACCAATGGTTGAACTAGATACTAGTGGAAATGCTGTTGATGTTGAATTAGATGATTCTAAAGCTAATACTAAAGAGGTTGAAACTAAAAAAGAAGAACCTAAAGTAGAAGTTAAAGAAGAAAAAAAAGATGAGCGCGAAGAATATAGTGAAAGTGTCAAAAAACGTATTGATAGATTAACTTATAAAATTCGTGAGTCAGAACGAAGAGAAAAAGAAGCTCTTAATTTTGCTCAACAAATTAAACAAGAACGCGATGATTTACAAACAAAATTTACAAGACTAGATGATGGTTATGTTAATGAGTTTTCAACTCGTGTAAAATCAGAGCTAGAATCAGCAAAATCTGCTCTAAAACAAGCTGTATCAGCAGGTGATGTTGACGCACAAGTAGCGGCTAATCAGAACTTAGCTAGACTAGCTATTGAGCAAGAGCGTATAAATGCTACTGAAGAGCAGAAAAAATTATACGAAAAATATCAAGAAAATGCTGGACAGACTATTCAACAACCTGTACAAAGTAATGTACAACAACCACAAGCGGCTAGACCGGACCCAAAAGCGGAAGCTTGGGCGGAAAAGAACGAGTGGTTTGGAAAAGATGAAGCGATGACATATGCTTCGTTTGGTATTCACAAGAAACTTGTGGAGGAAGAAGGGTACAATCCATCTTCTGATGAATACTACGAAGAAATTGACAAACGACTTCGGAACGAGTTTCCCCAAAAGTTTAACGATGGGGGAGAAGTCCAAGGAAGCAAACAACCCGTCCAAACTGTTGCTTCTGCTACAAGGACCACAAGAACCGGACGCAAAACAGTGAGGCTCACACCATCACAAGTAGCAATTGCTAAAAAATTAGGTGTGCCGCTTGAAGAATATGCGAAATACGTGAAGGAGTAGGCATATGAATAAAATTAATGAACAAAAGACTCCACGCGCTGCCCTTTCTAGAGACAAAACGACTCGAAGGAAACCATGGGCACCACCGTCATCTCTAGACGCGCCACCTGCACCCGATGGGTACAAATATAGGTGGATACGCGCTGAAGTCTTAGGACAACAGGATAATAAAAATTTATCCGGTAGACTAAGAGAAGGATTTGAGCTTGTAAGAGCTGATTCCGACAGTCAGTATCCAATAATACAGGAAGGTAAATATCAAGGCGTTATTGGAGTTGGGGGATTATTGCTAGCTAAGATTCCGGAAGAAATCGTGGAAGAACGTATGTCTTATTTTGCACAAAGGACGCAAGAAAGAGACGACGCAGTAGAAGGCGATCTATTGAAGGAACAACATCCTAGCATGCCAATCAGTAAACCTGAGAGGCAAAGTCGTGTAACCTTCGGTGGCAACAGGAAGAACTAATTTTTTAGCTTTTTCTTCATCGAATTAAAAAACTTATAAATGGAGGACTTTTCCAATGGCAAATAAAGATGCAGCTTTTGGATTCAGACCCGTCAGGCACCTTACTGGTGGCGTGATTCGTACAGAAGAGATGAATATCGCAGCTAACTATGGTACTGCTATCTACACAGGTAATGTTGTTGAAGCAGTAGCAGCTGGAGGCATTGAAATCGCGGCGGCTGGAGATACCCAATTAGCGGGTGTTTTCGGTGGTTGTTTCTATACAGATCCTACTACTAGTAAACCAACTTGGAGCGCATACTATCCAGCAAGCACTAATGCTTCTGATATTGTCGCTTTTGTTTATACAGACCCTATGATTGTATTTGAAGTACAACATGATGGAACAGGTACAGCAGCAATGAATTTTGCTAACTTTGATTTCGTTGGAACAAGCGGTAGTTCAACTACTGGTTGGTCAACTTCTGAGTTAGATACTTCTACTGCTAACGCTAGTTCGTCAGCAGGGGGCAACTTTAAACAGATTGGTATTTCTAAGGATCCTGATAATAGTGATACAGGTTCAGCTAACTGCAATGCATACGTTGTATTCAGTACTGGTGAGCATGTTCACAAACTAATAACAGCAGTATAGGAGGCTTAAATGGCAATTTCTAGATCACAACTGGTCAAAGAACTTGAACCGGGCCTAAATGCTCTGTTCGGGTTAGAATACGATCGCTACGACAATCAGCACGCAGAAATTTTCGATACTGAAAATTCTGATCGTGCTTTCGAAGAAGAAGTAATGCTATCTGGTTTCGGGAACGCTCAAGTAAAACCTGAAGGATCATCAGTTAACTATGATGATGCTACAGAAACTTTTACTGCGAGATACACTCACGAAACTTTAGCATTAGCTTTTTCAATCACTGAAGAAGCAGTAGAGGATAACCTTTACGACAAAATCAGTTCACGTTATACCAAAGCATTGGCACGTTCTATGTCAAACGCTAAACAAATAAAAGCTGCTAATGTTCTTAACAGAGCATTTAACAGTTCTTATACAGGTGGAGATAGTAAGGAGCTTTGCGCTACTGACCACTCTACTATAGCGGGCAATGTAAAGAACGAGCTATCAACTGCTGCGGATCTTAACGAGACTTCTCTTGAGCAAGCTTTAATTGATATTGCTGGACTTACTGATGAAAGAGGAATGAAAATTTCTCTTAACGGTATGAAAATGATTATTCCAGTTAATCTTCAATTTACTGCTGAGAGACTGATGAAATCGTCTCAAAGAATCTCTACTGGGGATAACGATATTAATGCTGTGAAAAGCATGGGTATGATACCGCAAGGGTATGTAGTTAATAATTATTTAACTGATACTGATGCATGGTTCATTAAAACCGATGCTCCAAATGGCATGAAGCATTTTC
>VTLG01002082.1_pt1 | contig 10825 bp, 12 predicted proteins | sample 4694571 | NCBI WGS metagenome assembly VTLG01 (sample SAMN12604809, study PRJNA352737) | marine metagenome | biome: ENVO:00000447; feature: ENVO:00000209|ENVO:00000569|ENVO:01000036; material: ENVO:00002151; isolation source: viral sequences binned using virsorter ... | reverse complement strand
CTACTACATAGTATTGTTTAGCAGCTGAGTTAGCTGAATATGGGTCAATATATACTTTGAATCTGCCGTTTAGGACACCTGCGAAAGTGTTTCCTGTGTCGTCAACATTCAAATTGTTGTTTAACGCTGGAGTGTAATCCAACACGCCTGCCATTTGAAGAGCACTAGCAACATCTGAAGAACAGATAATCATGTTACCTTTTCCTCTTCTTGTTCTTTGTGCTATTCTGTTTGCGTCCCTTTCTAATTGGAACATTAAACCTTTGAATCTTTCAACTGACCATCTACCGTTTGAGTCAGTATCTAAATCAAAGATACCAGCAGTTGTTGTATTTACAGCAGCGCCTTTTTCTGCGTTGATGTAGATAGTTCTTACTACTTCTCTGTTAATCTCAGCAAGAATTTCTGCTGATAAGATGTTAGCAAGTTCTGTTTCTGCGTCTAAACCGTGGATTGCTTTAAGGTCTTGAGCGAGTTCCATTGTGTACTCTGCTTTAAGAGCTCTTGATTTAGCAGTAACGGTACTTTTCTCTATTGAGAAAGCCATCTCTGCAAATGCATTACCACTTGCGTCACCCAATGCTTCAGCAGCCGCTGTAGTCATTGCTGTACCTTTTGTCAAAGTACCTGGTGAGCTGTCGTTAAGAACAGCAGGGTTAGTACCAGCGTGAGCTGTTGATGAATAACCGTCAACTGAAGAACCGGCAGCGTTTCTGCCTGAAAAATCAGTATCAGCTTCGTCAAACATAGCTTCTGCGCCAGTTTGTGAAGTATATCTACTTCTCATTGCGAATATAAGTCCTGTTGGACCTGTCATTGGTTGAACACCTGCGATATCGTATGCGATAAGATTTGGCATTGCTCTTCTAACTAGTGAAATTAGGATTGGATCCCAATTTGCAACACTTGAACCTGTTGCGTTAGTAGGAGCGGCCTCATTCAAGAAAGCTTGGTCTTCTTTAGACGCTCTTTCTTGGTTTTCCAAGATAACAGATGTAACGGCTCGTCTGTATGAATCCTTGATTTCTGGTAAATCAGGATGTTCCAGTACAGGCTGCCATTTTTTTTCGTGTGTTTCGGATAAGTACATGTCTTATTCTCCCTATATTACTTATTTACGAAAGTTTAATGTCTTTCGTTTTGCTTATAGCGGCGGTGTAAGCAGCCATTGCATTAGATAAGTCTTCATTTGAAGACTCTCCAGCCGCCACATCATCTAAATCTTTCGCTTCTGATTTCTGACCAAAGTATGATTCTTTAATAGTTTCACACTTCTTTTTAAAATCTTCTGCGTCAGAGTAGTCAATTTCTTCAGCAAGTTTAGCAAATTTTTCTTTTGCTGTATCAGCTAAGTCTGAAGCAACTTCAGCCATGATTTCTTTTCTTGACTTTTCGTTGTTTTCTTTTTTAACTTCTACATTCTTTTCAATTTGCTCATTGAGTTTCTTTTCCAAATCTTCAATCTTTTGTGCTTGGTCTTCTAACACATTGTATTTTTCATCTGGAACATCAATGTAATGCTCAGCAAAAAGTTTTTTAAGACCTGAAATAAAGTCTTCAGCAATCTCGCCTTTAATGCCTCTTTCAAGAGCGATTTCGTTTTCTTTCATCCACTCTTCTACGACATAAGATAAGTAGCTGTCAACTTTTTCAGTTAACTCGTCTTTTGCTTTTGCAATATCTTGCTCATAATTTGTTTGAACATCTGCTTCCATTTGTTCAGCAATTTCTTTAACTTTAGAATTTACTGCTGATTCAAAAACGGTTGCAGCTTTTGTTTTAAATTCTTCAGAAAGGTCGTCTTGTCCAGCGACAATAGCTTCCATATGCTCATCAACTTCTTCTTTTTTCATTTTATAATTAGATGACATGTATCCAGATTTCATTGCCATTGCGTTCATTGGCTTTTTCTCTTTCTTCATATCGTCTTTTGGCATATCCATCTCTTTGACTTCTTCTTTTTCATCTTTCTTGTCCTCTTTTTCTTCGGACTTTTCTTTATGTTTTTTAAGAGCGTCAAGAGCTGCTTTTGGCATTTCGCCTTCGTTTACGACTTCTCCATCTTTTTCAGTTTCTTCCTTCTTGTCTAAAGTAGGCATTGGGTCAGGCGCACCTTGTGATTTTTGTTGTGCGTCACCAGAAACTTGTTTTACTTTTTTAGTTGCGTCAGGATTGCTGTCTGTAGGTTTTACAACAGCTGGACCTAAATCTTCTGCCTCATTTGACATCTTTGAAGGTTCAGCCGCTACAGCATTCTTTTTAGGAGCATCCGCTTGTGGATTTGCACTAGCTTCAGCTACTGCCTCTTGCTCTAACGCCTCTAACTTATTTTCTGTATCGGCCATGTGAGAAATCTCCTTATACTTCTTTTTTTAAAAAAACTAGTTTTTTCTTCTCTTGTAAGATATTTATAAGATTAAAGTTTTTCAAGAAACGATTTAAACGCATTGGCCTTAGCTTCCGCCAATTTTAGTCTTTTCGCCTCTCTAATATGTTCTTTATACTCTTCAATATCTTGTTGTTTTATAACACCATTGTCCCATACCCACTCTTTATTTTCCATAATGCCTTCTACGAAAGCGTCTGGAGCGCTTGGGTCTGCAACAATGTCAGCGGCTGTAGCTAAGTAGAAATCTTTACCTACATAGTTACCACCGTTCTTTTGAACCAGAGAACCCATACCTCTTGAAGATACTCCTAATTGAGCGCCTTCATCTATAAGACCTTTTACAATCTTACCGTATGGTGTATCCATGATTTTCGCTTCACCGATAAAGTTCTTGCCTTCAGGTTTTAACTCGGTAATCATATGTGATACTCTTTCCAAGTTAACGACTGGACCATCTGGATGGCCTAGTTCACCGAATGCTCTCTTTTTATCAATGAATTCTTTTTGGTATCTATTTACTTCTTTTGACAAGATATCATTTTCATAAATTCGTCCATTTCTATTTTTGATATCTGATTGTAAAAAGACACCTTTAATTTTGTAATTCTTTTTACCATTGGTCTCTTCAACCAGGTATTGTGCGTCTTTTATTTCTTCCGATATAAGTTTCATGTTTTGTTCTCTCTCTATTATTTATAACGGTTTTTACCTAAACTCTAGTAAAATCGTATAGTTGTCGCCTGAGGCAAAGTTTTTGGTTGATAATAACACATCTCCAGTTGGTGTGGTTGCGTTATTTGTAATCTCATTCCCACTTGTACGCAAATCCCAATGACCATTTCCTGATAGATAAACTGCTGTAGAATTAGTAGCACCGTCCCACATTAACTCAACAGCCGACTTATTGTCAGCCGTGTTAATAGAATACCATATCTTTGCAATCTTTCTATTACCATCTTCGGTCATAAATGTTGTTTCAGAAGCGTCAACTTTCTTGACCAAATTTTCGCCTGTTCCGTCAGATAAGTTTGTCATTTTGACAACAAACTTTTGACCCGAGGTATCTGTTAATGTTTGCGTTGTTACTATATCTGCCATCTTTTACTCCAAAATTAATTTTTTAATTACTACTGAGCCATCTATGTTTGTTTCCAATTCTGCTTTAGATTTTAGGCATTGATACTGAATACTACCACCACCTTTTAGTTGCCTCTCAGCTATCCTTTTTCCTTTCAAACATACGCTCATACTTTCCTGTATTCTATGCTCCTTAATCTCTTGATTTACTATCATCAATAAAGCGACTACCGTTTCTACCACCATACTCGTTAATGTCCGTTTTTATAAACAATCTCCCTATTTGAATCTTTTAATTTTTCAATATCATGTAACATCTTTTCAACTTGTTTCTGTAGAAACTCAATATTCACCTTATTTGTCATATTCTGCTCAAGGTTTTTTTCTATTTTTTCCACGGATTTATACAAATCCTCGATTAACATAAATTGTTCCGAATCGGCAGGTAAACTTCCCATTTCACCTCTCGGCCATTTTATTCTAAATTCTGTATTCTTTTCTAAATCACTTTGCATTAATGTAATTTGTGTACTATGTTTATTCAATTGCTCAGTTATACCAAAATAAGACCACACTCCGACACCGACTGCCCCGATAATGGCAAGCATGTTCCGTACCGGCATGCTAATTGCTGTGTTGTCGCTTACATCTAATCTATCTTTACTCATAAACTCCTATATTGTTGTAAAACCACTTTCTTTATGACATTCTAAAATCAAACTAAAGTTTTTTAATTTTGTACCTGTCTTCACTTTTATATTACCTGAACCGGACTCTGGTTTAATTTTAGCCTCGGTCGGTTTTAATCCATAATTATCTTTACCTTGTAATGTTAAAAATGGGTCGCTATCGTCAAACTGCAAAGTAACTTTGCCATCTTGTTCAACATTATTCACTTTCTCATTAACAACTTCGTAATACACATTAGCAACTGATATTTTAGACTCGTTTGTAGAACCATTTAATTTTTCAACTTCTACAATCATTTCATCTTCGTTTTTCTTACCAGTAATTACTTTAATTACTTTAAAGTTATCATCTACTAAACCTGTATTAGTTAACGCCATTATTAACCTCTAGGTGAACCGACAGCACTACCTTTGGAAGTTCCGCAAGTAATCTTATCAGCAGGTTTCTTTTCTATAATTACCGTGTCGCCATTTTCCAAGTAAAATTGACCAAGTTGTGTAGAACCATCTGATTCAAATACCGTACCAGTTACATCACTTGTAGCAGTTATTCTTACAAAATGAGCCTTACCAAAGTCATTTGTACTTGCGTTTGTAACGACATCTCCTTTAACTATAAAAGTTTGTGCCATTTTATTCTCCTATTTCTTTGTCTATATAATTATAGACAACATCTGTTTTAACATTGTGTTTAAGAGCAACTTTATCTATAGTTGTTTCAACTTCTCTTACAACATCATTAGTATCATAATTTACTTGATTATAAAAATCATTTACCACATCTTTATGTTGTGGCGATAATTCGTTAAAAGCAGTTGTATCAACTACATTTTGTTTAAGTAGTTGGTTGACTCTCATCATTTGCCGGCGCCTCTGCTTCTGGTGTTGCTGGTGCCTCTGCTTCAGTTGCAGCTGGCACTTCTTGACCTTGAGTATCAATCATAGCTCCTGTTTCAGGACTAGGGTCAGTTACATGAGGTTTAGGGTCACTATGAGGCTCTGCCTCTACTCCATTGAATATTTTACCTGCAACTACCTGCCTATGAGCGTCTAAAGAGTCTGCTACTTTATCTCTTAATGCGTCTTTAAATACTTCGCCAGCTTTTACATTATCGCCAGCTTGTAATGCGTCAACAAATTGTGCTGTTTTACTTTGTTCTTCAGCCATATTTTTTCTCCTATTTCACTTCTCTAGTAAATTCACCTGAGTCAGGCATTGATATAATACCATCATCAATTTCTTTCTTGATTTGTTTATCAATATCGGACATATCTCTATCAGTTTGTTTAAGCACTTGTTTTCTAACAAACTCTACAGAAAAATATTTACCAACATAATCTCTCATAGAATCTGCAACTCTCAATCTTTCCATTAATAATTCAGAATCTTTTAATTCGGCAAAATGGCCGTCTTGTAAGAAATCATATTGTAAATTATCTCTAACCGTAAACCAGTCTTCTTCAGCAATAACAGCTTTTAAAACCAGTTGTGTTCTTAATATATCATTAAACAACTCGGTAAATTTCTTTCTTAATCTTTGAACAAATTTAGTAAATTTAAGTTCATCTCTAGTAATTTCAGTTGAACGACCAAGATTAAAACCTTGATTCGCTTCTAATCTACTAGCAGGAACATTTAAACTTCTATAAAGTTTTGCTCTAAAGTATTCTATATCTTGTATTTCACCTAAATTTTGACCACCTGGTAATGTAGAAATATCTGTACCTCTACCACCTTCTCTACTTGGTAACCAAAAATCTTCAAGCATTGACATATAGTTTCTATCATCTCTGATTTCACCTGTACTTGCGTCATAAACAAGTTTGTTTCTATATCTTGCCATGACATCTCGTAAGTATTGCTCTGCTTTAACTTTAGGTAAATTACCTACATCAATTTTAAAAATTCTTCTTTCAGGCGCTCTAGCAATTCTATAAATTACCGTAGCGTCTTCAATCATTCTTAATTGATTGGTTGGTTTAATTGCCTTATGTAAATAAGACAATACCATATTTTTATTCTGGTCAACTAATCCACTTGCTACAAATGCGATTGTGTCTGGTGCAATTTTTATACCACCAGATGTTGTACCTGCCACACCTTTTTCATTAAATAAAAAATATTCCTCAATATGGTCAACTACCGTTAATCCATGAGGAGTAGGTCCATCAGGTCTTTGTTTTCTGACTTCTCTAACTTTCTTAATTTTTCTAGGGTCAATATATCTTAACTCTGTAATACCTTTTACAGGTGATTCTCTATCAATTACTTTATGATAGTAAACTCTTCCGTCAACATACCATCTTCTAAAGATATCATGCCCTCTAGTATTAAATTGTAATAATCTTAATACTTCTTGGAATTCGTCTTCTATTTTTCTTTTGATTTCGTTACCAAACGGTAAAGTGTCTAAACGCAACTTTACAGCGTCTTTAAGTTCATTAGCTACAATTGCCTCATTGACAATATCCTCAATTGCCATATCGCACTCGGGGTGCAACGCAATTTCTCTGTATCTACGAATTAAATCCTGCTCTGTTTTGGCCTGCCCCTCCATATCGAGGTATTGACCAAAATAACCACCGGCGGCGATAGTTTGTGTACCATCTTCCGCCTGTGGTTGTGTAAAGCTTTGTTTCGGGTCTGCTTGTTTCTTTAACCGTGTGATAGAAAACCCAAATAATTCAGCCATAATAATGTTCCTTTACTTTCTACTATTTATGTATTAAGTAGTAGTATTACTTTCAAAGTATTGATATGAAAAAGTAACAGCAAATTCTTCAATCGCTTGTTGCTCATCATAAGTCAATTCAATCGGAGCTATTGTATTAGGAAATGCACCTCTTAAAGTGTAAGACTTAATTGTAGCACCGTTTCTATCTAATTGGTCAACAAATGCGTCAACTTGATAATCCGCTGGATTTGTCAAGCCTTCGTTATCTGTCATATTGTTTATACCGTTCATCCATCTTTCAAAAGCATTACGCAATTTGAAATTTGTATCGTTATAAACCGTAACTGACCAATCGTCAATCGTTCTATCACCTGCTAATTTCACAGCTCTGCCTCTAAAAGGCACATTGAAACCTGGTACGGTCATACCTGGTAATGCTGTAGCTCTGCAAAGAAAAGCAAGCTCTTCTATTTCGCCACCAACTTGTGCGTAACCAGGAAAAGGCATTGTTACCTTAAACTGATTGGCTCTTGCGCCACCACCTGCAAGTTTGGCTTTGAAGTCATTAATATTCGGCATATCTTGTTTCTCCTATTCCTTAACCTGCAACTTCATCAAAACTGACACCAGTTCTGGTTGCGATAAATTGTAAAGTAATGAAGTTAATGCTTCTTGCTGGTTTAATAAAAATCTCAGCAACGAATTCATTTCTATCAATTACTTCGCCTGTGTTATTAGTTTCATCACATACTACTAAAAAGTCTGTGATACCTCTTCTACCTTGTACCTCTCGTAAGAACGGCTCAACAATGTTTCTAAAGTTTGCTCTAGTAAACTCATCATTGAATTCAAACAATTGGAATTTAGAAGCTGTAGCAATCGCTTTTTCTAGTACGATAAACAATCTTCTTACATTGATTCTATCAAATGCTGAAGGTGCTGATAATCCAGTTTTATCTCCGAATAATACCGTGCCTTGTCCTGGGAATGTTGCCACAGGATTTACTCTAGCTCTGTATAATTCATCTCTTTGAGTTTTAGTTGGATTAAATGCAAGTTTAACTACGCCTCTGATAATACCTCTGTTTAGACCTGCTGGTGAGAACCATGAGTCTGCAATAAGGTCAGTTCTAGCGGCTAGACCTGCTAAGTCACCGTTTAGTGGAACATATCTGTATAAATCAGCATATCTGTCATACATATATTTGTAACCACTATCAAACACTACATAAGAAGAAGAATTGATTTGATTAAAGAAACCAATTACATTATCTTTTTGTGTGTTTGCATTTGCAACATTAACTACATCACTTCTTTCCGGTGAAGCAAATACTACTGCGTCTTTTCGGTCTTCGGCGATTGCAATTAAATTTTCAATGTGTGTTTTGTCTCCAGAACCTGCTATGATTAGACCAACATCAACCGTTTCTGAGTCTTTAAATTTCTCATAAGCAGTTTTCTTTTGACCTATTGTAGCAGCTGAACCGTCAGAACCACTTTGTAGTGATACACTAGATACAGCAGTTACATCTGTAAATGTTGTTCCAGCGGCTGCACTACCCCAGTTTGTACCTGAAGAGTTGTGGTCCATCCAGTAAATGTTACTAGATTGATTGTAGATTACATTTGGATAATAGTTGTCAGAACCTTGAGGTGTTTTAGCGTCTGAAGCTTTTGATAATGCATTATAAACTTCTAATACATCACCTTTTGTACCTGTGATTCCGCCATCTTCATCAATAACTACAACATGAAGTTCGTCATTACTTCCACCTTTTGCTGACGCATATGGTGAAGTACCTGGCGCTTTGTTTACTAAATCATAATATTTCCATCTTCGTCTTACTTGAGCACCGTTTGTTAGTGCTTCATGTAATCCAGATGAATCTGTTGTACCAAAATATGCTGGCTCTTCTTTTCTAACAATTGATAAATCGTTAGTAGAAACGCTTACTACTCTGTATTCAAATTGGTCTCCAAAGTTTACTATGTCACCAGCAGTAATACCTACACCACTTGTAACCGTAACTACCGTATCTCCGACAGCTGTTGAGGCGTCATTGACGGTTGTTTTGTTGACTTCTTCATAAGCAGTAGCAGACGGACATGTTGAAATTTGTAAATTGTTTCCCCATGCGCCAGCTGTTCTAGCTGCCCATAATCCTACAGAAGCAGAACCATCAGCATGATTGTTTTGGTAATCGTCAGTATTTTTTATAACAAATGTACTACCACTTTCGGTAGCATTTGATACAGATGAATTCTGTACACGGACAACTCTCAAAGAATTAGAGTATTGTAAAAAGTTAGCAGCACTAAAAAAATCTTCAAAGTTTGTGCTATCCGGTTTACCGAATGTACTCACTAATTCTTGTTCACTAGAAATACTGATTATATCGTCCATAGGTCCTTTACTGAATTTACCAGCAAAAGCTCCAATAGATGTTGATACAGCAGGAATAATTCTAGTTAGGTCTTTTTCCTGTACGAGAACACCTGGTGATACTTGAAATGCCATTTGGTTTTCTCCTATTAATTAGCTAATTATTTTAAAATATTCAATATTCGTATTATTCATACGCCCATATTCAAATTTCAACCTTATTGATATTTATAATAAACACAATCTACAACCCCTTACGCACCACCGGGTGCCATACATCTCCGTATTCGTCAACCTCAACCTTTTCATGGTCTGGTGTACCATCATCTACGAAGCCAAAAGGCGCCATATCTTGCTCAATTTGATTTTGTTGTTCTTCATACATCATTTGTCTAGCATTTGTATCTGTCATTTCTTTAAAGAATGGTTGGTTTGCAAGCCACCCGAATATGACTAGACACATCATCAAATCGTCTGTACAACCCTCCTCTGCCATCCATGACTGACCACGCTTAACAAATGTTGACATCTCTTCTATTATGTTAAAATCATTTACTACAATTTTATCACTTTCTAGTAATGATTTAATATTTGAACAACCTATTTTTTTAATCTGTTTTGTCATTTTGACACCAAATCCAGAACCTCGTCCTGAAAATCCAGCACCTAATATTTGACCTGCACGGCCTCTTTGAGTTGTCATCAATAGATTGTCATACTCTAATTCAAATTGTAACGCCTCTGCTATTTGTTGTCCTAGGTCATTTACTTCTACCAATATATGAGCAGTATTATATGCCTTACAAACTCTATCAATTGTATGAGGAAACAATAATGGTTTAATTTCATTATCTCTAAACTTGGCGACAACTTTAAATGGCATTTGCGTAACATCCATAATTACAAACGCTGAGTAATCTTTTGATACACCTCTTGCAACATCAACCGTACAAACATAAGTTTTATCTTTTTGTGGTTGTTCGTAAATATCTAAACCTGCATTTGTTTGAAGTGGTTGAATAAAAGCCATGTTTTTAATTTTAGCAGGACTTATAAGTGTATTAACTGAACCTAAAAACTCACATTCAAACTCTTGTTGAAATTGCTCAGGTGAGGTATTTCTAATTGTTCTTTCTTTCCAATCTTCATCTCTACCTGGCACCTCTGACCAATGCACTTCAATTGGCACATAATCATTTCTTTTATTTTCTGCGTCTATCCATAATTTGTAAAACTGATTCATACCATAAGGTGTTGATACGATAATCATTTTTGTTTTTTGTCCAGAGGAGATTGTAGGATAAACTGAGCTAAAAAACATCTCAGCGATATTAGCCGGTACGAAAGCAAACTCATCTAGGAAAATTATATTATAAGAACCACCTCTTATTGCACTTGAAGATGTAGCGGCGGCCACAATTTGAGATTTATTTTCTAATTCAATATTACCTTTGTTCCAGTTTATAACACCTTGTTGTAACCATCTAGGTAAGTTTTCATATGCAAGTTGCACTCTACCTAATATATCTCTAGCAGTAGATGATTTGTTTGCAAGTATGGCAATGTTTGAATTAGGATTAAACAATGCATAATGTAATAAGTAAGATACGGT
>VTLG01006770.1_pt1 | contig 10829 bp, 13 predicted proteins | sample 4694571 | NCBI WGS metagenome assembly VTLG01 (sample SAMN12604809, study PRJNA352737) | marine metagenome | biome: ENVO:00000447; feature: ENVO:00000209|ENVO:00000569|ENVO:01000036; material: ENVO:00002151; isolation source: viral sequences binned using virsorter ... | reverse complement strand
TGAGGAAGTAACAAGAGATCCGTGCATAGCTGCAAAAAGTGCTCCGCCGAAAACGCCAGCAACACCAGCCATATGGAATGGGTGCATGAGGATATTATGCTCGGCTTGAAATACGAACATAAAGTTAAAAGTACCAGAGATACCAAGAGGCATACCATCACTAAAACTCCCCTGTCCGAAAGGATAAACAAGAAAAACCGCTGCGGCTGCTGACAATGGAGCTGTGTAAGCTACAAAGATCCAAGGTCTCATACCTAGTCGGTAAGATAATTCCCACTGTCTACCAGCGTATGCTGCTACTCCTATTAAGAAGTGGAAGATAATGAGTTGATATGGTCCGCCGTTATATAACCACTCGTCCAAAGTGCCAGCTTCCCAGATCGGGTAAAAGTGCAGTCCTATTGCGTTCGAGGAGGGGACGACTGCTCCTGATATTATGTTGTTTCCGTACAACAACGAACCTGATACTGGTTCACGTATGCCATCTATATCTACAGGCGGTGCTGCGATAAAAGCAAGTATAAAACATGTAGTGGCAGCAAGTAAGCAAGGTATCATAAGCACCCCGAACCATCCCACATAGAGACGGTTCTCAGTACTCGTAACCCACTCACAAAATCTTTCCCAATTACTGGGAGTTAATTCTTTTTGTAGTTGGATTGTTGCCATTTAATTAAAATGAATATTTAGCACCTAATTTTGTGCCATAACTATTTGTTGTTTCTTCGTCAAAAAAGTTGGAGAAAGCTAGTTCGCCATAAACTTTGATCTTATCTGTTGCAGCTACAGAGCCACCAAATTTACCAGAGAAACTTGTATCAGATTCTTCAGATCCATCTACAGAATCAACTGTCTGTCCGCCTTGAACATACCAATCTAGTGAACCTAGTTTGTTTTCATAACCAACATGTAAGTCAGTTGCTCTAGATGTGTAATCTGAACCAGTGTAAGAAGTGTTAGTCTCTACGTTTACGTAAGGACCAGCTAGAACTGGGGCTGATAGAGTTGCTGCTGCTGTAAGTACAATAAAATTTTTCATCAAATATATAGGAATAAAAAAAAATGTGGCGGGTTACGATATGATTCGAGCCGCCTGTTTTTTTAAAATATTCCGGGAATTATTTGACCAGTTGTTACGTAAGCTCCTAGAGCTGCAACGAAACCAAGCATTGCTGCCCAGCCATTAAATCTTTCTGCTTCGGGTGTCATAAGTTTTTGTTTAGGTAATAGTTGTATAGGGGGTTCGTATGCATACTCGTTTTCAAGTAGCGTATCGAGGTCTTTAGTTTTCATTAGAAATCCAAATCTGATCTATCTAATTTTGCAATTACATCCTGTCTATATGCAGGGTCATTGTCATAGCGTGGATCACTCATAGCTTTGACTAATTGTGCTTGACTACGAAAGACATCACCAGATGTTTGAGCTGGTTTGCCTTGTAGCATTCTTCCTTCATATCCATTAGCTTCTCTATACTGGGCATTCATACCTTGTACTGCTAATTTGATTTGGTTGGTATTACCTGTATCAAGTAATTGATCGAATGCATTAATCTCACTTTCTGGTAAATTTTGACCAACCCAGTCAACTAGGTTTTGGTATTCTTGTTCGCCACCAACAGTGTTTTGAATGTCACGTATTTCTCTATCCGTAAAACGTTCTTCAACTTCAGCCGTCTCTGTTAATCCAGCTTCAGCTTTTTTACCAGCAATAAAAGAATCAACTAATGATTTATTAAAACCAGCTGATTCAAGCTTGGCATACATATCTTCAGATAATGTCCCATTATTTTCGTTGAAATGTTTATCCATTTCATATGGGTCAATACCTTTATTTTTAAAAAGACTTCCGACTTCATCTCCATAATCTTTAGACACTTGTTCATAGTTAACAGAACCATCTTCCAAGTATCCATCGTTAACTGGAGTTTCTACTTCTTGGGTTTCTTCCCGCCCTTCTTGTGATATGGCATCGTTATCTCCTAATTTTTTTTGTAATTCTATATATGCTTTTTCTAAATCTTCAGCATTTTTATATTTACCAGCAAGTAACTCACCTTGGTCTTTAGCCATCTGCTCCCCGACTTGCAGAGAGTCTTGTTCTTCAGATGTAAGTTCAGGTGTAGTTTCGTCTGTATTAACTGTTAATGTTTCAGCCATAATTTATTCTTCGGGTGGTAGTTCTTCTTGTGGTTGTACTTGTTCAGCTAACGCAGGGTTTTTAGTTGGGTCCATCATTGGTGTTCCAGCCATTTGTCCCATCTGGTCTATCATTGATTGTTGTGCTTGTGCTTGTTGCATAGCTTGCATTTCTTCATCAAGTTGTTCTTGAGTCTTAATTAAATTAAGAACATCAATACCTTGTGATGCAGCTAAACGTTTAATAGCTTCAAGTGGTTCAACATATTTCATCAAAGCTTCAGGTCCGAGAGTCTGAGCTATTGTTCCAATAAATGCAGTCAATGATTCTCTATCCTGACCTCTACCTAAAGCATTAATACCAGCAACAATAGTTGGTCTAACAATATCTTTAGGTAGTTTTGGTATCTGATTACTACGTTGTAAAACAAGTAAAGTTCTATTGAGATAAGGTATTAGGAACTCAACTGTAAGCAATGAAAATATGCCACCCAATTGCTGTTCTAGTTCTAACTGAGTAAGGCGCACCTCTTCAGCTGTAACTCTTTCTGCTTGTCTCATGTTCATTACAAGGAAAGCATCTAATAATCTTTTCTCTATCGATTGTGTTTGATTTGCAGCTGTAGAAAAATCAGCAGTCTTTCCAACTTGTACGACCTGAACATCCTCTGCCCGCCCTTGGACGATGGCTCCGTTCCCAGCTTTTGCAATAGTAGCTGGCTTGGTTGTACTAGAAGGTGAAACTAAAAATATAACTTTTGCTGCTGCTGCACTTCCTTCAACAAGAGCTTGAGATAATCCTTCAAGAGTTTTTAAATCTCCAAGGAACTCTTCAACTCTTCCTCTTCCATAGTCTTCTCCATCAACTGAATTGAATCTTAAAACTAACCAAGGACTTGCATCTTTAGGTGCAGTACTTTTACTTTTAGGAATAATCTTATCAAAAACTTCTTGATGCCATTGCCATCTACCATCAACTAATTTGACATATGTATAAACTTCAACGTCATCTTTCTCAGAATTAGTTTCGTCTATTAAATTATTTGGTTGTGGTTCCGGGACATCAAAGTCTAATACTTTTCTACTTATTAATTCTTTTGTGACTATCTCTAAAACGTTGCCATTACCGTCACGGTTTACGACATATCTTGAAAGTGGAAAAGTTTTTAATCCCTCTTTACCCATAAAAATTAAGGCATTACCACCAACAATTAAATGCTTAAGTGCCTGATGTATAGTCACTCTGTCATTTGATGCAGCAATATAGTCCATGATCATCTTCTCAATTTTTGAGAATGATAGATCTAGTTCTCCTTTTATTTGTGGGTTATTAAGTTCTTCTCCTAACTTATCTTCTCTTACCTGTAGCTTGAAGAAGCTAGTCTGTGGTGGGAGAACTGCAAGCATAAGCTTTGCAGCTAACGTCACCACACACTTGGCTCCTACTGATTGCCAAGGTACTTTCAATTGTTCGTGGCTTGGTTTAGACGATGTATCGTCTTGTATCAAGTAAGGCAACGTGAGTTCAGAACATTCAACTGCTTTATCTAAGAATTGTCTTCTGTTTGAAGTTAAACGACTGTATCTCTCACGTGCAGTATTCATTTATTCAATCCTCCAGCTGGTCCCGTTGTACCAGTATTAACTTTTGGTGCTAAAGGTACTCTTAATTGTGAGGTTCCTTTTGCATATTCACCTTTAGCTTTCTTAGACTTAGCTCTCCTTACATTAGGATCTACATCTGATACAGCAACTTCATCAGGTGTCTCTGTTGGAGGTGGTGGTGCCTGTGGAGTTACTGGTGGTAATGGTGGTGGGGGTGCTGGAGCTGGTGGTTTTGGTGGTCTAGGTAAACACATTTAAATTTCTTCCTCCATGATGGATTTTATATATTCAATAACGCTGGCTTGTCCAGCTCTGTACATAATTGTGTTTATGTCTTCTTTAGGATGGATAGGTTTCCATCCAAAGTTTTCCTCAAGTCTTACTAGCAGCTTGTCCAACCTTTCGTTGTGAAGCTTAAGAGTATTGAGGGAGATTTGTGTTTGCATGTTCAAAGAAAGCTGGCATACGTGCAGCTTTAGTGGCAATAAATTCTGGTGCTTTACCTTCGTACATAAGTCGATCACTAGCATCGAGCCAAAATTTTTTGCTCAAATATTGATCGTCATGTATCTGATTTAACGGTTGCATGATCCAGTTAATTGTTGCCTTCCTTAGCTTGTCTAAAGAAGGGCTTGGTGTGAGACCTAGCTCTGCACATACCAAACTATTGGTTGCTACGTGTATCTGCTCGTCTCTTGATATATCTGCACTGACAGTTCTTAATCCAGCATCACCATTAAAACGAAAGAAAGGCAGTATTACAAAAAAGATTGCTCTTTCTATTACTAATGCTTTTAATATTGTGTGATCTGGGTGAGCTATCCATGCATCTCGTAAGCGTATTGCTTCGGCTTCGGCTTTATCATCTACGCCTAGAGCGTTAGCGATATATCCGAGAGCTAAATCATGGTTGTCCTCATCTTTTATGTTTGATTCCAAAAGTTTTCTACTTTTCTCTGGAATCTCAGAGAGTGAATCAGATACAAACGCGCCAACTGGACATTCCATGTTGCGTATTGCGAGACAATTGAAGATGGTTTCTTCTGCTCCATATTTAACTCTTCCTTTAGTAGTTTGGACCGGTGTCCATTTCCTTTTTCTATTTAATAATTTTTCGTAGGGGTTCATTGTTGACAGTCGCAATTAATCTCTTCGGGTTTATTGCTCATTAAGTCTGCCAAGTAATCGTCAACTTCGGACTGCTCTAATGCTGCGTAAGCATCAGACTTATCTTGAGTGTCGCCCATTACTTGTAAAGAATAATAGAGCGAAGTCTGTGGACTCTTCAGCCACTCTTCGATAAATGCTTCATCGTAAGTCACCATGTCACTCCAAGAATTGAAGCTATAGCCATGAAGCAAACCAGTTCTATTTAGCATAATCATTATCTGATCTGCTACTAATTTATAATTCTCCCATCCAACTTCAGATGCGATTTCTACGTTGCCATATTGTACTTGTTCTACCCCAAATTCACCTGAATCCCTGTCAACTGTACGTGCTATAGGAGGTGCGATCTCAGGAGTTGCTGTATAGCCATTGAGATCTCTACTTCTATATGAACAACTAGCTGTTGGAGCTATGGCAAATGCTCTAACCATGCTGTTCTCTCTTGCAATGTTAGCTGCTTCTTGTATGCCGAGGTAAAGTTCACGCGCAGCTAACCCTGCGTACCCTTCGTAAGGTTGAGCATCATTTGTTGCTTCAAGAGCCTTACCAAACTCGGCATATGTAATATTGTTATTTGCTAAAAAGTTGGCTAGACCTAAGAGTCCGAATCCAACTTGCCTGTCGATACTTGGCGATAAGTATTCTCCAGACTCGTCAATCCCTGTCCTACCATGGAGCTGACACAAATCGGACATGCCTTCACGCATACCTTGTCTGATATCGCCGATACGACAGGCAGACAAATTAAGGTGTTGTAAGAGGCACGTTCCGCGTGTGGGCAGATATACCTCGAGACAAACGTTCGACCAGATTCTGTTTCCATCGTTATCATATTTTATTTTGTTGAGCCAGATGTCTCCCCTAGCAATTCCTCGTATAATGCTTTCCTTTGTTTTAGTACTTGCTTCAGCCCAGAGGGATTGGGTGAGGTCAACACATCGTTTAACCCATGGGAGTTCTTGTCTTTGGACTTGCACGAAGTCAATAATATCGGCGTGGTTAATATCAAGGTGAAGAACGCACGCGCCATTGCGGTACGTCCCACCGCGTCTAAGTATTTCATTTAATGTTGAGTAGATTTTTGCGAATGAGACTGGTCCTGATGCAACGAGAGTATCAGGTCCTTTATTAGTTTTTGTTCCTGCTGGTCTAAGTTTCGACAGGTGGACTGCGACTCCCGCTCCAAAGCGCAGAGCATGGCTAACAAAACGCCAGCTTGCTTCGATTCCATCTTTTCCTTCCATTGAATCTTCGACTACGAAGATGGTGCATGATACGGGTAGACGTGAGGTGGGATTATCAATCCAGCTTTGGACTCGACCAGTCCTAGCTATGATGTTTGGTTCTGTATTCGATTTCATTTTGTAAGTAGTGGACTGCTTTTTTTAAATCTTCTATGTGGTTTTCTTTATAGCCTGCTCTGCATGTATATTTGATTACGTTTCCGAGGTGAAATCCGAGTCCTTGGTCTCTAATAAAATCCCAAACATCAATGGAACCTCGTTTGTAGTACGAGGGTCCGTGGTCGTTGGTGGTTTCGGCCATTTCTCTATAAGGTTTTTAATACAATTGGACAAGACGAAAGCTTGCTCCTGTAATGCAATCATTACTGTGGCAATGTCTTCCTTCTTTGTCTCTGGTTTACCGAGCTGAATTTCAAGCTGTCGCAGCTTCAAATCTTGCTCCATCGTCAATTTTGTAATTGGAGGTGGGGGTCCAGAGTATTGGTTCTTTTTTCTCGTGGTCATAATCTTTGGAGGTTAATATTCGAGCAAGTCTTGCATTCATTAGTGCATCTTCTTCCGTCATTCCTTTCTCTTCAAACGTTTCAACCACAGCTTTCCATGTGTAGCCTTTCAATTTAAAGATTTGTTCAGCACGTTTAATACCAATTCCGGGTACACCTGAGTAGCCATCAGTATTATCGCCACTCATAGTTTGTATGAGATGCCACTTAGCCCCCTCTTCAGGAGTGATGTCTACTGTTTCATTAAAGTCATATAACTTTCCACTGATCTGTCTCATATCTTTATCAGGAGAGACAATAACATTGCCTTCGTATTTAGTTGCATAAATACCAAGTGAATCATCAGCTTCAAGTGTATCTTTGACTATTACTCTGTAGTTTTTTTTAAGTTCATTTATGACCCTTTTGAATCCACAGGGCTTTTTTCTATTTCGATGACCCTTGTATTCCGGTGAAATTTTTTTCCTAAAATTATTAGGGCTTGTAAAAAAGAGGATTATGTCTTCATAGAAAGGAAATGCATCCTTAACTTTTTTAAGTTCTCTTTCTACACATTTCATAGCTTCACTAAAGTGTGAAGTCACCACAATTACATCATCACCGAAATCCATTTCAGTTTCAGCGGCTGCACAGCATTTGTATACTATGTAGTCGCAATCAATAAGTAGTTTCATTTAAAAAAGTTATGGCTTCTATAGCTTTTTCAGCTCTGCGTATACCAAAGTGTGGTAGGAACATTTTTAAAATGCGTAAGACTTCGGTTTTTTTCGTAACACTCCAGTCCCAAAAAGGTTTTGTACTATTTTTTTTCCAGAATGGTCCATTTAAATTTCCGTATCCAACTACATTTACAAATCTTTCCATAACATCTTTATCTGTCATTGTCTGTCTAAGTGTTCTGTATGTGTTTGCTGCTTTTGTCATTTGTAGTGTATGGATACAACCTTCTCCTTCAAATAATCCGGCAGCCCAAACTATATCAGTGTACCTCTGACCAATTGCTGCCAGATTTTGCCTCTGCTGCAATAGGGCATCGTAAAGTGTAGTATTCTCCAGCTCTTCTAGCTGAGTCTTCAAGGGTAGATTTAATGTCATTAATATTTTTTGTTAAACACTCGTACTGCAATTCGTCATGTACAAACGCCAATTGATGAGTGTGTAAATAGTTTTGTGTTATTAATTTGTTGGCAATAACCATCCATCTTTTTGCAATTACTCCAGCACTACATTGGAGGAGATAATTTAAGGCTTTGTGTGGACTGTCTACAAGGACTCTCCGTCCGTCTATTGCTAATAGATAACCATTAGTAGCCTTTGCTGCTACTGCCTTTTGTAGGTCAGCTAAACCATCAATGGCAGCAACAAAAGCTGTCCTTATTTCTTTACCTTTCTTAGCTGCTTTGCTTTCTGAAAGTTGTGGATCGTAGGACAAACCTAACTTGAGATTTCCAGCTCCATATAAGTAGGCATAAGATACAGTCTTGACTTGTCTCCTTGATATACCTATCTTGTCAGCATTTACTTGGTGAATATCTCCGTTAAGTAAGATATCTGCATACCTACCTCCGTCATATCTACCTAAGTAATGGGCAAGCATTCTAAGTTCAATACCGCTTAAATCCGCTCCAACCATAGTCATACCGGGGGATGCGGTAAATAGTTCTCTAAATTCTTTATCAGCTGGTACTTGAGCTAAATTCGGTTTACGATGAGCACATCTAAATGTGTTCGTACTAACCGAGCAATGGTGATGTATCCGATGCTCACTCGTAACAAGCCTGTTCCAAGCGTTCACGCCTTCGGATATCATTCCAAGCTTCTTCTTTATCGTCAAACATTTCGCACATAGTTTGGAGAAGGGAATATCTATCTCCATCAATGTAATCTCGTCGATAATTGGTTTCCCAGTCGTCGTGGTCTTGCTCAATTTGACTTTGAAATGGGTCTTCAGAATCCATGCTATGTGGTCTCGTGATGTTGGGTTAAACTCCTTTATTCGTTGTATTTCACATCCTTCTCTGTATCCTTGTGTTGCGTTATCTCGTTTAGGAGTGAACAGCGATCCTGCAACGAAAGGGAATTGTCCTCGAAGTATTTCTTGAGTTTGTTCCATCTCGCTTCTGAGAGATGACTCAAGTTCGAAAGCTTTTGATTCATCAAAATACCATCCATGTATCTCTTGTTCTGTTAATATCTGTGCGACTCGATGTTCTAATTTACACGAGTCATCAAGGGGCGGAAGTGTTCGCATAATTTAGTTGTTACTTGTACATCTTGTACGCAATAATCTTGCATTTCTTGTGACCATTCTTTCCAGTCACTTGTTTTACCAAACTCTCCTTTGTATTCTCCTAATCGATAACCATAAGCTTCTAATGAATGTCTGCCATACAGTTGTAATGGCATTCTTGATACGTTTCTTTTCTTATCTATCTCCATCATGTTTGGATGATATAACCTAGATAAGACAAGAGTATCGACAACATTATTACAAGGCTCAAACCAAGAATAAGTTTTCCGAAGAACAGGTAAATCGTAGCCAATAATATTATGACCAACGATAAGATCAGCATGGGTGAGCCAATGCAAAGCTTCCGTGATCGGGTAGGAGTCATCACCTTGATTATTAAATACGAAGGTTTCTTCCTTTTGGGAGTCGTATATGGCGATGCAATGTATCTCAGAAACGTCATGTAATAGTCCGTTAGTTTCGCAATCAAATACCAGCATTTGTTTTTCCGACATATGTTTTATCTTTAAACTTTGCTTTCTTTTTTGCTTCTTTTGTAGGTGGGTTTGGTTTTTTTAATTTGTCCAGCTCAGAAGTCTGTGCTGGGATTGAAAATTGGGTCCGTAGTTTCATTGAATTTACAGGTGGTTTTGTCGTATTTCAATTGAGAAGCCACACCTGTCTCGCCTGAGTATCTATTCTTTAAAACTCTTAATGTCGAGACATCAGCGGGGTTCTGCTGATCGCGCTCTAAAGCAATGACGGTGTCAGATAATTGACTAATGGATGCAGATCCTCTAAGCATTCCAATTGAAACTTTCTGTCCGTCTTCTATTGCCTTATCTCCTTGCGCTCTTCTTAAGTGAGAAACTAAAAATAATTTAATTCCTGTACGTTCAACCAGACTCCTTAAGTCAGTCATGGTTTTGTCTATTGTTCTTCTCTCATCCATATTTCCATCTAGTCCGGATAATAATATGGATAAATGATCGAGAAAAACTACTTTTATATCCAGTCCGAGAGCCATATATTCAATTCGACTGTAGATAATATCCGAAGATAAACTACCAAAATGGTCGTATAAATAAAGGTTCCAACCAGAGATAGTGGAATCGTAAGCATCTTTAAGGGTGGTGTATTCGTGTTCTCCAAGATGTAGGGCTTTACCCACAGCTACTGACATAAGTCCTAAAGCTGTTCGCCTGTTAGATTCTTCTAATGCGATGTACCCGACTTTAGTTCCTGTATTTAACAACTCAGTTGCAAGCTGTCTACAGAATGTACTTTTACCTTGACCAGTTCCTGCGGTTATAGTGGTAAGTTCGCCATAGCGTATGCCATGGGTCATAGATTGCAGTCCAGAAAAGGGATATTCGTGATTACATGGTGGACTGGGAGTTGTTACTTGTTCTAATAACGATTTACCATCAACGATGCCATCCGGCTGATACGGCTTCGCATCCCAGATAGCCCTTCTAATAGCTTCCTTGTTATTGGCTTGGAGCGCATCTGACGCATCTTTGTATTGCTCCAATCTCGCAATCTTGACCTTTCCCAACGGGAGGATTGACGCGGCTTGTTCGACAGCTCTTCTTCCGGCATCGTCATTGTCGAAGAATAGTACGATCTCCTCATAGCCTTGTAGTAAAGGTATTTGTTTCTGAAGATCTTTTTTGGCTGACGCTGCACCGTGAGGTAACGAGACCATCGGCCAGTTCTCCATAGCTTCATAACAGCTCGCAGCATCTAATTCACCTTCAGTAATAACAATACGTTTACCAGTACTAGGGAATAAATGCTGACCAAATAGGGTGTCAGTGGAAACTCCTTCATATTTAAAGTTTTTTAATTTGTCTTTTGTTTTGAATCCCTTAAGGCATCCAGAGCCATCGAAATAAGGGAAGCGTAAGTGTGTCTCGTCTCGATAGATTTTGTATTT
>VTLG01003862.1_pt1 | contig 10829 bp, 15 predicted proteins | sample 4694571 | NCBI WGS metagenome assembly VTLG01 (sample SAMN12604809, study PRJNA352737) | marine metagenome | biome: ENVO:00000447; feature: ENVO:00000209|ENVO:00000569|ENVO:01000036; material: ENVO:00002151; isolation source: viral sequences binned using virsorter ... | reverse complement strand
ACCAGAAGTAGAAGTATTAGTTGAAGCAAACGCATTGTGTCCTCGTTGTACTTCTGCGGTAGTTGTTGCGTTATAAAGTCTTGTTTGATGTCCACCAACTCTAGTTGCTGGTGCTGAAAATTCAATTAAATAACTCCCAGCACCTAATGTAAATTGATTACTAGAAATACTAACAATACCATCAGGATCAGTTATTTCAGTATTTAAATCTCTTGTCCTCCAAGCACCTGACGTAAATGTACCACCATCTGCATTAGATGCTTTCACATCAGCAATAATTGCATAACTTGTAAAAGTTTTCGTTGCTAACATATCTGCATCTACTATTCCATCAGGTAAACCTCCTACTGAGATTCCTGTAACTGTTCCTGATCCGTTAATTCCAATAGGCATAATTTAAACCACCGTAAAGACAGAATTTGCAGGTATAGTAAGAACAACTCCTGAATTAATTGTAATTGGGCCTGCACTTAGAGCATTGCATCCTCCTGCTGGTGGAGAACCCCCACCAAATTGAGTTCCTATTGTGTAATCAGTTGTCATAGTATTTGCATTTTCTGTAAACAACTTGTCAGTTCCGCCTCCAGCTGTGCCTGCTGCATTAGCAAACGAGAGTACACCTGAGCCATTTGTGGTAAGTACTTGCCCTGAACTCCCTGCACTCGTTGGAAAGGTAGCAACTTTAACTCCATTAGCTACAATAGAAACTAATCCTGATCCACTTCTAAATATTCCTGTATCTAAGTCATCAGAGAATGTTATAGAAGGAACTGCAGTAGTTCCATCAGGAAATGTACCTCCTGCATTTAGATAATCAGCTGCTGCAAAAATAACTCCGAAGAAAGATTCTCCTGAAGCAGGAGCAGAACTGAAAACTATATTTGTTCCTAATAATTTAAATCCTGTTGTTCCTGAAGAATCAGGTTCTTGAATTACACCACCAACAGAAATTAATAATTGAGTTTCATATTTTGGAAATGGTATAGGAGCACTTCCACCAACTAATAAAGAAAATGATGTAGTGCTTCCATTAAACGAACTTGAAATATCATCAATCGCTTTGTAATCATTATTTGACCTTAAATTATTACCTATATACGGCATGATTACTGAAATCTTTTATATTCTTCTTCTATTTTACAGAGACTAATTTTTAAGAATTAGGGCCTTTTGTTGATGGTTGTGTGGGCCATACAACATCATCAGGAGTTTTATCTTTATAAGTCTGAGGAATGTCTCTTATAATTTGTCTATATGCAGCCCATTGAGACTGATCTACAGTTGCACCAGTTGTCATTGTCCAGTCTGTATCTTTCAATATTTGATCTCTCGTAGCTCTGATACTATCCCAAGTTAATGCTTCTACATCAGCAGGGTCGGGTGTGTTTGTCTTTACCCACTCAAGATACTCTTGGTAGTTGGTGTTCTCTTCATCTTTAGGAATCAAAGCTCCATCTTCTTTTCTTATTAAAAATTGTGCTGATTCTTTTTTCCCTGTAACAGGATCTGTTCTGTCTGCAACAAGTTTGTAAGTGTAAGTCATAGATTATAGCTCCGCATCATATGTTGCGTTATTTACAAAAATTATAAATGAATCAGATGTTGCTGCCCCTGTTTTAGTTACAACATAATTTATACCTTTACTGTCTAAAAGATAATTTGAACTGACAGTTACATTAGCAAAGCTATCAGTATTTTCTCTACACTGTAAGGAACCATGCGTTGCTGTTGGTGTAGCTCTCATCTCTGGATTAAAAAATACAGTATTAGATGCAATTTCATTTGTTATTAAATATTGAGCAGCATTGTAATAAGGTCTTTGGGCTTGGAAGTAACGCTTGCAAAGCTGAAGCTCCTGTTCGGCTGACCTATGCTCAAAATCTGTTGCCACGCTACCTACTTCTAACTGTATTCCTGTAATTTCAAATGTTGCATTATTTGTTGTATACCAAGTAGAGGTCATATCTGGTGTTCTAGATGTATTATCTAAAGCAGCCCATGCGTTTAAAGGTCTTGTTCCTGTCCTATTAGTTCCCTGAAATATACTCCAAACAATAAATACACCCACTCCATTATCATTATTAAAAACTAAATTTGTATTTCCAGGGATTGTCTTTGTTATTTTTGTCCATGTATCAGCAGTTAAAGTACCTGTTTCCATTACATAACGATATTGACTGCCATTATCTGATTGAATCGTGAAGTAGAAATTCTGTTCAACACTTGATTTAACCCAAAAAGAAATAGTTATTTTACTTGAGCTAGATTTATGATTCCATCCAGAAGTAGCTAAATCTTGATCCTCGACTGTATAAACAAATGAAACAGCATCATCAGCACCAGCACCACTTGTTTGATTTCCATTTGTTACCTTAAATGCTTTTCTAAAACCTAAAGTGTATGGTGTAGTACCTGCTACAACATCTGCCTGTGAGTGAGTAGGTGCTGCATCAGTCCCAGTTGTGGAAATTCTAATTCTATCAACACTTCCATAAGTGTTTGCTGTAGATGACGTACCACGTTGAGCTACTTGCATAGCTCCATTAATTATTAAATTTTTATTCTGCCCTAATTTTTTAGATAATTCTGTTCCTAAATTAGAGGTCTTTACGTTTGTAGAAAGCCTTTCTGAACTTACTGTATTAAGAGCCATGTTCTATACCTCCTTAAGTTTGATCTAGATAACTTACAGTTGCATCTATTGCACTAGCAGTAGCAGCTCTAATCCTCAAGACATCATTAGCTTGCATAATTATTTTCGATCCTGATATTATTTCTAAAGCACTTCCTGCAGGGACAGGAGCATTTTTTATAAGGTGTACATCATCACCACTAGTGACGAGAAAAACATCTACTTGCACACTCGATGCAGAAGTATTTGTTAAAAGGATACTTAATAGAACTAAAGTTGAACTACCGCTTGCGGTTACGATATTCGTATTAGTGCTACTTACAGCATCTGTAACAACATTAGTTTTAGTGTCACTTTTGAAGGTATTCGCCATATCAGCCTAGTGCAAGAATTAATGCAATTTGATCAGAAAAATTGGTAGTAGTTGCAGATAATGTTCCCGTTATAGTCACATTACCTGGAATTGTTACTGCCCCATTAGAATCTATTGTAAGACGTGCAACTCCTCCAGTTACTAATGTGAGTTGATCATTAACGGGACTAATTAATCCTGTATTAGGATCTCCATTAAACTTAAGAGCACAATTATTCAGGTCACCAGTCTTTGCAAATAATGAATTGGAACCATCTTGTCTTAGTAATGGAAAACCTCCATTAGTTATTGCATCATGAATTACAACAGTTTTTAACGAGGTATCTACGGTGACTTCACCTTCAGCACCTTTAAATCCTGAGTGCTCTGCTGTTGTTCCTCTTCTAAATTGAACTTGAGTTGCCATAATACTATCCTAAAGCCACTGCTATTGCAGTAGCAAAATCTTCTGTGGTGAGTGTAGCTATATCCTTACCATCAACTGTTCCTGATACTGTTATATTTCCTGTTACATCAAGTCCTGCTGCAAGATCTAAATTATAATTAATATCAACGTGTTTATCTGTATTTATTTTTATGATTGGGTCGGCTGAATCATTTTGATCTACTTGCCATTTTCCTTGAGAGGAAAATATTTTGTAATCAGGATTATTATTTGAGTCCATAAATTTTACTGTCCCACCAGCGTTGTTATCAAAAGTTAATGTACTCCCGTTACAAGTTATATTTCCAGCTACAGTTAAACCTGATTCAAAATTAGGATTATGTTCTTTTGTAATAAGTGTTCCATTTTTATTTTGAATAGTAAGGGTTCTAGTGACTCCACTACCAAGTGCTGAAACATCAAAAGCTACTTGTTTTGTAGTATCAGTACTATCAATAATTCTGAAACCACTAGTCTTTGTAACAACAGCATCAGATGTTAAGGATGTTATTCCAGTCAAAGTTGTGACACTACTTCCAAGAGCAACCGCTGAACTTCCAATTGTTACTGTGCTATTTGCAAGATTACTGTTAGCAATTGAGGATGCAGTAGTTAGAACAGTTCCTGTTTCAGCTGGAAGAGTTATAGTTACATCAGCAGTTGATGCAGGTCCTTTTAAAGTTGCAGAATTTGTTCCATTATCAGTATCTTCTTTAAAAACTATACTTCCTGCAGAAGTTGAAGATCCTGTAAGAATTGGGTCAGTAAGGCTTTTATTTGTTAAAGTTTCAGTACCTGTGGTTGAGACTAATGTGGCATCTGAAACAGCAGTATTAAATTGAGCAAAAGTTCCTGTTAAAGTATTATTTGCTAAATTTACAGATTTATTTGTAAGAGTTTCAGAGCCTGTAGTAGAAACAAGAGTTGCATCGGTAACAGCAGTGTTGAACTGAGCTAGGGTTCCAGATATTGTATTTGATCCAAGAGCTAAAGTTTTATTTGTAAGAGTTACTGAATTATCTAAAGTCACAGGATAAGAAATATCACTCGTTAAAGCAACTGTTCCACCTGCGTCTGGAAAAGTTATAGTTCTATCTGCAGTTGGATCTGTAACAGCTAAAGTTGTTTCAAACTCATTATCTGTAGAACCTTCAAAATTTATACTTCCATTCGATCCGTTTATTGATATTGCATTAGCTCCACTTCCAGCTATTAATATACTAGATGTTAAAGAAGTCAATCCAGTAAAAGTTCCTTGAGTAGCTCCGAGAGAAACACTGGTGCTTCCAATAGTTACCGCTGAATTAGCTAACTGTGCATTTGGAATTGCACTAGTTCCTATTTCACCAGAAGTTGAGTTATATGTTAATCCTGATCCAGATGCAACACTTACTGAACCTCTAGCTCTTGCATTAGTAAAATATTGATTTGTGCCCTCACTTAAATCGGTTGTACTATTTCCAGCAAAATCTAATTTATCTGCAGAAGAATTTAACTCCTGAAAAAGACCAGAAACAAGTACTAACGCCTTCCTAGTTGCCATTTTATATCTCGATCAAGTCCTTAACCAAAAGAACTTATTTATATTTATTTTACGACTACCAAATATCAGGAAAGAAGTATCTCAGGCTCTACTTTTATAATAAATTGTGCAGAGGTCCCAGCTTCTCCTACAGGGACAACAAAATGTCCAGTTGTTGTGGGAGGTGTCTCAACTATTCCTCCAGCACTAGAGGGAGATAAAAAATAATTATTTCCTGCATTTAATCCAGAAGTTGCTATAACTCCTCTTACTATTGAACGAACTTGTTGACCAGCAGTTTGTGTCGTTTCAGCAAATCCAGCTACCTTAGCTTTTTCTCTAGTATCGTTAGCAATAGCTCTTCCTAATTTTCCATCACTGTCTCTACAAAATAAAGCTTCACCTTGAGTCACATCCTCAAAACATTCAGCCACATAACCAACCACTTTAAAAACTATTTGATTTGGCATTGTGGATCTTAAATCCTGTAGAGAGCCTACAAATCCTACATAATTTGGAGAGTAGGGTTGGTTTACATCAACGCTAGACATTATCTTAAAAGAATTGGTGGCTCAGGTTGTATTGCAAATTCTGTTGCGGTAACACTTTCTCCGACTCTTACTACTGCTTGACCAGCACTTGAAGGTGCGGTTGTAGTTATAGCACCTGCAGTAGTGGGTGAAAGAAAATGTAAATCTCCTGCATTTAAACTTGAAAAAGTTTTGATACCCATAACCACAACTTTTATTGTTGCTCCTGATATTCCATTAGTATTGGCAAATCCAACTACTGTAGCATTTTCTAAAGTACCATCTGCTGCACTAGCTTTCCCTACTTTACCGTCGGAAGTTCTAATAAATAATGCATCTCCGTCTGCAACTGCTTCAAATGTTTCAGCATCAAATCCAATCTGTAAAGGAGCAAATGTTGGAAAACCTTCTTTTAAATCAATAATTGCATCGGTTAAACCTCTGAAATTTGGCTCATAAGGTGAGCGAGTCATTGCAAAACTATTACCTGTCATTAAGTCAACTAAGACAGTAATAGCACCTTCTATATTTGGTTCGTACCCTGTAGCCATAATATTTGCATATAATTATCTATTTTAAACTGTGCCTACCATTATAATTAAATTATGGAACCTCAAGTTATTGCAGCTATTATTTCAGGAAGTGTTGGAGCCTTTGCTGGTATATCAAGGGCTTTAGGTAATTTTAATAAAAAATTGGACAGAAGATTTGAAAATATTGAAAAAAATGTAGAAAAATTAAAATATGAAGTTTTACATGATTATGTCTTAAAAGAAGATTTTTTAAGAGAAATGCAAGCAGTTCATAGTAAATTAGATAGAATTTTAGATCATTTATTAAATAAATAATTAAGAAGCAGGACCTATCAGAATCCAATTATTAATTGCAGATAAATATATTTTTAAAGATCCCCCAGCATTTGTATCCCAAACTAATTGACCATTAACAGGATTAGCAGGTAATCCAGCAGAAACAGATGCTACTGCTTTTACAATTTGAAAAGATGATCCGTCATGGACTTTAAATATATGCGTACTGGCTGTATCTAACCAAGTCTCACCCTTACTAGAAGATGTGAATCCTGCAGGTAAGTTGTTAGGTGCAGTAGATCCAATATGAACTGGACCTACTTTAATTAGACCAGTGCTTGGAGATGCCGTATTATCTGCAAAAAATAAACCTGGACTTACACTATTATTATTTACAGCTAATTCACCAGCTCCTAATCTTATTGGAAAAGGTCTGTCATGTGCTGTGCTCGATCTACGAGATTGAATCTGTACTGCCATAATTAGACATTTATATATAGTCCTGCATCTACTACTGTATCTTGGGCAGTCTCTGGATTATATGTACCAGCATCCATGTTACTTGTATTGACTGCAGAATCTAATAATTCCCCATTTATATAATCTCCTGCTTGTAATAAACCTGCTTCGAAAACATTTGTAAATTCCGATAAAGGTTTATTTATAATTCCAAATTTTACATCATCTAAAACTGTTGGGGCTTTATTAAATAATTTATTTACCATAGCAATCATTCTGTTCGTAGTATTAAAAGCTTTACCTGATCTGTTTAAACCTCCAGTTTCATCTCTTTTTAAACTATCAGTCAAAGTCATAGCTATAACAGATGGATCAAAATTAGCTACATCTTGAGGTAAGTTAAAATCACCAATAATATTTTTATTACCCTCCCATTTTGTTGATCGATTATATAAAGCAAATACTTCAACAGCTTCTTGCATTTTTCTTTTTTCTTTTGCCCATCTTTTTTCCCAACTTTCTAGACCTTTTCCAATTGGTTTATCACTAGGCTCTAACAACCATGCTCCAACATACTCATGTTTCTTTAAATTTTCTACAGTTACATATCCACCAGTAGTTTGTGTAAATGGATAAACAACAGTAAAACTATTTGGATTAGGAACATCAGTAATTGTATATTCACCTGATATTGCATTTCCACTTGTAAAATTTAATTGAATTTTATCGTTTTTATTTAAATTATGATTCTCAAAATCTACAGTAATATTTACACCACTTTGATTATATTTTGCTGCTAATTTAAGTGGCTCATTGCCTTCATCATGTAGTATTGACCACATAGCAGCGTAAATATGCTTACACCAACGAAGTTGATAATATTGTAAATTTTGAAAAGAATCTTGTTTTTCATCTTCATATTCAGGTAATTCATAAAAATTATTTATAGTGACATAACCTAAATCTCTAAATACACCAGGCTCATCTCTCCTTTCATCTAAAGATCCATCATTTTGGATAATATTTCCAGGTTTTGTATCTCGGATTGCAGTTACAGGAAATTTCTCATGGTTTTTTTGACTAAATAAATCATAACTATCTCTTCTTGAGAAATCCTGACAAGAACAATTCCATCTTAATTCTGTAGTTAAAAATCTACCTACTGCAAAACCTCTATGAGCTGGTACAGTTGTTTTAGCAATTGTATCTACAGTTTTTGCTCCATAACTATCTGCTTTTTGAAAAATAATTTCATTTGTAGTTGCATCAGATCCTGTTACTGTATATCCAACATAATCGTCATATCTAAATCCTCTTATTAATCTAAATAATTTTAAATTTCCTGAAGTTGTGCCAGTAGGTATTGACGTGAATTTAAACTGTGTAGTACTCGTAACTTCAATTTTATATCTACCCGATAAAAGAGCTCCCGTACTTACTTCAACAAAAACTTTATTATCTGTAGATAATCCATGAGGAGAACTACAATTAACAGTGACTGTAGATCCCGATCTTGAATATGTAGAAGATATTCCTGAATCTCTCTCAACTATCCTATCTGCCATTCTTTCCCCTGCTAAGAAAGCAACTTCAGTTGGTAATGATCTAAGTTTTACTCTTATAAATCTCCAACGAGTGTCATTAAATTCTGTTGAATTATGATAAACAACATTTCCTGAAGTTGTAGCAGAATTTGAAGCGGTTAAGGTAAAGGTATTCTGTGTCTTACTTACAATTGTTAGAGTCTCATCTGTCGCACTACCTGTAGATATATCTAAATAAACATTATCGCCTGAAAAAAGTCCGTGATCAGTTTTTGTAACTATCAAAGTAGTTCCATTTTGTGAGTATGTTGCATTTACCTGTGGTGCTAAATATCTGACATCTAATATTGGTAACCCAAAATCATAAAAACTAAAACCATCTGTATCTCTCATCCCACAAATATGTTCTCCTAATTCTTGATTAGTTGAAGGAAAAGTAAATATTCTTGCAGGTATAAAAACTCCAGGGAATTGTTGAAATGTAAAAAATAATCTATAATCTCCTCTTCTATCTCTTTCTTTAGAAGTAGATCCTAATATTTGTTGTGTAAATGTATATAATTCATAGCCTCTTCTCCATCTAGTCCATAAAGAATCTTGATTATAAAATTTAACTTCACTCTCTAGTGCATATCCATCAGAACCTCGTGGATAAATACTAGGTTTTTTTGGAATATTCTCAAAGTTTTTAAAACTATTTTTTAATTCGAAATTAGATTTATCTTCGAATTTTTTAAATCCGAATGACATAATCTTTAATAGAAACCACCCTGTACGTTACAATAAAATCCATTTGTCAAAGCAGTAGAACCACTTGCTGCTACATATAATGCTTGACCTCTTCTTAACATTAGACCTCTTTGCTTTGGAGCAATTTCATTATTAGATCCAGCAAAATTTGAAGCTCCTGATTGAACTGTAGGATGATTAATTAAAGGTAGCTTTTCAGTTAATGTTGTACTTAGTATTTGATTTTCTGCTACTTGAGGAATACTTTGAGTAAATAAAGGAAAGAACTGATTAATATTTGTAATTGTTCCTGCACTTACTAAATAAAAACAAAAGTCTATTGGTAAAGAAACAGCTACATTTCCAGTGATTGTTGCTCCACCAGCGATAGTTGGTATTGTTATATCAAAAGTAGTTGCAGTAAAATTTGATGAATCTATAACTGTAAACGTATCATCCGTAGGTACAGTCCCTGAGTTATATGTTAAAAAATCACAAAATAATTTTTGTCCAATTTCTAAATTATGTCCACCTGAAACTGTAATAGTACAGGTAGCGTTAGTAGCAGAATATGTGGCTGTAGTAGCAGTTACAGCATCAAGTTTCTGTATAGATCTCTTCGAATATGTAAACCAAATCTCGTCTATATATGCCCCACTTATAGAAGTATCAGTTAATGCAGAGTCAACATCAAATACTTTTGTTGCATTACCAACAGCTGTTGGTATTAAACTTGTTAAAAAAGACTGTCCAGACGAAACTGTACACAGTGTCGAATTGGTTGCTGGGCGATCAACCATTAATGGTTGTTTGTTTGAACTACTACTTGCCACGTTTATTTATTCATAGGACTTGTTTTAATTATATAGGAAGGCTTTTTTACTTATCTTTCTTTTCTTCTTTTTTATTCTTCATCATTTTGGATTTATCTAAAGCCTCTTTCCTTTTTTCCTTATCAGACATTTCCTTGCCATCTTCCTTCTTTTTATTTTTATTTTTAAAATATTCTAATAGTTGTGGTGGCATCTTTTTCTTAGCCATTTAAGCTTCCTCCTCCCTTTCAATTGGAATGTCTAAAGTTTGAGTAAATCGTCTAGGTAAATTAGTACCTTTTGTATAAGAAAAAGGTGCTTCATCAGGACGTACAGCGAATATATCTACTCGCTTTTCTCCTGCCATTCTAATACGTCTACCTTTGAAGGGGCTTGCTTTCTGTCTCTCTCTTGGACTAATAATATCTCTATCTCTTTTTATACCTAAAGTATATCCAAGTTTAGTTGAGGGCAAAACCATTATCTATGATTAACCTCTAAAAGTATTCTTGTTCCTACAGCAACGTCTGCTGGTCCTGGCAGAGCTTGTATAAATTCTGCACCTTCTCTATTAAATCTATATCTAGCTTGAGCTGGATTTCTATAATTTGGAACATATAAATGCATTGCTAATCTATCTGTTTCATAAATATAAATTTCTGTCCAAGTTTTTAAAGTTTCACGAAAATCTGAAGTTGCAACTGTTCTATCAACGTCACCAGCAATACTTTCTATTCTGTTTCTTGGAATAGTATCGTTGTTAATACTTCCAGTCATGTCTGTTCGCTTTTCAGCTTCATCACAACGACCTAATTGTTCAACAATTTTACTAACCCAAAAAGAATCTTGTACATTATTTAGTGCTTCTTCAAGCCTAGCCTGATCACCAGCAGGTATTGAAGTTAAGTTATAACCTAAATGCCAACGTACTTTTGATTGTAAAAAGGTATCAAGCTTCATTCAAACAAGTAAAATTTACCTGTTACTAGTCTACT
>VTLG01015504.1_pt1 | contig 10830 bp, 3 predicted proteins | sample 4694571 | NCBI WGS metagenome assembly VTLG01 (sample SAMN12604809, study PRJNA352737) | marine metagenome | biome: ENVO:00000447; feature: ENVO:00000209|ENVO:00000569|ENVO:01000036; material: ENVO:00002151; isolation source: viral sequences binned using virsorter ... | reverse complement strand
GTCTACGTTGAATGAAACGTTACGTGACCTAATCCAAGGTATTACACTTTGTGATAGTTGTGAATCACCTAATGACTTTCTTTCAATCTTAGGAACAACCTTTGTCCTTACACCTTGTCTTGCCTGGTTGTTAACAACACGCCAAGTCCTTCTTTCGTGCACGAATAGTGCCTGTCTTCCTTGTCCGTGACCCAATCTACCGAGTCTACGACCACCTGCACTGAATGAACCTGACCTGTTTCTCCATCTACTTGTAGATTGTAGTGATTCACCTGTCCAGTTTGTCTGCCAACTACCCCATTGGATAGGTGCAAAACCATTCTGGTCAATCTGAAGGTCTCTTGCAACAGCAGAGAAGTCTCCTTCTACGTTTTCTACACGAGCTGGTAATCGCTTAATGTCAACCCAGTCATCAGATGCAGGAGTTAGGTCAATACGACCGATGAAAGTAAACACGTTGAATGGGTTTACATTCTCTACCCTAGATGCATATGGTTGAGTGATAACAACTTGGTCTTCATATGGTAGACATACCATATTACCTTTAGTCTTAACGACGTTAGAGGAAGCTGCTAAGTTAAATTCTAGTGGGACGTTAGTTGTGAAGTGAGATGGTCTCAAATGACCCATCCTAAAGTCCATGGAGCACTTGTAGTCAACGTTGAGCACATCACCTAAGGTGTGGTCAGTAAAGTCATCTACAACATATCCATTCTTCAGACGGTCGAAACCATTATCATCATACGTCTTAGTATTATCTGCTTGGATTTCAAGCAATGATAGAGAGGTATAGTATTCAACGTGAGATAGACGTGTCTCTAAGTCACCGATATCCTTCATGGTATATCGACGAATAATCTCAGGTGTAATTAAGATATCCCTTTCTACATCATATGTGTATGGTCTATACTCAATAGCTGCTAACAACATAGCATTCTGAATACCATCAGGAGGTGGTAAATCCTCAGAGGATACACCTTTGACTATCTTCAGTTCGTTATCATGTGTTAGGAAGAGTTTATCTGACCGTGGGAGATAGTATGCATAGTCCATACGAATCTCAGTTGCTACCTTCGGTATATCGAAGATAGTAGATCCACCAACACCACCAGAGGTATCAAACTGTCTTGCAGCGAAATCTAGTGATGCACAGTTTACATAATATGGTGCAGTTATAGTACCTGTACCTGATGCTAACTCACCTACACCTGGACGGAAGTCCACTTGGTCTCTTAGGAAGTTAATTGATCCATCAAGTTTATAGTTTGGTATATCTTTATAAGTGATACCAGTATATGACTGTGCTGAGAAGTAATCTCCAGATGATTCATGTACGAAGTAGTCAAATATAACTAGGAGTTTACGGATAGGTGGAGTAAATCCTGGAAGTCTTTGTAAGCGACACACATCATAGAAGTGTGCTTTCTGCCCTGGTTCTAAATCAAACTGAGTAGTAATAACTTTACTACCTTTGGCCACTGACCCTTCAGCGTCGTCAATAATTGCCGTTAATGGGTTAGAGTCATCATCTACACCAGTTATGGTTTCACCTGCTATAAATGGTATCTCATTTAATTGTGTGAAATGTAGTCTTAAAGTAGAGTTAATAAACTGAATAACCCGTCCTCTAGCACCTGATGTTTGTCCTATAACTACAGTCCCACTATCAAAGAAGGTTGATTCTGTTAGTACACAATAAGGAGCAAATGCTTCATTATCATTCTCAGACTCATATACAGCATGAATCTTATAGACATCATTCAATGCGAATGAAATATCTTCGTCTTCAATACGTGTGCCATACAAGTTACCATAGGCAAGACCGTATTTTTGGACATCGTTATTCTCACGAGTCCTAATGACCTTCATCGCTCTCATCTTAGCGGCGGTCTTAATCTTCTTGGTAACAATATTCTTAGATACCAATGCAGTTAGTTTGACAGTAGATACGTTTGCTAAACCGTCAATAGTAACTGACTGTCTGTCAGCACCAAAGGTAACTGTCAAAACACCTGAGTCATTTAATGCATCAATGTTAAGGTTGTCACCAACACTCCATGCACTTCCAGATTCTGCTACGATTGTAAGGATATAGTTTTCATCATCCAATGTAGCAAACTGCTCTGATTCTGGTAGTGATACAGTAACACCACCTGATACAACAGTCTTGTTAGCGAATGACCTATAGACAAAGAATGATTCGTCAGAGATAGACTTCATAGAAGTCCTAGGTGTGTCAATAGACAATTCACCATTCTGATAGTCCTTCTGGAATACAAAAGGACGCATCCTTACGATTGTAGAATACTCAGTAGGAGCACCAGTTAAACTACCCTTTGTCAGAGTATTATCAACTCTGGCCGTTTGAGTAAGGTAATCGAAAATATTATAGCTACTTCCTGTATGTGAGTTGCCAGGGTATACCTTGATATACTGTGGGTCTACTCTTTCAATACGAGTGCTTGCTTCACCCTCTCCAGTAGAGTTTGTATGGGTAATAACGTCTCCTGCACGGAGGTCTTCTGCATACTTACTACGGAAACCAGTAATGGTTTTAGTACCTGAAGTGATGTCTAGGGTATGTGTTGACCCTGTTAATTCTCTTACATCGTTAAGTAACCAGTTAGCACCAAAGATAATAGTGTTACTTGCGTTTCTACCACGACATGTTCTTGTGTCAGTGATGTTAAAGGTATGGACAGCATCTAGAGTACCAACTACTCGACCGTCTCTTTCAATAACTTCACCTGGATTAAAGTTACCAGATACCTGCTCTAGCATACAGTGGTTACCTGCACCAGCATCTGCTACAAATCCTTTTGCTCTTGATGTCCTTCCGACTAATACATCTCCAACGTTGACTGTAGTATTACCTGCAACGAAGTTAATGGCAGTCCACATCTGGGCATCCATTATCCACAAATCCCATGTGTCTGTGGTATCTTCCTGTAACTGTACAGTACGACACCTACCAATCTGTCTACCTACGACAGTGTTAGTAGTGTTGAGTGTCCAGTCATCATATAATTCTAATGTCTGGTATGCGGATGTAACACCTTCACCTGTTAGGTCTGGCCATCCATACACATCGTAGACTTTTACAAACTGTCCTAATCTAAATGCTAGGATAGCGTTTTGGACTGATTCAAAGTCCCTTGGTTTAGGAGCATCAACATATTGTGGTGTTAGAAACTCAGTCCTATAACCTTTAACGTATGCTCTACCTGGTGATACCTCAAAAGATATCAGGTCATCTGATGCTATAGCACCACCTGATGTTAATTCTCCTGCACGGTATACACCATTATTAAATCCATCATCTAAGTTTTCCCTTGCAGTAACACTGAAGGTATCAATTACATAGTCTCCACTTTCTTCAAAGGTCCGTCTTGCGAGAGATCTTTCAAGCTCTGAATATGCTGTATGATTAACAAACTGCTCAACCTTTGAGTTGTTGATACGCAGTAATTCAATGAAGTTCTTGTCAGTTTCGTCGTTGATTGCTTTCTTGACGAGAGCAGTTTTAATTCTAAATCTGTGACCACCTGGAGCAGAGTAGTTAGATGTCCCAGCCGCATTATCATTAAGAGACGGATCGTCTTCTGGAGTGACAATGGATTCTGAAACTTCAAGTCCAACCCTGTAGGAAGGATTGTTGCTATATTGCTCAAGGATAAGGTGAGACGATGGTACATCTACGAAGTGTCCTCTGATAAAGTATACACCTGCATTAATATATGCAGTAGAAGCGACAGCAGTTGAATCCACTGGAAGCAACTGTGCGAATGGTGACCCAACTTCAATTAGAGTTGTGCCAAACGTAATCTCATTCTCAGCGAGTAATTGCTCGTTTGGTTGGAAACCTTTAATGGAGGTATCGGAAACAGTATCACCTGACTCAATATACTTAACATACAGAGTGACATAGCCACGTGAAGACTCTGTAGAAGGAATTGAATATAATACTTTTGCTTTAATACCTGTTGTTATGCCCTCGATAATCTGACCGCTTAATTGTGTCCTATAGGTTTCAACATCTACACCTAAAAAGGACTGCTGTAGGACAATTGCTTGCACCTGTAGGTCATATCCGACCTGACCAGGGATAACCATAGCACCTTCTTTAAAGAAGTGCTGACCAACAGACTCCAACTGATTCTGAAGAATCGATTGCATAGTCGTAAGTTCTCTTGCCTGGATAGGATATCCTGGTCGGAAGAGGACTCTGTAAAAATTCTTGTCCTTATCGAAATCATCAAAGTAAGGACTAATGTTTAAATTAGTATTCTGTGGCATGTCTTTAGAACTCGATTACGATCTTGATGTCTTCGATTTGGTCACCAGCACGAGTAATCGCACCTCTGTTATCTATGTAAATAACCTCACCTGAGTTGGGGTCAACTTCAGCTTTGGCGTAACCATTAGTGAATGCCATACCCAAATCATACTCAGCGTTGTTAATAACCCTCGTAGAGGATCCAGAAACAATCGGGAAGTTGATGTCTGGGTCAGCAGAAGCACCTGAAGTAGCACCCACAACTGGGTTACCACCTTCAAATTCAATTAGGTTTCCAGTGAATTCTGGGAATACACCGTCAATCCTATTCTGATAGTATTTCAAAACTTTAGTAATTGCATTCCATGAAATAACCCGACCTCTAGCAGTCACTTGCTGACCACCTACAGTTCGGGACTGGGTTACAATCTCATCAGTCTGGAAGTTACCTGTAAACGTAGGAGAGAAGATTACCGCCTTCGTTGCAGATAATGTTAACTCAGAAGTTAATTCCTGAGTGCCATACTTGTTTGGGTTAATGACTAGACCAATACGACGATAGTCGTTATCAGTTGGGAAGTCACCACTACCCTCATCGTATGTAAACTTGGTGTTAATCATGACTCTGAAACCACCTAGCTCAGTAGCTGGGACAGCACCATGACCTTCAACGGGAGCAATTACGACTTCGACGCTACCACCTGTTCCTGTGCCAGCTCCGATACCGTTTACCTCATCAATAATTACTTTACCGAATGTATATCCACTACCACCAGATGTTACAGTGGCAGATACAATACGACCACCATCAACAACAAGTGATACACGACCACCTACACCATCTCCTTTAATAGGGACGTTTTCATAGGTGCCGTTGTTATATCCTGCACCTGATGATGCAATAATAACTGTGTCAATCTCTCCACCAACAGCGTCTGCTACAACAGCAGTATCTGATAGCACAGGCATATACTCATTGGAGAAGAATTTTAAGACTTGACCAACAGGGATCGTGTACATATACTTCCAACGGTAGCCATCAGCAGTTGTGATAATGCTGGTGGACGTTCCTGTAGGTTCAACAGTAGAAGGTTTACCGTTAGGATCAGAAGGAGATGTGCCGTTGTAAATGCACTTGTATACTTGATAGGACGAGTTAACAACGTAAAAGTCCGCATCATATAACTTCGTAGCACCTGACGATGCTGTCTTAGTTGAGGAATAATCATGGCGGTACATATCATAAACATAACCCAGACCACCAGTAGTCTGCTCTGGGGGAATCCAGTCGGTACGACGGATTACTTGAATGGTGTCATTAGCTAACACTCTCTTCAAGGATATCATATCCGAATAGTCATCGGAAAATTCTTGGAATGAATCTACTGGGTCTGGAGGTGCATTCTCGTTATCCCACGGTTGTGGTCTACCGATGAAGACGTATAGACGATCCCGACTAGCACCTGCCAATAGGTCAGATTGTGTAGCATCAGGACCCTCAAGAGCCTTCCTGAACCTCTCGGCAGTAAATATTCTAAATTGGTCGGTAAGTAACGCCATTACTTTACAATTGCCTTCTTTTTATTTATGGGACTAATCTTCCTCATCTCTGAGGTAGGTAGTATATTCTATAGAATCTATGACTGCGGTTGCACCTGTTGAGTTACCTCTTAAGGTTTCACCCTTCTGGAACTTGTAGTTTGCTCCTGCTGAAGTCATACTTTTAACTGTTACAACCACTTCATTAGCACTTTCGCCAACAGCGACTGCTGTATTTGTTGCTGTAATTCCCGAAGTGAGTCCTTCGGATGCCTCAACAGCAGTATATGCAGCAGAGGATGCAGTATATGTTGCTTTGATGACAGCACCAGATTCATGAGCATCTCCATCACCCAGTGCTCCAGCACCTTGTATGGTTGCAACTAATGAATTCTGACTACCATCATATATTTGGTCACCAGCTTGGAATAAGGTAGTATTTGTGCCACCTAATGTCTCTTCGATACCATAGAGTGAAGATGCTATACCACCATCTAGTGATATTTGATTTTCAAACTCAGTATTAGTATTGATTAAGTCAGCAATACCATCTCCAAGGCCATCTAATTCTGCTATGTCCTCGAATGCTCTATTTAGGATAGCACCAAAGGGAACAGTGAATGTAACAATATCATTACCAACAGATTCAACCAAATTATGTGGTGCTACACCAGTGCCTGACGCACCAGCAGTACCAGCAACGAATGCTATAATCTTTGCCTTCTCATTAGACCTACCACCATCGATGAATGCTAATTCATCAACCTGGAAGGTAAGGTAAAGTGCCCTATTAGTAGGATCCCAGTCATATACAATAGCAACTCTGTTAGTAGAGCTTTCAATAACACGTCTTACTTTGTCAGTAACTTGGAAATTATACTGAGTAAGACCTGTGTCTGGGTCATCCTGTAGGTTATCAAGAATAACCTTCTGGTCAAATCTGAAATTAATACCTCTATCACAACCAGTCAATGAAGTAGCAGTCTTACCAGTATATCTAATAACTTCTCTACCAATCAAGACTTTACCTGATCCTGGATAAGGATTGGTTGTCTCAACATGCAGAGTAGTTTGGTTTGAGTCTGCGTCTTCTAATAGACCTGTGAGGTTGTAGAGGACTGAGTTAAGTGACTGCCTATTTCTAGCAGACCTAACAAGGTCGGTGTCTCTAGTAAATATAATCTCAGGGTCTGTGGTATATCCTCCACCACCAGACAAGAGGTCAATATTTGTAATAACACCTAGGTTAATAAACGCTTCGGCCGTTGCTCCACTACCGCCGCCTTTAATTATTTGTATAAGAGGAGGTGTCTCAAAGAATTCACCCTGATTAGTCAGAGTGATAGATGTGACTGCTCCAAAACGATTGACACTAGCAACACCAGTAGCACCGTCTCCACCACCACCTGAGATGATGATGTTAACATCTTCCTCAGTATAGTTTCTTCCTTCTTCTTCAATAGCAAGACCAGTTACCAGTCCAGTAACAGCAACAAGCTCACTACCAGACCCACCACCACCTTGTATCTCAGCAGTAGCATTAAAATACTGGTCACCTGGAGTGGTTATCTGAATGAAATCTAATGCACCAGAACCATCATCCTTAAGGTAAACGTTACCAGTAGCAGTTTGAGATGAGTTTTCATCTTCAATAACAAGACGCAATGGGTCATAACCCTCACCTGGATCCAATACCTCAACAGCAATTATCTCACCATTATTGGCGATTACTGCTCTTAATACTGCATCTCTAATTGGTGTGCCGCAATTGCCTATCCGAAGTCTTGGTGGGTCATTAGGATCATAGTCCTGACCACCATCGTTCACATAGACATCCCTGACCCCAAAAATACTATTAAATATCGGGGTTATCTGAGCACCACTACCAGGGACTGTTCTTGTCATATTAGACTACCACTAAGTTTCCCGTCATTGCGGAATGAATTGTGCATTGATAAACATAGGTTGTGCCAGCAGCAAGAGTCTGAGGGACTGTCCAATACTGCACACCTGTTTGTGTTCCAGTAACACCATTGGTAACAGCAGTACCACCAGCAGTCTGCCTTAAGGCAAATGGGTGACCTGCACCAGTTGAGTTATAGAATCTATAGGTGAAACCTCTATACACATAGATGTCTGGGTTGTCCTCGGTTGCATTAACACCACCACCCTCAATTCTATATGAACCAGCTAGATGACTAACTGTGAATCCAATAGAAGGACTCTCTGCTACAACCCAAACACCATTATCCTCATCATAGATAAGGGTATCTCCTTCTGTTGCAGTAGCAGGTAATGGGTTAACAACACTTAGAGTTACAGTATTTGATGTAACAGCAGTTGATATATGGTTTGCTGCTCCGACAACACTTAGAGTTGAAGTTGCCAACTGTGCTGTAGTTGTACCAGTATCTCCAGTAACTGTCTTATAAACTTCCTGAGTTACGTTAGGTAAGTCATTAGTTATTGTGAGGTTATCTCCAGAGATAGCAGTAGATACTCCAGTACCACCAATGAAGTTAATCGTGCTAGTTGTAGATGTAGCAGTTTTATTTCCAGAATCACTTCCTATTACACTGTATAGATTTTGAGCTGGGTCACCCAAGGTGCCCGTCATAGTTATTGTGAGGGTGTCTCCTGCGATTGCAGTCGAGATATTAGTGCCTCCCGCAACTGTAAGGACATCAGTAGGAGCACTAGCAGTAGTACTGCCAGTGTCAGCAGAGATTCCTTCAAAGAGGTTTTGAGTGGTGCCACCACCTCCTCCTTCAGATGTTTCATCATTTGCAGCATACCAGTGGGAGTTAGATGCACTCCATTTTAATACTTGTCCGTCAGAGGGTCCACCTCCAACTGTCATGTCAACGTCACCAATTTTACCAATGCTTGATGTGACATCAACTAATTCTACCCAGTTACCAGCATGAGCAAAGTATCCCTTTCCTTCACTATGGGCATGGGCAAACATACCATGATAGGTAGTTGCGTCTGGAAGACCAGCAACATCTGGAAAATGATTAGACCACTTTAACTTACCATCTGCACCATCAATTATAGTCAGAGCATCGCCAGTACTACCTGTCCAAAACTTAATGTCTCCCGTACCGTTAGGTTTGAGAGTTATATTTCCATCACTAGATGATATAATGTCGTGTCCGTTAACACTTAGGTCTTCTGAAAGTGCATTTAATCCACCCTCAACGAACGCAGATCCATTCCATTTAAGGAATTGACCGCTACTTGGTGTCCCGACGCTAATCTGAAGGTTGGTGTCGTTACCGAGAGCTGTGTATAACTCATCTATGATACTATTAAGTTTAATAGCACCATCTCTCAGACTATCACCAGTCCCGTCGTTAGCTGCCGAGCCAATATTTAGATTTTGCTTAGGCATTGGTAGTTACTTTTCTACAGTGTTATTTAGGTGCCATCGAAGGTTTGTTGTGTGGAATCGAATCCGCTAGCAGTACTATCGAATCTATTAGCAGTAGATGAACCACCACCGTCACCACCTGTTACGGTTAATATTGCAGCATTTGAATCCAATGGCGAATTCTCTGCTGGAGGAGCTCCTACTGGTCCTGTAATACGACAACGATATCTATATCCAGTCATATACTGCAAAGCAGTGACTGATATACTATTAGTTGTTGCTCCAGTTACAGCAGCATATGCATAACCACCGTCAGTAGACTTATACCACTGATAAGCCATAGGACCATTCTCAGGTATAATCTGAGATGTAACAGTGAATGTAGCAGTCTCACCACCATTGACAGTGACGTTTTGTGGTTGTGCTCCAATCTGTAAGGTTGGTGCAGGTCCACCACCACCATCACCTTCACCTGATCCAGGTGGTCCTTGTGGGTCTGACCCATTATCAGCAGGTGGTGTAATAGTCTCTCTAGTCAATGGTCCCATGATAAATGGGAACTTAACATTATCAGTATTTGCTGGATCGACAGTTACGAAATAAGCATAGGTGCCATTAGCATACTCTGGTGTTACACCGAATCTACCATTGAAACTATCTAAATCTCCAGTTGCCTCAACATACTCCCAGTCCTCCATTAAGGTACCAGCAGGAGGGTTGTCTTGGTCATTACCATAATCAGGTCTTCCTGGTGCTTCAGTTGCTCTAACTGAATAGGAAGAAGTCATAACTCGTGTGCCACTTAGACTATTCCAAGGACTGTCATATGCGTAGGGTCCATATACTTGGAAGCCATCAAATGCTATCCCAATCATCTTAGAATGACCGTCTGGGTGACGAATATTATTACCATTATATTGTGTGCTACCGTAGTAGTCATTATATGCTGCCATTGTTGAATTACTCTTCCAACAATCTAGGAAGTCTGGATCATGATAGTGATACATACCCTGCTCTTGAGGGTGTCCACCACATGAATCCTCACCAAAATTTACAAAAGGTGCATCTCCACCAGCAACCCATTGGAATCCTGATGGTGGGTTACCACCTGTACCAGCAGAAGGATTAAAGAAAGGAACACCATTGGCAGACATACCAATAGCACCTAATGGAGTAGCAGTCCTACCGTTTCTCTGGTCATAAAATGTATATGTGCCATTCTGACCTGTGCCAGAATCTGCCATTATAATATCAAGTCTACTATCAGTTGCTAACCAAAATTCACCAGCAATAGATGTGAAGACTGTGCCTCTGAATATAAATTTCTGCTTTATATTGTCACCGAAGTCAATCATAATATGATCACCAGGTGTTATATTAGGTGACCCACCAGTAAAATTAGTTAGATCAGTTACTGATATATTAATAGACCTAATGAATCCATCCTGTGTCCAGGTATTATCTTCAAACACTCTCTGGGTACCGAATGTCCCACCCCTATACTCAAAGGTATGGTCCCAATCATGCACCTGCACGGTGTTAGGATTATCATTATTAGGGAACGTGCCATAACCCACGGGAGTCGGAAGACAATCCGAGCTCACCGTGAGTGCTTTAGTACCTGAGTTGTATGAGGCAGTTG
>VTLG01012608.1_pt1 | contig 10830 bp, 5 predicted proteins | sample 4694571 | NCBI WGS metagenome assembly VTLG01 (sample SAMN12604809, study PRJNA352737) | marine metagenome | biome: ENVO:00000447; feature: ENVO:00000209|ENVO:00000569|ENVO:01000036; material: ENVO:00002151; isolation source: viral sequences binned using virsorter ... | reverse complement strand
CAACTGAATTAGAAAGCATCAACATTATGTTGGCTGCTATAGGAGAAGCACCAGTAAACTCTTTAACTGGTACGTTACCTAATGATGTAAAGATAGCTCAATCTACTTTGACTGAAGTAAACAAAGAAGTTCAATCAGAAGGTTGGTCTTTCAATACTGAAATAGATGTAACTCTTACAAGAGATGGATCAGATCATATAAACCTAGCAAACAATATCCTTAGAGTTGATCCTAGTATTCATCATCATCCAACGATTGATGCTATACAACGTGGATCAAAACTATATGACAGACTAAATAATGAATATGAATTTGATGACGATTTAGTTTGTACTGTTGTTTATTATAGAGACTTTGATGAGTTACCAGAACCAGCCAGAAGATACATGACAATTAAAGCTGCAAGAATATTTGTCGATAGATTAGTAGGAGATGAAGGGTTAAGAACTTATACACAACAAGATGAAATAAGAGCTAGAGCTATACTAATGGAAACAGATTATGCTAATGCAGATCATAATCTATTAAGAGGAGATCCTTCTTTAACAAGTGTCTTTGATACTTACAATCCTTCAAGTGCTTTAATTAGATAACTATGGCTGTTATATCAAGAGCTATACCTACATTATTGAGAGGTATATCGCAATCATCTGATTCATTAAAACAACCAGACCATGCTGATATACAAGATAATGCTGATAGTAATCCTGTTCTTGGTTTAACAAAGCGTTCTGGTTTTCAATATGTAACGTCTTTATCTTCTTCAACTTTAGGTAATGTTCATATACAAACTATTAATAGAGATGCTAGTGAAAGATATGTAGCAGTATTTAGTAATGGTAATGTAAAAGTTTTTGATATAGATGGTACAGAAAAGACTGTAAACAAGCCAGATGGTACAACTTATCTTAATACATCTACTCCTAGAAGTGTAATTAAAACAGTTACGATTGCTGATTATACCTTTGTTGTTAATACCAGTATTACAGCAGCTATGGATTCTACTCTTAGTAGTGGCAACATCACACAAGCAGTAGTCTTTATAAACCAAGCAACATCTAAAACAACTTATTCTGTTACTGTTGATGGCAATACTGTTACTGATGACACTACAGGAGATGATCCATTAAGCACTGATACAGTTGCAACTAATTTAAAAACTAGCCTTGATTCTGCTTTGACAGGTTTTACTATTGCTAGAAATGGTCCTGTATTACACATCAAAAAGAATGATGGTAGTAATTTTTCTATAGATGGTAGTGATACACAAGGCGATACTAAGATGACAATAATAAAAGATACGGTACAAAGGTTTACTGATCTACCAACAGTTGCACCTAATGGTTATGTAGTAGAAGTTAAAGGAGATGAAGATACAAACTTTGATAACTATTACGTTAAATTTGTTACTAACAATGGCGGTACTTTTGAAGAAGGTCAATGGGAAGAAACTATAGAAGCTGGAATAAAATTTAAGTTTGACTATGCCACCATGCCACATATCTTAGTAAGGCAAGCTGATGGTAATTTTAGGTTTGCAAAAGTAGATGGAGATACTTACACAATATCTAGTGTTGACTATACACTTCCTAAATGGGGTGAACGTACTGTAGGTGATACTATATCTGCACCTGATCCATCTTTTATTGGTAATAAAATTAATAACGTATTCTTTTTTAGAAACAGACTAGGGTTTCTTGCAGGGGATAATGTAATTCTTTCAAGAGTATCAGAGTTTTTTAATTTCTTTCCTGAAACAGTTATATCAGTTTTAGATAGTGAGCCTATAGATGTAGCTGCTTCTCATACAAAAGTAGCAATACTAAAAAGTGCAGTGACTATGGGAGAAAAGTTAATATTATTTTCTGAACAAACACAATTTGTATTAACCAGTTCAGCAGACAATCTAACACCTAAGACAGCTAACGTACTTGTAGCAACTGAATTTGAAAGTAGTGCTGCTGCACAGCCTGTAGGTTCTGGTAGTTCTATTTATTTTCTAACTCAAAAAGGTTCTTTTGCTGGTATTAGAGAATATATTATTCAAGGACAAGCACAAATAAGAGATGCAGCAAACGTCACAATTCATGTACCAAGACTTATACCAAGCAATATATATAAGATGGCTGTATCTACCAACCAAGATATTCTTATTGCTTTAGGTTCAGATAATCCTAATAAGCTATATGTCTATAGATGGTTGTACGGTTCAGAAGGACAGAAAGCTTTAAGTAGTTGGTTTACTTATACAATCAATAGCAATAGATCTATTTTAAATATTGATTTTATTGGGACAGATATGTTTGCTGTTATAGAAGAAGCTAATAAAGTAACACTAGAAAAGATTCCATTTGAAACTGAGTTTAGAGAACCTAATGCTGCTTTTGAGTATCATCTAGATCATAAAGTAACCGAAGCAACTACAGGTGTATCGGTATCTTATAGCTCTGGCACTGGTCTTTCTACCTTTACTGTGCCATATAGATTAAGAGCCAGCATGTCTATTGTTGGTAGGTATTTAGCAAATGGAGAGACAAGTACTTTTGTTGATGCTCAAGGTAATACAAAGACTCTAACATCAGGACAAGTTATTACAACATCTAACGCTACTGACGGTTCGACCTCTACTATTACAGCTACAGGAGATTATAGAAATAGTAAATTTATTATTGGTGAACCTTTTGAAATGCATTATAGATTTAGTCAACAAAGACTTACAGAAAGAGGTGGTGGCTCTCCTGAATATGTAGGAGGTAGATTACAAATTCATCATTTTTATATTAAGTATGAAGATGCTGGTTTCTTTCAAGTAGAAGTAACACCTGAGAATAGAGACACATCTACTCATAAATTTACTGGTCGTTTACTTGGTTCTGCTTCTGCTGCTATTGGACAGATTAATTTAGATACTGGAACATTTAAAGTACCTATTATGAGCAAGTCAGACAGAGTAAATATAGATGTTAAAAACAATACTTTCCTTCCTACACGTTTAGCTAGTGCTGAATTTGAAGGTATATTTCATATGAGAAGTAGGAGAATATAATGGGTCATTTAAGAAAAGCAAACATAAAAGATTTTAAATATGTATCTGACAACATGAGAGTTATGGATAAAATAGAAGCTTATTATCAAACAGGTCTTACTCCAGAAGATGCTCTTAGTTATACATATTTAGGTAGTGAAACTAATATGGCTATAGCAGATGATAATGACCAACCTATAGGTTTATGTGGAGTACAAAGAGATGGTTGTATATGGATGGTTGCTACTGATGAGTTGTTTGAAAATAAAAAATACAAACTACAATTAGTTAGACAAGGTAGAAAATGGGTTGATAATCTACTTGAGTCTTATAAAATACTTTATAATTATGTATATGCAGAAAACACTTCTGCTATAAAATGGTTAAAGACTCTTGGGTTTACTTTTATAAATCTACATGAGAGTTATGGTCAACAAAAAAAACCTTTTTACGAATTTTTGAGGATTGCCTAGATGTGTCAAGCGTTTCCAGCTATATTTGGTTTAGCTCAAGGCGCACAGTCTGCTTTATTTGCTGCAAGTTTAGGCTTGACTGCTGCAAATAGTTTTGCTCAAAGATCAGCAGCACAAGCAAATGCACGACAAACATACGAGACTGCACTTATAGCTAATCAATCAGCAGAAGATGCTAAAAGGTTAAAACAACAGGCTTTAGAAGAACAAAAATCAGAAACAGAAAAATCTACTGCACAAAATGTCTTTGCTAAAAATATTGAAAGATTAATGGCAAGTAGAGCTATACTAGCAACAGAACGTGCAGGTACAACAATTAACTTATTATTAATGGATCAAGAAAGACAAGCTGCTAATTACAGGGAATCAATTAATCAATCGTTAGAATCAGCAAGAAGACAACATCTTAGAAATATACAAGCTACTGAATCTGAGTTTGCTAATAGAAGAAATCAAATGCAAAGTAATGTTAATAATGCTTACAACCAAATACCAAGTTTAGCTAATACATTACTAGATGTCGCTTCCACTGGGCTTAGTTCTTATACAGGTATTAGAGGTTTAGAATTTTAGAATTATGACTGATAGTTTCCAAAGCACAGCATTTGAATCTTTTGCAAAACCTGTAGAAACTTTTGTTGCACCACCAGAAATTCAACCAAAAACAGATGCAAGTGAATTAGCAGATATTTTAAAAACAATAAATCCTAATATACAAAAGTATTTAGCTTTTGGAATTGAAGAAGAAGCTAAGAAAGAAGCAAACAAGGCGTTAAATGATGCACTTGACGATACAACAGGAGATTTTCAGGAGACAACAGACTTCTTAAAAACTAACGAATTAATAGGTGGTAATATTTTTTACGATAGAGTTTATAGAAGAACTAAGGCTAATGTATTAGGTAGTACTTTAGATACAAAACTTCTAAGTGCATATAGTACAACTATGATAAATGGTTTGCCATTATCAAGTTATGCAATAGATTCACCAGAATATCAAAATTGGTTAGAAGAACAAAAAAATGATGTTATTAATCTTTTAGGTGACATAGATACAGATACATTTGAAAGCAAGTTTTTTCCATTTTTAGTAGATGCAACAGACAAAGTAAATAAACATCACATTGAAGAATTTCAGCGATATCAAGTAGAATTAATTAAAGGAGAAGCTTCTAACCTTGTAACTGCTATTGTTCAATACAATGCTTTAGAACTTGACAATAGTGAAGAAGCTTTAACTCAAAAGGAATTGATTTTAGAAACTATTCAAACATTTGAAAATGATATTAATAAATTAGGACTTGATACACAGACTAGATCTAGTATAAATAAAATCATACTAGACAGTCTTGCAGCAAAAGCACAAGAAATAGGATTTAAAACAAGGGATTCAGAGTTAGCTTTAAAAATATTAAGCTATGCAAGTTTCTTTCCTTATGGTCAAAATGGCGAATTAACTTTAAGTAATCATCCTGATTATTTAGAACTAAAAAATGATTTACTTAATAGCGTATTGAATTTTAGTTATAATCAAGATCAAAGAGATATAGCTGAAGCTAATAGAGTAAAAGATAAAGAACTAAATGATAATCTTGTACTTTACGCAGATTACATAAGTAATGGGGATTTTGATTTAGCTCAAGTATTGTTGGATCAAATTAGACGAGATAACCCTACACTAGCAGCCTCTATTACTAATAACGCAAATGCTTTTACTGGCACTCATAAAGAACAATATGCACAACTAATAGCTCAAATTGATTCTGGTGAATTAACTTTAGCAGAAGGTCGATTGGCAGCAATAGAATGGTTTAGTAGAGGAGACACGGCAAACGATAAAGTTGTAGCAGACTTTAAAAGTTTAATGAATCGAGTAAGAGATGTAGATAATGGACTACTTCAAATTTTAGAAGTACCTCTTGCAGAATTAACACAAGAGCTACCAACTCTTATAATGGCAGATGAAGAACTTGGGTTTATTGTTGCAAGAGAAGAACTTAATGTAAAAAATATTATAGATGCCGAATTCATTGAACTTACAAGTGAATTTAATAGATGGCGATATGAAAATAGAGATGCAGATGGGGAACAAGTTTTGGCAGAAAAAGAAAGACTCCGCAATATTTATGTAGATAAAATAAAAAATAGAATAAAAAATCTTTATCCACAATACCTTAATACAGATATTAACAATGAAATAATAGAAAATAATGAAGGTTTTGAAGGAGTGCCTACTGATGAAACAAATACCAATGAAAGTACAGATACTAATAACGATCTTGGATTTTTATTACCTGATTCACCAGAAGCTTTTTTCAGAAACCTAGAATCTATAGATGAGGAATCAATAAAAAGAAATCTTAATGCTTTGATAGAAGAATTAAACCGAAGAAATATTGATACCACTAACATTGAACCTGCTTTTGCAACTCCAATTACAGAGGAAGATTTAGAAATAGAAAGACTTAGAGATTTTTATGATAGTAAAGCAGAATCTTATACAGTAAAGTCAGGTGATAATTTATCTGTAATAGCAGACCAATTTAATGTAACTGTAGAAGAAATTAAAGATAGAAATAATTTAACAACAGACATTATTCAACCTAATCAGGTATTAGAAATTCCATATAATCCTGTAAATAATAAATTTGATTTTAAATCACAAGAGATTATATCTTTTGAAGATTTTGGTGGTTTAGCGGAATTAATTAGAAGCGGTGAAAGTACCAATAGATATAATGTCGTAAATGATGGATCTACAGATACAGCAAGAATTATAGAAAATTTAGAAAATATGACAATAAATGAAATAATTGCTATGCAAGAAAAAGAAGAAGTATATGCAGTAGGAGCATATCAGTTTATAGATACTACATTAAAAGAAGCATTACCAATGGCAGGTTTGACAGGTGATGAGACATTTAGCAAGGATATTCAAGATCGTTTATTTTGGGCTGTTGTAGTAAACAGTAAATATAGAGAAGACTTGACTGATTATCTTTTTGGTTTGTCTAACGATATAGATTCAGCAGTAAATGACCTTGCATTAATATTTGCAGCAGTTAAGAAATCAGACGGAACAGGACAATATGATGGTGACGCTGGTAGGAATACCGCTAATATAGATTATAAGTTAACTAAACAAGCATTAGAAAATGCTCGCAAACAATTACTTGATAAATAATGACAGATTCTAATTTAAACATTCTCAATAATGATGAGGATGAGAATAAAGAACAAGAAGAAATCAATAATGAGCAAGTTATTGAAACACCAAAAACAGATGCTTTATTTCAAACCAATAGATTTACTGGTCCTTTCTCTGGTTTCGATCAAGCTATGTTTAGAAACCAAGCTCGTGTTGTAGATTTTTTTGATAATAGATTTTTAGGAGATCAAAGAAGTTTTGAAGAAATTTTAGAGAATAGATCAAACACAGTGCTTGAAGCTCAACAAAAAAATGAAGAGATACAAGCAGAAATAAAAAAAACTATTCCTTCTCAAATTATAAGAGGAGCTATAACAGGTGTTCCAAGAGCTATTAATGAAACTGTAGAATTTGCTGACGATATATACGATTATTTAGCTGGTAATCCATACGATAATAATGACTTAATAGATTACAGTTATTTTGAAGATGAAGATGACGGAATTTTTTATCAAATACCACAAGCAATAACACAGTTTTTATTGCCTATGGGTATTTTTAGTAAAGCTTTAAAAGGTATTAAAAATCCGTGGACAAGAAATCTTATTGCAGGTTTTATTACCGATTTTATTGTAGAAGATCCTTATGAACAAAATTTATATAACATGATTGATTCTTATGAAGGATTTTTAGAACCAGTTGTGGATATATTAAAAATGCCTGCATCAGTATTTAAAGCTGATGGTGATATATCTCCAATAGAAGCAAGATTAAGAAAAGCTTTTGGTGGTGCAATTCTTGGAGAAGTTATAACAGGACTATCTATAGCTTTAAAAGCTTTTAGAAATTCTTCAGTTGCACCAAAAATATTACAAACTTTAGAAGCTAAAAGAAAATTAAAATTTAAAGATCTTGGTGTAGATGAAGCTGGTAATGAATTATTAGATGCAAAAATTACAGATATAATAGATAAAAAATTTCTTGATGAAATTAATATTGACGCAGCAACCAAAAATATAGAAGACGTTAAAACTGTATTAGGAGATCAATCAGATGAAATACTTGAACAAGGAGATAAAATAAAATCTACTTTTAATCCAGATCTTACAGGGGGTGGAATAGATAGTCTTAGAGAATATTTATTAAATATGAGTGAACATATACGAGATTTAGATGAATTAAATCAATGGACTAGATCAGTTTCACTTGGAGATATGTACGCTGCTGCCAGCAGACAGTCAGGTGGAGAAGCAATAGAAGCAGCAAGATTTTTGATAAGAGAATTTGGTCCTTATATAAAAACTAAAACTGGTAAAATTATTGATAATCCAAAGTATTTACCTTCTACAACTATCTCTATTAATCAAATGATGAATAGAAATGGTGCTGAAATGTACAATCTATCTGTTGGTTTACATAATGCAATTATTACTAAAAATATAGATGCAATTAAGCAGATAAGAAAAGAATTTATAGAAGAATCGAAAATATTACGAGGTCTTGTCTATCTTAATAAAGGCGTAAGTTCATTATTAGGACAATCTTTAGGTGCGAGAAGAATAGCAGGTGATTTAAGAGACGTACCAACAACAGCAAAAGATTTTGGTAAGAAGACAAGAAGAACAAATCTTGAAGATATAGATGAAATTAATAGAAATTTTATAGAAGATACTGGCGTTAACGAAATAGACGAAACTTTTAATAAAATATTTGATTTGGTTGAGAAAGGAGATGAAGAGGCAGCTTTAGCTTTAACAAGACTTACCAGTTATCTTAGTAACGCAGGTGGTAATCCAGAAGTATTAAAGGCATTAGTTAGAAAAGGTTTGGTATTCAGAGGTGCGGAGCTTACAAACCAAATATTTATAAATTCTATACTTAGTGGTCCTGAAACTCATATAGTTAATATTTTATCTACAGGTCTTAATACTTTAGTTAAACCATTAAGTCAATCATTAGGTGCTGGAAAAGTGGTATTTAGAAAAGATCAAAATATTGGTTTCTTTCAAAGTATGCTAAGAGCAAGAGAAAACTTAATTATTAAACCTGAATTTAATAATGTTGAATTTCGTAAAGGATGGAAACAATTTATATATATGGCAGATGCATTTGGCGAAGCAATGACAATAGCTAAAAATGCTTTTAGAGCTAATGAAAATATGCTTGATAGAGCAGCTATGGTATCAGATGTTAAAAGAGTATCAAGACGTATAGATGCTGAAGATGTTAGAAAGTTTGCAAATCAAAATGAAGTCACTAAAACCATAGTAAAACCATTTGTTGATCTTTTTATAGCAGATGCTTTCATTCCTTCTATGTACAATATTTTTAGAGATATAAATGGATTTGGTTCAAGAATGTTAATTACTGAAGATGAATTTTATAAACAAGTAAACTTTAGATCTTATGTGAAATCAGAAGCTTGGGAGTCAGGTATAAATAAAGGTTTAAAGGGTTCTGATTTAACAGATTATATTAATAAACAATCACAAAAAGTATTTAGGTTAGCCGAAACTGGCAGCACAAGAAAAATGCCACAAAGCATTGTAGATTTATATAAACGAGCTAAAGATTACGCAGCAGAAGTTACTTTTACTAAAGATCTTAAACGAGATTCGCTTGGTGGAAGAATACAAGATTTAGGCAAGCACCCAATGGGAAGATTTATCGTACCTTTTGTTAGAACACCACTAAATATTTTAAAGACTCAAATACGATATACACCTGCTGTTAATCTTTTTATGCAAGAATACAGACAAGCATTAAGAAGTACAGATGCTAGTGTTGCGGCAAGAGCTAGAGGCGAAATGTATATTGGAGGTATGTTTGGAGCTTCAATAGCTACATTAGTTCTTCAGCAAGACGATCCATTTGCAGACATAGCCTTTACAGGTGGTGGTCCTAATTTGATGGGTTTTGGAGATCAAACAAGGGCAAATAGAGATCTAGTTAAACAAATGAAAGAAGAAGGTTGGCAACCATATGCTGTTAGATTTTTAGTAAGAGATTCAAACGGAGATGTAATTTTAACAAAAAGTGGTAAACCTAAATATCGTTACATTTCATATAAAAGACTTGATCCGTGGTCTGGAATATTGATGCTGGTTGCAGATATAGCTGAGATTCATGGTCAAGTAGATGATGACCAACGTGTTGGTTTAATTACTGCTGTTACTACTGCTATAGCTAAAAACTTATCAGACAGAACCTATCTTGGCGGAATTGCAGAATTTACTGAAGCCATGAATAATCCTTTTAAACTTTCAACATTATTAGCAAGAAGGGCTGCTAATATTGTGAATCCTCTTGCTGGTCTAGGAAGGTCTTTAACTCAAATGCAAGATACAACTAAATTAGATACCACTTTTTATCCAGCAGATCCAACAGTTTCAAGCGTTAGAGCCTTTTTAAATGAAATAGCAAGAACTGTTCCTTTCTATAATAGTAATTTAGAACCTGATAGAAATTGGCTTACAGGAGCAATAGTAAAATACCCTGTAGGATTTGGACCTGATACTTTTAATGTTATAAATCCATTAACTACTACTACTACTAAAGATAATTTTGTTTTGAGTATTATTAATGATTTAGGTATTGCATTACAACCACCTAGAAAATATTTTTTCAATAATAATTCATCAACTGGTATTCAATTAGACCAACAACAGTATTCAGATTATGTACAACACTTAGCTTTTGACGTAAAAGGTTTATATATTATAGGAGATAGTGGACAAAAAGAATTTAAAGTAGATTCTTCAGGAGATAGATTAATTGTTGCTTTATATAGAGAATTAGATAAAGATATGAATAGAGCTTTATACAAAATTGCTATGGGTGAATATATTGATTCAACTAATCAAGATTTTTCTGTTGCGAAACAAGTTTCTGCTAAAGAAGAATTGCAGAAGTTAATTACAGGAATAGTAGAAGATTATAAACTAGTAGCAAGAGATCTTTGGTTATCAAAACCAGAAAATGTTGAGTTATATACAGAATATGTTAAATTTTTAAATAAGTTAAATCATTCATATAATGGGGATCTTTATAAAAGTTACCAATCAATTATTAATCCTAAATCACAGTAATCATGGCTACTAACACAACAGCAACTTCTCAAACTCATAATGGCAATGGCAGTACAACTAGCTTTGCTATATCATTTTCTTTCTTAGAAAACAGTG
>VTLG01012041.1_pt1 | contig 10830 bp, 12 predicted proteins | sample 4694571 | NCBI WGS metagenome assembly VTLG01 (sample SAMN12604809, study PRJNA352737) | marine metagenome | biome: ENVO:00000447; feature: ENVO:00000209|ENVO:00000569|ENVO:01000036; material: ENVO:00002151; isolation source: viral sequences binned using virsorter ... | reverse complement strand
ATCAGTGTATAGAAGAAGCAGGTGGTAAAGGACATATCTACAAGTATTGTATGGGGGTTATGTTATTCAATAAGGGTGTTCATCTTGATATTATAGATCGTCTGGGTGAACTGGTGGAGTTGATGTTGAAGGTGAAAGATGGTAAAATAAATTATCCAGTTCCTAATCCAAGGATCGTGGATGAGTATGCAATGTGGGTTATTTTAAGTAGAATAGGTGTACTTGGTGGATTATTTGGAGTGCAGGATGTTACTCAGGGATATGTGGAGCAGAAGCATCAAGAGTTTTTTAATCCAATTGTGATACACTATACTACTAAGGGTGAACAAAGACTGGCGCAAGATGAAGAGAGGTTTAGTAATCTCTTGAGAAATGTAGATGAAGTGAGTGAAGACATTGATCCTTATCATGTATTATGACTGAATTAAAAGATTGGTTAAATTCTGTTAACTTCAATAAGAATAATCTTATTGAAGAAGATCCTTCTGTTATTAAGGATTATGCTCCTTATATTATCAATCGGTGTTTATCAGGTCATTTAGATTGTATTCTTTTTGCTAATGAAATGAATAGGTATTCTTTCTTAGATAAAGACATGCAATATACTTTTTATCTAAATACACTTAGGAAAAAGAAGAGATTTTCTCCCTGGCTCCGTAAGGAACAAGTCACGGATCTCCAATGTGTTAAACAATACTATGGTTATAGTAATGAGAAAGCGTCTCAAGCACTGAAAATTTTATCACAACAACAACTCGATTACATTAAACAAAGACTTGAAACTGGAGGATCCAAATGACTACTACGGCCGAACCGGAAGTAAAATGGTCGCAAGACCAGATGGTAGAAGTGCTTCTGAATGAACCGGATGATTTTCTAAAGGTTAGAGAAACTCTTACAAGAATTGGTGTAGCATCTAAGAAAGAGAAGAAGCTTTACCAGTCGTGCCACATACTGCATAAGCAGGGTAGATATTACATTGTGCATTTTAAAGAATTATTTGCTCTTGATGGGAAACATGCTAATCTCACACTTAACGATGTACAACGACGTAACCGCATTACTCGCTTACTTGCTGATTGGGGACTTATTTCAGTAGTAAAGGCAGATGCTGTTGCAGATATTGCACCTTTAAATCAAATTAAAGTATTAGCATATAAAGACAAAGGTGACTGGGTATTAGAACAGAAGTATAATATAGGTAAGAAAGGTAAAACTGCTGAGGAGTAAATGGTTAACACTACATTATTAATTCTTTTAGTGATCGTTAACTACTCCAATTTCTACCTTACCCATATGCATGGAAAAAGGAAACGTCCTGATTCCCGGTTGAGTTCTAATCCTCGTTTAAGGAAACATTTGTAATGAACAATCTTTATAATGGCATCAAGGAACGTCTTTTTTATACCTTAGGAAAGCGTCCTGAACTTGCCAGTTCCCATGATATCTACATGGCATTATGTTATGCTGTGAGAGATCAAATGATGACCTATCATCTTGGTCCAGCGGTATGTAACAATGAAAAAGAAGTTGCATATCTTTCAGCAGAATTTTTAATTGGACCACAATTAGGTAACAATCTTCTTAATCTGGGAATTGAGAAAGAAGCACATGAAGCATTGTCAGAATATGATTTAACCCTTCAGCAGGTGTTAGATTTAGCAGAGGAACCTGGACTAGGTAATGGTGGTTTAGGTCGCCTTGCAGCGTGTTATATGGAGTCCTTAGCGACTCTTAAAGTACCTGCTACTGGTTATGGTATACGATATAAGTTTGGCATGTTCAAACAGATTATCAGAGAAAACCAGCAGATGGAGGTCACTGATAATTGGTTACATGGAGATTGGCCGTGGGAACTTGCCCAACCAGATGAGTCTGTTCTGGTAGGTTTTGGAGGAAGAGTAGAGAACTATATTTCAGATAGAGATAATTATAGAGTTCGTTGGGTTCCTGGTGAGACAGTAGTTGCTGTTCCTTACGATGTAATGCAGTTAGGATACAGAGTTAATTGCTGTAACCGATTGAGATTGTGGAGAGCAGATGCAACAGAGATCTTTGATTTCTATGCATTTAACATAGGGGATTATATGGGATCAGTTGAACAAGGAGTTCATTCTGAAACTATCTCTAAGGTTCTTTATCCTAATGATGGTACCGATGATGGGAAGATATTGAGATTGAAGCAGCAGTTTTTCTTTGTGAGTGCTTCTCTTCATGATATGGTACGTAACTTGGAGAAGTGTAATGTACCATTAGAAGAGTTTCCAAATAGGTATCAGGTTCAACTTAATGATACTCATCCTGCAATTGCAGTTGCAGAGATGACAAGAATTCTTGTGGATTTAAAACATTTTGAATGGGAACCAGCATGGGAGATTGTAAGTAAAACAATATCCTATACAAATCATACTCTTCTTCCAGAGGCATTAGAGAAGTGGGATCTTAAACTCTTTAAGACTCTTCTTCCTCGTCACATGGAGATTATCTATGAGATTAATCGTAGGTTCTTGCAGGTAGTAAGACTTCATTATCCTGGTGATGATACAATGTTAGAAAAGATGTCTATCATTGATGAGAGAGGTAATAAGTCAGTACGTATGGCAAACCTTGCCACCATTGGATCTCATCATGTGAATGGGGTTGCGGCATTACATTCTGAATTGGTTAAGACTCAGTTGATGCCAGAGTTTAATGATCTATGGCCTCATAAGTTTACTAATGTAACTAATGGAGTTACACCTAGAAGATGGGTTGCTTCATCTAATCCATGTCTTGTTGAAGTATTGGATGAGTATGCACCAGGTTGGATTACTGATGGAGAGAAATTAAGACAACTTGAAAATCATGTAGATGATCCCGATGTTATAGAAAAATTTGCAGAGGCAAAAGTAATTGGTAAACATCGACTTGCATCTTATATCCATGACGAACTTGGAATATCTGTTGATCCTTCAAGTATGTTTGATGTGCAAGTTAAGAGGATCCATGAGTACAAGAGACAACATCTTCTCGCACTTTGGGTAGTCTCCCAATATCTTCGCATTAAGAATGGTCATGATATTGTTCCAAGAACAGTAATCTTTGGTGGGAAAGCAGCACCTGGATATTTCTTTGCAAAGCACATTATTAATTTCATTTGTTCTATCGCAGAGGTTGTTAATACTGATCCTGATATGGATGGTAAGTTACGTGTAGTGTTCTTACCAAACTATAGTGTGAAGTTAGGAGAGAAAGTATATCCTGCCGCTGATTTATCTGAACAGATTTCCACGGCTGGTAAGGAAGCATCTGGTACAGGTAACATGAAGTTCCAAATGAATGGTGCTCTTACTATTGGTACACTTGATGGTGCTAACGTAGAGATACGTGATCTTGTAGGTGAAGAGAATTTCTTCCTCTTTGGTAATGATGAGAATGGAATAGCAAACCTATGGAAGAATGGGTATGAACCTAAGACTTATATGAGACCTGAATTATGGGAAGCAATTAATCTCGTTAAGGGTGGGCATTTCAGTAATGGTAACAAGGAAACTTTCCAACCACTTGTTAATAATTTATTGAATCATGATCCTTTCTGTGTGTGTGCTGATTTCGCTGACTATTGTGATGCCCAGGATAGGGTAAGTAGTGCTTGGAAGGATTGGAAGAACTGGCAACGTATGTCTTTGATGAATGTTGCACGGTCTGGTTTCTTCTCATCAGATCGTTCCATTAGGGATTATTGTAATACTATTTGGAATATATGAAAAAGATAAGATTTGATGATTGTATATGTCAGGGTAATATTCTTCAACATCAAGAGATAAGAAGTACTTTATTATCTTTAATTGCAGAGACTCAATCTAATTCTTTAGTGTGGAATAATCCATACTATACTGATAGTATATCCAAATTGGATTTTGATGATTCGGAAGATTTCAATAGACCTTGGGTAAAGAAATTTGTAGAGGTGTGGGAACCCCCTCTAAAAGAAATGATGATGGGTATGGGATATACAGGAATGCAGTTGTTTAAATGTTGGTTTCAGCAATATAAACAACATGATACGCATGGATGGCATATTCATGGAAGTCATTTTACTGGAGTATATTATTTGGAGTTTCCTTCTAAATCTGCTAAAACTGAAGTCGCTTCTCCTTATAGTGGTAAGATAAAGAAAGTCGGTGTTAAGGAAGGGGATTTTATTATATTTCCTGCTCATTGGATTCATAGAGCTCCTCCCAATACATCTGAGAGAAAAACTATTATTTCTTGGAATTTTGATGCCATTCAAGATTCAATTGATCTTACCTTGATCAAAGGAGGGAAACCGTATATCCTTTTTTAGAGGTTTGTGCTATAAATAGGAATGGATGCCTTCGGGGTCCACACAACACAAACTCGCTTTTAAAGGAGCTACAATCATGGGCACACTAGCCAGGTATCACGCTGCAAATCTTCCAGAACTCTTTGAGAAGATAAGTAGAAATAGTATTGGAATGGATGATTATCTCAATCGCTTTTGGGATGATGTAGGAACCACTTCCAATTATCCACCTTACAATTTGATACAAGTAAACAATGTCGAATCGAGACTCGAAATCGCCCTTGCGGGGTTTAAGAAAGATGAAGTATCCGTCTATACGGAGTTTGGAAAATTATATGTGGAAGGCAAAAAAGAAGAACCAAAGGATGCTGGAGAATTTGTCCATAAAGGACTGGCCCAGCGGTCTTTCAATAGGGTCTGGACAATCTCGGATGATACCGAGGTCAGAGGAGTCGGATTCACTGATGGATTATTGGTCGTAGAGTTAGGAAAGATAGTTCCTGATCATCACGCCCGTAAGGATTATCTCTAAATAGAGGTAGTTCGAGATGGAAGAGGATCTTTACGATCCTCTTTTTTTATGCTAAAATACTAGAAGGTAAAAATGTGTTATGACCATTAAATTGCTGCTTTTAAAATCAGGAGAAGATATTATTGCGGATGTCTCGGAAATGGCAGCAGGGGAGGGTGAAAATAAAAGAGTTGTGGGCTATTTTTTAAATAGACCATGTGTTATTAAAATGAGAGATCCCAATCTTTTAACTCAAGAGAGTGCTGATCCAACTCAAAAAGCAGGATTTTCCGTTTCTTTATTTCCTTGGATGCCTCTTTCTAAAGAAGAAACTATTCCTATTACCTCGGATTGGGTAATAACTATTGTGGAACCCATGACCAAATTAACCGACATGTATACGGAGGACATTGTAAATTATGGAAAAGGAAATCAAAATTCTAGCACTAGCGAACAGTCAGATTCTGATTAGTGAAATAGAAGAAGTGGGTTCTGCTGATATTGGAGAACCTGATTGCAAACTAATTAGCCCTTTTGTAGTTACCGAGGGGAAGACTCTTACACCCTTTTTAACAAGTGTCACAAGGGAGACCACTTTTATGATGGGATCTGATAAGATACTTACGTTGGCAGAACCTACCCCAACTCTTCTTGAAAAATACCTGGACCTTACTAAAGAATGAGATTTTACACCAATGTTCAATTGATCGGGAACCAGTTTCTCGTTCGTGGAGTTGATGGTGGCAAGAGATATGAGCATAGAGATGAGTTTTTCCCTACTTTATTTGTCAAATCTAAAAGAAAGGCTAAATATAAGACGTTAAGTGGAGATTCTGTTGAACCAATCAATCCGGGAACGGTACGAGATTGTCGAGACTTCTATAAGAAGTATGAGGATGTCGAGAACTTTGAGATATATGGCCATGACCGCTACATTTACCAGTATATATCGGAGAAATATCCCGAAGATGAGATTAAGTTTGACATCAGTAAAGTTAAACTTGTTACTCTGGATATTGAAGTTGCGTCTGAGCAAGGGTTCCCTGATGTTGAATCGTGTGAGGAAGAGATCCTTGCTATTAGTATACAGGACTATACAACAAAGCAAATCATCACTTGGGGAGTTAAACCGTTTCAGACGGATCGTAAGGATGTAACCTATCATCATTGTCCTACTGAGTATGATCTGTTAAATCATTTTATTAGTTATTGGATGCAGGATGTTCCAGATGTAATTACTGGGTGGAACATTCAATTATATGATATACCTTATATTTGCAAGCGTCTGAGGAGGGTGCTTGGTGAGAAATTAATGAAGCGTATGTCACCCTGGGGACTCTGTAGTGAGGGTGAGATACACCTTATGGGACGTACTCATACGGTATTTGATGTTGGAGGGGTAACTCAACTAGATTATCTGGATTTGTATAAGAAGTTCACTTATAAGGCACAAGAGTCTTATAGGTTGGATTATATTGCAGAAGTAGAACTAGGACAGAAGAAATTAGACCACTCCGAGTTTGATACCTTTCAGGATTTTTATAAGAAAGGGTGGCAAAAATTTATTGAGTATAACATAGTTGACGTAGAATTGGTGGATCGTCTTGAAGACAAGATGAAACTTATTGAACTGGCACTCACTATGGCGTATGATGCCAAAGTGAACTATAATGATGTCTTCTACCAAGTACGGATGTGGGATAACATCATTTATAACTACTTGAAGAAAAGGAATATTGTTATTCCGCCAAAGAATAGATCTACTAAATCGGAGAAGTATGCAGGTGCGTATGTTAAGGAACCGAAACCGGGACGCTATGATTGGGTGGTTAGTTTTGACCTCAATAGCTTGTACCCTCATCTTATTATGCAATACAATATCAGCCCGGAGACCCTCATCGAGGCTAGATGTCCCAGCGCGAGCGTTGAAAGGTTTTTAAATCAAGAGGTGGAGATTGGTAGTGAGTATGCTACTTGCGCCAATGGAGCACAGTACAGGAAGGATGTGCGTGGATTCCTACCAGAGTTGATGGATAAGATGTATGGTGATAGAGTAGTCTTTAAGAAAAGAATGCTTGCTGCTAAACAAGAGTATGAGAAGACCCCGACCAAGGCACTTGAGAAAGAGATTGCACGGTGTAACAATATTCAGATGGCAAAGAAGATATCACTTAACTCTGCTTATGGTGCTATCGGCAATCAGTACTTTAGGTATTACAAACTTGCTAATGCCGAAGCCATTACTCTGTCTGGCCAAGTATCCATTCGTTGGATAGAGAATAGAATGAATCAAAAGATCAATAAGATCTTAAAAACTGAGGGTGTTGATTATGTTATTGCTTCTGATACCGATTCCATTTATCTTAACTTGGGTCCTCTGGTTGAGACTGTATACAAGGGGAGAGAGAAAACTAATGAAGGCGTTGTCACGTTCCTTAATAAGGTCTGTGAAATGGAATTTGAGCCTTTTATTGAAAGTTCTTACCAAGAATTGGCATCCTACGTAAATGCATATGACCAGAAGATGGTTATGGCAAGAGAGAATATTGCTGATCGTGGTATATGGACTGCTAAGAAAAGATATATTCTAAATGTATGGGATAGTGAAGGTGTTAGATATGAAGAACCTAAGTTAAAGATGATGGGTATTGAGGCAGTTAAATCCTCAACACCTGCACCTTGTAGGGCAATGATTAAGGATGCTCTTAAGTTAATGATGAATGGAACCGAGGATGATGTAATTGATTTTATTGAGGAGTCTAGAAAGAAATTTAAATCTTTACCACCTGAAGAGATATCATTTCCTAGGTCTGCATCAGACGTAGTAAAGTATAAGGCACATTCTACAATATATGCGAAAGGAACTCCTATACATATACGGGGTGCATTGTTATACAACCATTATGTTAAGAAGCATAAGTTGGATAATAAGTACTCTCTCATCCAGAACGGTGAGAAGATTAAGTTCTGCTACCTGAAGAAACCGAATATTATTCATGAGAATATTATTTCGTTTATTCAGGATTTTCCGCATGAGATTGGTCTTGACAAGTATATCGACTATGATTTACAATTTAATAAAGCTTTCCTGGAGCCACTTAAAATCATCTTAGATGCTATTGGGTGGAATGTTGAGAAAACTGTAAACCTAGAACTTTTTTTTACTTAGATGGACCTTCCTATTAACGATAAAGATTTAGAAACAATAGTTAGAGCACTTGCCTTAGGTGGTGATGCTAGACTATATCATCTATTAAAAGAAGTTAAGAGTGTAAGAGATAAGAATCCTAATGGTCCATATAAGAAAATTTTACGTGAAGAAAAGGGAATGGTGATTTAATGATTTTACCAGGTACTACAGTTACAGTTAAAGATCCTACCTCCATATACAGAGGATACGTGGGATTTGTCCAGAGAATTTCTGGTGATAAAGCTGCGGTTCTCTTTGATAATTTGTCTCCGTGGGAGAAGATGGTCACTATTCCTATTAAGCATTTGCATGAGGGTGGTGAACTACCAAAATCTAAATTTTTAAGTTAAACAAGTGAAGTGATGGATTTTTTAAAAGACATAGTAAAAGAAATTGGCGATGACTACACCCAACTCGCATCCGATATATCAGACAGTGAATCCTATATTGATACGGGTTCGTTGGTTTTTAACGGACTCGTTTCAGGTTCTATTTTTGGTGGGGTATGTAGCAATAAAATTACTGCTATTGCTGGAGAATCTAGTACAGGAAAAACTTTTTTTGCTCTCGCAGTGGCAAAGAACTTCTTGGATACTAATCCCGATGCTTATGTACTCTATTTTGATACTGAGAGTAGCATTACTCGGTCACTTTTAGAGGGTAGGAATATTGATACTAGTCGGTTTGTTGTTATTAATGTAGTAACGATTGAAGAATTCCGAACCAAGGCACTTAAGGCAGTTGATAAATATTTACAGATGCCCACAGAAGATCGCAAACCTTGTATGTTTGTGTTAGACTCTTTGGGTATGCTCTCCACTGAAAAAGAGATTCGAGACGCACTGGACGATAAACAAGTCCGTGATATGACTAAATCCCAATTAGTCAAAGGTGCATTTAGAATGTTAACTTTGAAGTTGGGTCAGGCAAACATTCCACTAATAGTAACTAATCACACTTATGATGTCATCGGATCATACGTTCCCACCAAGGAGATGGGCGGAGGCAGCGGTCTCAAATATGCAGCGTCTACAATCATTTATCTCGGAAAAAAGAAAGAACGCGAAGGTAAAGAAACGGTTGGAAATATTATTAAAGCTAAGACAGCAAAGTCGCGTTTAAGTAAGGAGAATAAGGAGGTTGAGATACGTCTTTATTATGATGAGCGTGGTCTTGATCGCTATTATGGTCTTCTTGAGTTGGGGGAAATTGGTGGACTCTGGAAAAACGTTGCCGGAAGGTACGAAGTCAATGGAAAGAAACTCTATGCCAAGCAGATCTTATCCGATCCAGACACCTATTTTACTCCAGAAGTATTACAGGCTTTAGACGAGACTGCACAGCAGCAATTTAGTTATGGATCTTCAGGTAATTGATGATTGTCTTCCCAATTATTATTTTAAAAGAATTCAAAAGACCTTATTAGAAGATACTAACTTTCCCTGGTATTGGCAGGATGGAAGTAATTTTCCTATGGAACCGGATTTTTTTCAGTTTAATCATGTTTTTATTGATGAAAATTTAGGACTTAACAGTAAGATGGATCTTTTTAATATTATGACATCTACCTTGCAGGTTAAAATATGGCGTAGGATTAAAGCAAATTTAAATACAAGAACTACTTTTAAAAGATTTCATGGATGGCATTCCGATTTTCCTGATTCCAAGGGTTATGGTCCAGGTAAGACTGCTATTCTTTATGTTAATACTAATAATGGATATACAAGATTTAAAAAAGGTGGTAAAGTAAAGTGTGTTGAAAATAGACTGGCCATTTTTGATTCTTATTTGCTTCATTCTGGAGTAACTTGTACAGATCAAAAAAGAAAGGTGGTAGTTAATTTTAATTATGAATGATGGATAAAGTTGAATTCTTAATTTTAAGAAACCTTTTATACAATGAAGAGTATGTTCGTAAAGTTCTCCCTTTTATTAAATCCGAATACTTTGAAGACTATAATCAAAAGGTTGTCTTTGAGGAGATAGCAAAGTTTGTTGTTGAATACAATGAACCTGCAACAAAAGAAGTTCTTTGTATCGAAACAGAGAAGCGTCAGGATATTAATGACAGTTCTTTTCAGGAGATTACGAAACTGATTAGTTATTTGGAAGATGAACCTTCTGAATTTAATTGGTTAGTTAATACTACAGAAAAATGGTGTAGAGATCGTGCTATATATTTGGCATTGATGCAATCTATCCAACTTGCTGATGGAAAGGATGAAACTCAGGATAGAGATGCTATACCTACTATATTATCTGATGCTCTTGCAGTCTCTTTCGATACGCACATTGGACATGATTACCTATTAGATTATGAACAAAGATATGAATCTTACCACAGGAAGGAAGATAAAATTGAGTTTGATCTCGAATACTTCAATAAAATTACGAAAGGCGGTCTACCGAATAAGACTCTCAACATTGCTCTCGCTGGCACAGGTGTTGGAAAATCTCTATTCATGTGTCATGTGGCAAGCTCAGCTTTGCTCCAGGGAAAGAACGTCCTCTACATCACTCTCGAAATGGCAGAGGAAAAGATTGCGGAGAGGATCGATGCTAATTTACTTAATATCCCAATACAAGATATAACAGACCTTCCTAAATCAATGTATGAGAGTAAGGTAACAAACCTTGCTGAGAAGACTCAAGGAATTCTTATAATTAAAGAGTACCCTACAGCATCTGCTCATTCGGGACACTTTAAAGCATTACTTCAGGAACTTGCCTTGAAGAAATCGTTCAGACCTGATATAATATTCATAGATTACTTAAATATTTGTGCCTCTTCAAGATACCGTGGAAACTCAACAGTCAACTCCT
>VTLG01001547.1_pt1 | contig 10830 bp, 14 predicted proteins | sample 4694571 | NCBI WGS metagenome assembly VTLG01 (sample SAMN12604809, study PRJNA352737) | marine metagenome | biome: ENVO:00000447; feature: ENVO:00000209|ENVO:00000569|ENVO:01000036; material: ENVO:00002151; isolation source: viral sequences binned using virsorter ... | reverse complement strand
TGCACAAATGTTTGGGGATTTACCTAAGCAGATAAAACAATATAATCTTTGGAAGGCTCTTTGGAGAAAAATTGCAAAAGGAGCATTAAATGATGCAAAAAGCAGAGTGCCTAAAAAAACAGGGAGGCTGAAAAACAGTATAGGATTCTTTACAACCAGAAAAACTAAAAACTTTATGGGATTATATTTAGGCCCAAGAGTAAAAAGAGCTTTTAAAACAAAAGGGAAGTCAGGATTTTATGGTGCTTTTATAGAATATGGAGATGAAGTTATGTTTTTTGGAAAAGGAGTAGGGAAAGCTCAAAAATATATGCAACCAGCTTGGGATAATAATAAAATGAAAATGACAACAGAGGCTTTTAAGGAAGCCACAAAGATAGCGGCAAGTGCGATTAAAAGGCATGAGAATAGATTAAAAAAATATGGAACTTTGGGATATTAAATGTTAGTAGGAAAAGCAATATACAGTATATTAAGCGATAACGCGGCAGTTGATGCGCTGATTAGTGATAGAATCTATCCGAATGTAGCAAAACAAACAAGCGCATTCCCCTTTGTTGTTTACCAAGTAACTGGGGATGATCCAACAGACACAAAGGATGGAGTAAGCCCATTAGATGAAAATGCAATTTTGGTAATGTGTTTCAGCCAAACTTATACTCAAGCATCTGATTTAGCAGACAAAGTAAGAATAGCTTTAGATAGGGTAGATGGAACTTATGAAGGGGTGGAGTTGCAAGGCATACAATATTTAAGTTATAATGAAGATTTTGACGTAAAGGATGATGATGATGGAGTTTATGTTAAATCATTAAATTTTAGAATAAGATTAATAAACAGTTAAAATTATGAGATACAAATTAATAAAAGATTGGGAAAGCAAAAGGCATGGTAAAACTATATCATGTGGTACTTATGTTATAATTACCATTGAATCAGAATTATCTGAGCTAACAAAGGGAGAGTACATTGAAGCCCCAAAAAAAGAAAAGAAAGAAAAGAAAAAAACCAAAAAAATAAAAGAAGATGGCGGAACTAACGATTCAACAGATAACTGAAGCAGGCGGTAGCGTAACGTATTCAGCAGCTGCTGGTGGAGGAGATACTGCTGATAATGGTGGCAGCACCTTTTTACATATTAAAAATGGTGGAGGAGGTGAGATAACTGCTACTATTACTGCTCAGACTACCAGCGTGGAATCAAGTATTTATGGCGATTTAACGAAAGCAAATGCAAGTATCGCAATTGCTGGAAGTGGAGAGGCATTTATTGGGCCTTTTAAACCTTCATCATTTAATAATGATGATGGAGAAATTGCAATTACTTACTCAGGTGTAACCAGCGTAACAATTGCAGCATTATACATAACAGCAAGTCAATTATAACAACAAAAATTAATTAATTAAAATAGAGAAAAAATGGCAAATTTAACAACAGCATTAAATGGAACTGACATAAAGATTTATGATAGTTCAACAAATATTCTTGTTGCTTATGCTCAAAGTGGTACACTAAATGTAAATCATAGCACAAGGGATATAAGTAATAAAGAAAGCGCAGGATGGGCAGAAGCAATGGAAGGAGCAAGAAATTGGGATATAAGCGTGGATGGAGCTTATGCTTGGACTGATACATCAGGTTCAGCATTAACAAATGGAGCAGATGATATGCTTAATACTTATATCATTACCAGAACGTCTGTGGTAATAAGATTCGGTAATGTAACAGCAACAACTGGAAACATTTATTATGAAGGAACTGCTTGGCTAACATCCTTTAGCGTTTCAGCCCCAACTGAAGACACGGCAACTTATAGCTTATCTTTTACAGGAACAGGAGGATTAACTCAGACAGTAGCATAAATAACCTAATACTCAATATCCCATTCGTATCCTTTTTTCAGGTGGGTTACGTTTGGGTGCGAGTATTTTTTAAAACTTGAAAAAATGGAAAATTATACTTTTGTAAAATTAGGAGGAAAGAAGTACCCTATTAAATTTGGATTTAATGCTTTGCGCAAATATTCGGTAAAAACAGGAACAACTTTAGCTCAATTAAATCAAATAGGAGATAATATGAGCTTGAATGATGCTCTTATTTTAATTCATTGTGGGATTGAAGATGGGTACAGGGCAGCAAAGCAAAAATGTGATATTTCGATAGATGATTTATCCGATAAGATGGATGGAGATATGGAAGGCATTGGAAGATGTATGGAAATATTGACAGATATGATAGGAGGGAAAACTGAAAAAAAGTCAAAGCCCAAGAGAGTAAAAAACTAACTTGGGATAAACTTGAGGGCATTGCTTTTGGGCAGATGGGAATGAGTGTGGAGGATTTTTATGATATGATTCCAAAGCACTTTTTTAATAAAATGGATGGCTTTTTTGAGTTGGAACAATTAAGAGATCGGAGCGATTGGGAAAGAACAAGATGGCAAACGTGCTATTTATTGAACATCCAATTATCCAGAGGCAAACAATTAAAGCTAAAGGATTTAATACAATTTGCATGGGAGAAAAAGGATACTAAAGAGGATTATAATAAACTAAAAAATAAGGCGGAATATATAAAAAAATTAGAAGAGTATGGCAAATAAAAGTGTAGGCATCCTCAATTTAGTATTTGGAGCTGATTTAAGAGGTTTTGAGAGGGCAATGAAAAAAGCCCAAAAGAAGATTAAGAAGTTTGGATCATCCATGAAACGGACAGGCTCTACTCTTACAACAAGTTTAACTATGCCGATTCTGGCATTAGGAGTGGTGGGAGTCAAGGCTTTTGATAAACAGCAAAAGGCGATAGCTCAAATGGAAGCTGGGCTAAAATCCACAGGGAATCAAGTTGGGATAACATCTAAAGAACTGCAAAAGATGGCGGCTGATTTACAAAAAACTACCTTATTTGGAGATGAAGAAATATTGCAAGGAGCTACAGCTCAACTCTTAACATTTACAAATATAGCTGGGGATCAATTCAAAAGAACACAGAAAGTCGCTTTGGATTTAGCGACAAGATTAGATGGAGATTTAAAATCCGCATCCATAATGCTTGGTAAAGCATTAAATGATCCAGTAGCAAATTTATCTGCATTAAGTAGGGCTGGGATTCAATTCAGTACAGATCAAAAAGCAACTGTTAAATCATTAGTGGAAACTAACAGATTGGCAGATGCTCAAAACATTATCTTAAAAGAATTAGAAACCCAATATGGCGGAAGTGCTGAGGCTGCTGCAAAAGCTGGTTTAGGGCCTATTACTCAATTAGGAAATGCTCTATCTGATATGAGTGAAGATATTGGGAAAGCTCTACTCCCAATGATAAAAGATTTAGCAGATTGGATAAAAAAGATGGCTGCTAAATTTGACAATTTAAGTGATTCCCAAAAGGAAAACGCTGTTAAATGGGGATTAATAATAGCAGCCGTAGGGCCTGTGCTAATGCTTATTGGGCAAATGAGTATGGGAGTTGCTGCCTTGATTCCTATAATTGGATCATTAGGTGGGGCATTTACAAGACTTACTGCCGTTATGCTTGCAAATCCTTATGTTGCTGCTGCTGCTGCAATAGCGGCTATTGGTGTAGCAATTTATGCAGTTATTGCGAGTGCAAATGAGTTTTCGGATTCAATGGAAGCTGTTAATGATGTAAATCTGAAAGCTGAAAAAAGTATTGTTTCTCAAAAGTTAGCCGTTGAAGAATTAACAGCCGTATTGAAAGATGAGAATGCTTCCTTAGAAGATAAGGAAAAGGCATTAGCAGAATTAAACCAGATAGCCCCTACCTATTACGGAAAATTATCTGCTGCCAAAACAGATATTGAAGCCTTAGATACCGCAACAAAGAATTACATTGGAACGCTGAGAGCTGAAGCAAGAGCTATGGCAGCACAGGAGAAAATGGTGGAGATAGAAAAAAAGATATTAGAGGAGGAGTCTAAATTGAAAAAGAAAAAAACATTGGCGCAAGAGTTATCAATAAGAGAGTCAGGGGATGCTTCATTTATAGATAGGCAAAAGGCTCACCTTAATATTATAACAGGTGTAGTTGAAAAAGTATTTACAGGCAAAACAGGATATGAAAAGACATCTAAAAGGCTAACTGATTTAAAAAATCAATCATCCGAATTAGCGAAAATCATAACAGAACTCCCATCTAAAGAGCCTGTAATTGTTACCCCTACATCCAAGCGACCAAAAAGCACGTCTAAAGGACGTGGCACTATGGACTCTGATAGCTTAGATGCTATTACGCCCATTCTTCCTATCCAACTAAAAGTTGAACCAACAAAGGATAAAGAATCTTTATTTGGCGGTATGGGAAAAAATGAATTTATGCGCATTAATAACGAGCTTGAGGAAGAATGGGAAAACACCACCAAAACATTAGAGGAGCAAACAGCTTACACAACAGGAATTTTAATAGAAGATTTTACAGATGCAGTGGATAAAATAAAAAAGGTGATGGGTTCATTATCGGGAGTTTTTAGTGCAATTGGAGATAAGGAATCAGTAGAATTTGATATGTGGGTAGAAAGGCAAGAGGAGAAAAAAGATATATTAGATACGGAGATGGAGGATGAACTTACAAGAGTCGAAGAAAAAGGCTTTAATGAGAAGCGAGAAGCAGAAGAAAAGGCCTTAGTCGAGGAAGAGTATGCTCAGAAAAAAGCAGAAATTGATGCGCGAATTGATACAAAGGAGCGAGCATTGAAAAAGAAACAGGCTCAAAGGGATAAGGCAATGAAAATTGCATCTGCCATAATGAGTACAGCCGAAGCCGTAGCAGCAAATATTGCTTTGCCTCCATTAGCTGCCCTTATTGGAATATTAGGAGCAATACAAGTAGGAGTAATTGCATCAACTCCAATCCCTTTTGCTAAGGGAGGATTAGTTTCTGGAGCTACATTAGGGCTATTAGGGGAAGGATCAGGAACTTCAGCCTTTAATCCTGAAGTTGTAAGCCCTTTGGATAAGTTAATGGGGATGATGGGAGGAACTGATGTAGATGTGCACGGGAGAATAGAAGGGAATAATATAGTTTTAGTATCAGATAAAGCTGAAATTTCAAGACAAAGATTTATATAAATGCCAACACATGGAACGCGATACAAAGGTCATTTTTTCTCCTCAAATGGAAGATTTTATCATTTTAAAATTTACGAAAAAGGATATGCTGCACAGGAAATTGATCTTACCATAGGCAGTGGAGGTGTAAAAATTAAATACGATACATCAGGGCAAGAGAAATTTAGTCCTATTGTTGCATCAAAATGCGCATTATCGGTTGTTGTTGAAAATAACACTGTGGGACAGCATTTTGAAAATTTTTTAACAGCATTAAGGACAACTGCTGAGGAAGGAGATGCTACAGTTGTCATTTGGAATACAGGAGGTACAAGTGGGCGTCCTATATGGAGTGGCAACATCATGCTTGATTTGAGTGCTAAAGAGGATGTTTCAAGACCTTATGAAATAGAATTAAATGCTACTGATGGATTGGGGCTTTTGAAAAATTATGATATGGTGCAAACTCAAGGCACTAATCCCTATCCAGCATCTGATACTTATGCCCCTACTGGATATAAAAGATTTACCTATTGGTTCAAAGAGATATTAGAATTTTGCAATACTCCTGATGGAGATACAACTGATGGAGATGTAAGTGATTGGAAGTATTCTATCTCCAATGATTGGTGGTATGAAGATCATCCAACAGCTTCAATAACTAAAAATCCTTTATATTATACAAGATGCTCAATGAAAGGCTCTTATACCTTACAAGAAGATGGAAAATATAAGGTGCAAAATGTTTATAAGGTATTGGAGGCTATGTGTAAAGTATGGGGTATGAGAGTCGTTTTTTGGCGAACCAGATTTTATTTTGTTCAAATAGAATTATATAAAACATCTGATGCTGGTACATTTGCTGTGCCTGATGATATTGATACTCAAGTTTATAATAGAGATGGAACGATTTTTAGTAGTCGATCTTATGTAGGAGAAAGTGATTTTACAGCATATAGCCAAGATATTGAAACTAATGCTGGAGGATTTGCTGGTGGGCTGCAAAAATTAGCTGGCAGTAAATGGGATTACTATCCTAAATTAAAAGAGGTAAGCGTGGATTTTGTAAACATATCAAATAATAATTTTTTTACCACATTCCCACAACCTTATTCAGCTACATTTGATGATTTTTCAGATAATCTTACGTCATCAGCTTTGGGAGTGATAAGTGATGCCTCTGCTTTTACTGGATTTAATCTGAATATTGATTTAGAGTTTAACAATCTATTTACTTATCCTATCGATTGGCAGTATAACTTTTCAATAAGAGCAAGGCCAGATGGAGATACTGATTGGGATGATGGTAAATATTTATCCATTCAGCCTGGCCTTACAACATCATGGGCAAACTATCCTGATGAGCAAGCATTAGGAGCTGGCGCTGTTTGGTTCGATTACTTTAAAGATTTAATAGGTAGTGCCTCAGCAAATCTTTTTCAATGGTATCAGCAATATAATATTCATCCCCACGTTGGGCAAATTACTATCCCCTCTGGTACAAGTCAGCAAACCATCTTTAGCCAACAAGTACCCACAGATGCAGCTTTTGTGGGAGATTGGGAATTTGAACTATTTTGCATGACAGGTCGCTTGGATATGAGCGTATTAGCAGGATGGACTGCTTATTCAGGGCATCATGTTAGAAATACCTCTGTTATGCCAATTTTTGTAGGTACTTCTATTACTTATTCAGATGTTTTGGATGCAAATAACAATCCTATTTCTCAATTTAATCCTATTTTAAATAATGCTGTTGGCGGTAATATTAACACATCAGTTTATTCTAATACAACCGATACAGAAAGCCAAGAGGTAAAAGATATTTGGTGGGGCGATACATTAACTAATGGAGAGCCATCTTCTTTAAAATGGTATGATGCTTCAGGTGGCTCAGGATATACTGATCCATCTGGAAAATGGAGGAGAGGGCAAACAGGATCATTTGATAGCACGCTATCTGAATTAATGGCACAATCAAGATTATTTTTCCAACAAACGGCTGATTATAAATGGAGCTTATCAACAGCAGTAAGTGATATTAATTGGTGGGAATCTGATGGTACAGCTTTACGACCTGTATATGTTAATCCTGTGGGGAGGATTGAGGACACTGTTGATGGAATTTTTTACTATCTTTTAAGAGGAACTTTTAACATTTTACAGGATGAATGGGAAGGGGAATGGCTACAAATATCTTATAATGATGGTATAACAACAACCACAACCACAACAACCACAGGAGGCACGATCCCATCAAATAATACGGCAAATGCAAGATTATCAGGAGGCTCACAACCATCTCCATTTAATCAACAACCAATAGGCTCATTAACGGCAAGGATTGCTTTTGGAAGCACTGTAACATCATTAACAATAGACCAAATGAATCCTATTGTAAACACAGATACAACAGAGTATATGTTTGCACAGAATACAATTATAAGAGCAGGGGATGTTTTTAATGTGTTAAATAGAGGCAATGGTGTGCTTCAGCAATTTACAGCAAGTGCTGATGTTTCCAATACAGCAACTACTATTAGCGTAGAATCCGTTGACATTCTTAAACCTTTAGAGGTAGGCTCTATAATTACAGCAGATGCGAGAGATTGTTATCAGCAAATTAATCATAAAACCAGAGGCACAATTCATATACCCCAATATTCACTCTCTGAAAGTAGTACCGATCCAGCCGATCCAGCGGAGGGAAATGCTGTAATTTGGATGAGTGATGGAACGGCAAGCGGAAATGATGGAGATATTATTGCAAAAATACAGGCAGGAGGAGTTGTTAAAAGATTTAATATAGTAGATTTTGGCTCTTTTACAAATACATATTCAATTGATTTTGATGGAGTTGATGATTATATTGATGTAAGTGGGGCAGCTACTGAGATAGGAGAAGCTTTAGGAAGCGTATCTCTTTGGGTAAAATTAGATAGCGTGAGCGGCAGTATTACAGCTTTTCAGGCAGCAGTTGATGCCAGCAATTTTATTAGAGTTTGGTATAAAGATAGCGATAGTACATTAAGATTCCAAACTAAAAGAGGAGGCACAAACAATGTGACATATTATGCTGGAGGCATTGAAGCAGATGGCAATTGGCATCATTTAGCTCTTACATGGGATTCATCTGGTAATGAATTAAAAGGATATTTAGATGGAGTAGCAAGAGGAGGAACAGGAACAGCAGCAGGAACATGGAGCGGAACTCTATCTATTGTTCATATCGGTAAACAAGCTACCGCAAGTGCCTCATATTGGAAAGGAAATATAGATGAGGTGGGCCTCTGGAGTAGTGTATTAACAGCAGCAGAAATAGCCGAGATTTACAATAGTGGAACTCCATTAAGTTTACTGAAAGATGCAGGGGATTACAGCAGTAGTGCCGATTTAGTGGGATGGTGGCGCATGGGAGATAGTGCAACATATCCAACCATACCAGATGATAGCACAAATAGTAATAATGGAACTATGACTAACATGGCTGAAGATGATATTGTGCAAGATATACCTGAATAAAATGAATAAAAAATATATTATATTACCAGCAGCTAAAATTAATGAAATGGATTTTAATGAAATTTGTGAAACCTCTATTAGTACAATTAGACATAATTTAGACAGCAGCCAATTTATAGTAAAATTTCAAGGCAATACTCCTCAATTCCTTGATGGTTATGATGAATATACAAATAGTGAAATGTTAGAAATAATTAATAATCCCTCCAATGGATGGGAGACTAAAGAAGATTAACAATGAAAAAAGAAGTAATGGATAGCATCCAAGTAATAACAGCCAATGGCTCTGCAATTGGATTAAATATAACGAGCTGCAATGAAGTTTTAACATTTATCTCATTATTGCTTGCAATAGCATTTACAATATATAAGTTTACAACTAATGCCAAAAAAGAGAAAAATAAATAAGGATTTAAACCATCCCAAATGGGGGAAAGCGGAAGCTGTAAAAGAAATAAAAGAAAAAAGATTTATTGCAGATGTGAAGGGTGCGAAAATATATGCAATATATCTCAAATAAAAGAAATAAATGAAGATGTGTTTATTGGGGCGGAAATTAAAAAAGGGATTCATAAAAGCAAAAAGCATGATGACAGGAAAGGCAGATTTATTACTGATTCGAGATACATTTACAGATAAATCAGTTATTGGAAAACTCTATCTAAATGGAGAATTTTACGGGCATACTTTGGAGCTGGCTTGGAATGATAATAAAAGAAATATATCTTGCATTCCTAAAGGAGTTTATGAAGTTGTTAAAAGACATACTGAAAAAAGCAAATACAAATACGAGCATTTACATATTTTAGATGTACCAAATCGAGGCTATATATTAATGCATATAGGCAATTATCCCAAAAATAGTAGAGGATGTATCTTGTTGGGAAATACAAGAGCATTAAATTTCGTAGGGGATAGCCGAAAAGCATTTTATAAATTGATGTACGATTTAACAAGTTTTGAAAAAATAGAATTAATAATTAAAAACAGATAAAAAATGAAAAAAATATTTTTAACATTAGCAATATGTTTTACCACGCTTTTAGCATCAGCGCAATTTACAATGGTTAGCTCCATTGACAAACCTGCTGAGGGCGAAAGTTGGGGTATGAACAATTTTACCAATAATATAGGTATGGGCTATCAGGCAACTGATAAAATAATGATAGGAGCTATTAAGAGTGGCGATAATTATAATTTATTTGCCCGTTATTCAATGGGAGATTTTTATATAATGGGCGAGATTGATTCCAATGATGAGATAAATTGGGGAGCTGGGTATTCCATTAGGTTATGGAAGGCACTTTGCATTGAGCCAAATTATATGATGGGAGATGATGAAGGGGAGTTTAAAATTGGTATGGCATACCGATTCTAATATTAACTTAAAAAAAATAAAAAGATGAAAAATTTAGTTTTAGGAGCAATCCTTAAAAGCAAAAAGTTCTGGTATGCAATAGCAAGTATTGCAGTGCCACTGATTTCAAATGCTCTTGGTTTAGATGAGCCAACTTGCACCAAAATGTTTTACGCTTTTGTCAGCTTAATTGTAGGGCAAGGAATTGCGGATATAAACAAGAAGTAGTTAATAAGTAAAAAATCCTGCCTGAAAGCAAAGGAGTTATTCACCTAAATTTACTTATGCAATTTCGCCCAAGATTAAATCTAACGGAAAACGAACTGATAAAACAATTTCGCAATAAAAGTGGAGTTGGAATTATAGGAGATACACATGAGCCATATTGTATAAAGGAAACGGATGAGCATTTAAGTTATAGAGATTTTTGCTATGAAGTTTTTAATAGATTTGGAGTAAGTGAAATAATACATATTGGAGATGAATGCGATAACGCTGCTATGAGTTATTTTGAGAAAAGCCCAAGTATGCTTAATGCTGAAAGTGAAGCTGAAAAAGCACAAAGGGAGATGGATAAATGGTATAAAACATTCCCAAATGTCAAAGTTTGTGTGGGCAATCATTCAGCTTTACCATTTCGCCAAGCTACCACTGCTGGATTGCCGAAAAGATTTCTTAAAAGTTATGAAGAAATTTGGAATGCGCCAAAGGGATGGAAGTGGAAAATGCAATGGGAGATAGATGGCGTTTTATACGAACATGGAACAGGAAGTAGCGGACAAAATGGAGCAAGAGGCAGGGCAATGGCTAATAGACAATCAACAGTTATAGGACATTCGCATAGTTTTGGAGGCGTTTCTTATATGGCAAGCCGAAATGATATT
>VTLG01006769.1_pt1 | contig 10831 bp, 16 predicted proteins | sample 4694571 | NCBI WGS metagenome assembly VTLG01 (sample SAMN12604809, study PRJNA352737) | marine metagenome | biome: ENVO:00000447; feature: ENVO:00000209|ENVO:00000569|ENVO:01000036; material: ENVO:00002151; isolation source: viral sequences binned using virsorter ... | reverse complement strand
ACGGACATAGGCAACGTACCTACCCTCATGTGGCTGACCTCTGGTACTTGGGTTAGCTGGTGACATTATTGTTTTTCCTTTTTTAAAGCTGCTTCTAAAATTTTAATTGTTTCGTCAAAGGATGATTTAATTTTATCTGGTTTAGCCATAAATCTATAATGGTCCTTCACCTCACGATAAATGTGTTGTTGAATACGTAGAGATGCCATAAGGCTAGATAGTTGTGGACCTGAAATCTCAATTACATACTTTTTAGTCATTATTAGTTCTCCAATTTTAATGTAAGATATTCTATGAGATACTTTGCATAGCTTGTTAAAAGCTCATGTCCTTCAAAAGTAAACTGATCCCTGCCCTCTGTTACAGCTACTGCATACGCATCTTTAAGCTGCTGCAATTTCTCCTGTGAGAAAGTTATAGTCTGCATTTATGTTCTCCTATACTAACGAAACTGTTCATCTTTACATTACATATACCATCTTGGTAGATTGTTCAAGACCTAGATGTTACTTTTTTTTTGAACAAAGGTGAATTATGAAGCAAATCCACATTAGATTAACTGAAGAAGTCTATGATAAACTTAAAGAATTAGCCGAAAAGGATCGTAGATCAATGGCTAGTTTAGTTGAGTATATTTTATCCAAAGGACTACGAGATTTTAAAAAAGAGCTAGAGAAAGTATGACCCCTGAGTTTTGGCAACCAACACTCGCATTTATGCTATTGGAGTTCCCTACCCTTGCCGATTGTCAGTATGTCGTGAAGCACCTGGCAAGTTTGGTCCATCATAATTTGTTTGTTGATTGTCACAACCACGATGAAAGCTATGCGTTTTATTTTGAGCATTGGGCAAAGCATTATCAATACAGTAAGCCACCATTACCAAGACCAGAAGGTTTTTGGGAATGAATAAGTTTTCTTCCATATCTAAACCTGTAGAAAATGCTGCACTAAGGGTTTTATCCTTTGGTGCTGGTGTACAATCAACAGTACTGCTTTTGATGGCTGCCAAAGGTGAAATAAAACCTATGCCAGATGTAGCCATCTTTGCAGATACACAGTTTGAGCCAACAAATATTTATAGCCATTTGGATTGGTGTAAAGAAGAACTTAAAAAACTTACAAATGATCGTGTGCAGTTAGAAATAGTCACGGCTGGTAGCATCAAGATAAATGAATTAAATGGCAAAAACATATTTGGCACAAATTATAGCAGTATGCCTTTTTTTACAAGCAAAGGATTAGGTAGAAGGCAATGTACGGCTGATTACAAAATCAAACCTATAAGGCAATCAATAAGAAAAAAATTAGGTGTAAAATTTAGAAAAAAAGTTCCAAGTAATACGTTTGTAGAACAATGGATAGGTATTTCTACAGATGAATTGGAAAGAGTAAAAGAAGCTAGAGATAAATGGATTATTCATCGCTATCCATTGATTGAAATGGGTATGAGCCGAGGTGATTGTTACCAATGGTTTAAAAAACATTATCCAAATAGACCTTTAGTAAAATCTGCCTGTATTGCCTGTCCTTATCATCATAATTCTATGTGGAGAGATATGAAAAAGAACGATCCTGTTTCTTGGGAAGAAGCCTGTTTATTTGATGATGCGATAAGAAACGTAGTAGTTAATAAAGTAACACAATACGTTCATAGCTCTGCAACGCCATTACGTACTGCTGATTTAGGTGACGATAAAACACCAGATTTATTTCTTGGTGAATGTGATGGGATGTGTGGTGTATGAGTGATCTTTGGGAACATATAGATTTATGTTCTGGTATTGGTGGCTTCAGCCTTGGTTTTCAATGGGCAGAGTTAAGTGAACCTATCCTTTTCTGCGAGCTAGATGAGTTTTGCCAAAAGATATTAAAGAAACATTGGCCTGATGTACCGATTTGTAATGATGTAAAGGAACTAGCCAATGACACAAATGCCTTTATTCCCAGAAGAAATGGAAGAAAAAGAATCCTTACCGCAGGTTATCCTTGTCAACCTTTCTCCCAAGCAGGTCAGCGCAGAGGAACGGAAGATCCTCGGCACATCTGGCCGTACATACTTAGAATTATACAACAAGAACGATTTGATGTATGCGTTTTCGAAAATGTTAGTGGGCATATTTCGCTTGGACTTGATGAAGTTCTCCATGATCTGGAAGGTGAAGGCTACACAACAAGGACGTTTGTATTGCCAGCTGAAGCGTGTGGTGCATCGCACAGACGAGATAGACTCTGGATCATCGCAAAAAATATGGCCGACACCAAAGACTTCAGACGCAAACACAGCACACATGAAACCCAACAAAAAGGGGATACCACACGATGTTGCGAAGGGGAATTTAAGGGGTCAAGTTCAGATGTTCCCGACACCAACAGCCAACGAGGATGCAGCGGGCAGACCAGAGGGCAAGATGCAGAAAATGTTGGGCAATCATCCAGAGGTAAGGAACAAGGGGGATGGAACACTCAACGCAGACTGGGTCGAGGTATACTTGATGGGTTATCCAAATGGCTGGACGAGCCTGTAGATATACCAAGGGTAGCAAGTGGACAGAAGAACAGGACTCATAGGCTCAAGGCGTTAGGGAATGCCATTGTACCACAGATAGCTCAAAGGATTGGAATAGCTATCAGGGAGAGCTTTTAATGAGATGGAATAAGTTCAATGCTCACAAGACCGAAGTCGACGGCATTATGTTCGACAGTAAGAAGGAAGCCAAGAGATATGGTGAGCTAAAGTTATTGGAAAAGGCAGGTCAGATTACGAACCTGGAGCTGCAACCCAAGTTTGAATGTATAGTCAAGGAGAAGAAGATATGTACCTACAGAGCAGATTTCAGTTACTTCGACAAGCACCAGAAGGGCGTGTTGGGTCAGGAAGGAACAATGGTGATCGAGGACGTAAAGGGATTTATTACGCCAGTCTATCGCTTAAAAAAGAAGCTGGTCGAGGCTCTGTTCATAGTGAAGATCACAGAGATATGAAAACATTAGATATAGCTTTGGCGTTTCAATATGTAACTCAAGTACCGTTTGAAAACCTGTTTGAAGATTGTCGTAAGGATAATGAGTTTAAACATTTAAAATATTGGTGGACAGCAACGTGTCGCTTTTTCAAGAGAAGCTATCCTCAGATTGGTGAAACATTAGGGCGAGATCATTCGACTTGTGTTTTCTATTACAAACGACATTTGAAAATGATGGACGATGAAAAGTGGTATCGAGAAGGATACTTCAAGATGCTGGATGAACTACTAACAAGACTAGGTGCTTAATGTTGGATATGCCACCAGATAAAACGTCCAAGCAAGTGTTGAAAGAGATCAACAAGGCGAGAGAGGATATTCTTAGACCGCCTAAAGATCAGAATACTTGTGAAACAGGTAAGGATGAAGATCAGGCATTCTCAGCATTCTTTAAAGCACCAGCCAGAGCCTTACAGGATAAACGACTAGCGACAAGACCAAGGACATTTATTATTCTCTGTGCTTTATGTCAGTTTATCGGACCAACAGGATATTGTTATCCAAAGCAAGCAAGGATCGCAAGACAGCTAGGTATGACACAACAAGGAGTGAGTAAACATATAAGATTGCTGGTTGATTTTGGTTATGTCGATAAGGTCCGGAATGAGTATAAGTTTCGGAAGAAAGGACATACATCAGCGACCTGGAGAATACTATTTGATCCCTCAATTGATCAGGAAGAAGGCTATCAGAACACCATCCAGCACGATGAACGCTTTCAAGAGCAAGAAGCAGAGGAAACCATGAAAAAAGTCAATGAAAACAATAAGAAGAGTGAGTTATCCACAGAGTTATCCACAGGTAAGGCAAAAAGGCCTAAAAAGAGTAAAAAAGAGGGTACAAATACAACCCAATTAGGTTGTACGGATACACAACGCAATGAGGTTGTACAAGAACTTACCAGTAGAACTATACATTTTAATATAAAAGGTAAAGATGTTTGCAAGTTGTATGCGTTTTTGTTGGATACAATAATTGGAACGCGTGGTGAATGGAGATGGGATGAAAGGCAAGAGCAAATCGCACAGGGTTTCATCGACAAGGGATTGAAGATAGATGACTTCAGCAAAAGAGCTAAGAGAACTTTGCATAGCTGCAAGAAGGAAAGCAAGCGTCCACCTTATTCATTAGCATTCTTTACACAAGGCTTCAAAGAAACAGAGAAGAAGGTAGAAAGCGTTGAGGATATCATCAAGAAAGTATCAAACAGAAAGAAGATGAAATGACTACTGTTCAAATTGTAGACGTTCGTGTAGGATATGTACACACGGTAAAGAACGACCAAGAAATAAGGCATTATTATTCTACGATGGCTACGGACGCAACTCCAAAAAAAGACCTTATCCCCCCCCGCGTGTCATCAGATACTAGGGGTATCCCACAAAACTTTTTTCAAGATTTCGTATGCTGCTTTTGCGGTAAGGATGCAACATTAACCCATTGGCAATCGAGGAGTTTGTACTGCACAGAACATCATCCTGATTGGCAGAAAATGAAAGAGAGGAAGTAAGATGGCTAGTTTAAATGAAGTGACGTTGATCGGCAATGTTGGCAAGGACGTTGAGGTTAAGATTTTTGATAATGGTGGTAAGATTGCGAAGTTTTCGTTGGCAACAACGGAGAGTTACAAGAGAAAAGACGGTGAGAAAGTTGAGAATACTGCATGGCATAATGTGGTTATTCGTTCTGAACCGTTGGTAAATATTGCACAGAAATATGTAGGAAAAGGTTCATCTGTTTGCGTAAAAGGTAAGGTTTATTACAGGGATTATGAGAAGGAAGGTGAGAAAAGAAAGGTGACGGAAATTGTTCTTGATCCCTTTCAAGGGCAGCTCATTTTACTTTCCAAGAAAGAAAGCAATCAGCAAAGTCTAGGGGATTTAGATAGGACGGTTGGGATTAACATATGAAAAAGGTCCAAGGCATAAAAGGTATTCGTCAGATTACGAGAAGGATCAAAGGGTCGAATGTGATTATGAATAATCGTGATCGTTTGGCTCAAGAGTTAGTTTCTCTGGGTACATCTGATATTACGGATATTATGTCTTGGGATGATGAAGGCAATGTAGAAATTAAGGCTTCCAAAGATATAAAACCAGAAGCTTTGAGATCGATTAAGAAGATTAGGGTGTTGCCTGGTCAGGGCATTGAAGTTGAATTGATTGATAAGGTAAGGGTGTTACAGACATTGGCAAAGTCGGCTGGTTTGTTAGATCATGAGAAAAATGCGGATCGCCCTGCTGTTGTCGAGGTTCAGATGCTTGGTCCAGGTGAAGCTACGTTCAAGGAAAAAAAAGATGAGTAAGAAAGCGTGCGTAAACTGTGGTGATTTTTTTACTTACTATCACTCCAATAAGAAGTTTTGTTCACCGAATTGCAGATGGAGTTACAACGATTTGCGAAAGAAAATGAGTACTAAACCGTTAGGCATTACCCTGCCCTACATTCCTGAACGATTGATTGTAAAAGAAGGAAAGACTTATGACCCCACTTAAACTTGATTTCCGATCTTCCCCTGTTGTCTGGAAGTTTTTAAATGATAATTCTTTTGTTCGTGCTTTGCTTGGACCTGTTGGTTCTGGCAAGTCTTATGCCTGTTGTGCGGAATTGTTTAAAAGAGCTGTTAGTCAGAAGCCATCCAAGAGAGATGGCATAAAATATTCACGGTTTGCGGTGGTGAGAAACTCTTATCCCATGCTGAAAACAACGACCTTAAAGACTTGGCTGGAATTATTTCCAGAAGATACCTGGGGTGCGGTTCGTTATTCTCCACCGATTACGCATCACATTAAACTACCTGCCAGAGATGGTGCTGCTGGTGTTAATATGGAAGTTATTTTCTTGGCATTAGACCAGCCAAAAGATGTAAGAAAACTTCTTTCTCTGGAATTAACAGGAGCTTGGGTGAATGAAGCAAGGGAATTACCGAAAGCTGTGATTGATGGTTTGACCCATCGTGTTGGTCGATTTCCTTCCAAAGCAGATGGTGGACCGACTTGGAGAGGGATTATCTTGGATACAAACCCTATGGACAGCGATCATTGGTATTTTCATTTAGCTGAAAAAGAAACGCCTAAAGGTGAATTTAAATGGAGTTTTTTCCGACAGCAAGGCGGTGTTTCAGAAGTTCTTTCCAAAGATGTACCTGCGGATAGTCCAGAAGCACAAGGATTTATTTTTTCGGCTGGTAAATGGTGGAAAACGAATAACAAGGCAGAGAACCTTGGGAACTTACCCTCTGGTTATTACGAGCAGTTACTAGGGGGTAAGAAACTAGATTGGATCAGGTGTTATGCCGAAGGGAAGTATGCATTTGTTCAGGAAGGAAAACCTGTTTGGTCGGAATACGATGACGACAGTATGGTTGATGATCTGGCGGTAGAAGAAAAAATTCCTATTCAGATTGGCTTAGACTTTGGATTAACCCCTGCTGCTGTTTTTGCACAGAAAATGATGAATGGCAGATGGCATATTCTCCATGAAATTGTAACTTTTGATATGGGATTAGAACGCTTTTGTCATATTTTAAAATCAGAGATTAACAGCCGATTTCCGAATATGGATATACAGATTTGGGGTGATCCAGCAGGTCAGCAAAGGGATCAAATCTTTGAAACAACAGCTTTTGACCATCTAAAAACCCATAATTTACTAGCTAGACCGACAGCAAGTAATGATTTTAAGATACGAAGAGAAGCCTTAGCTTCCCCTATGGGTCGTTTGATTGAAGGAAAACCAGGTTTATTGGTGGATCGTAATTGTATTCGGCTTAGAAAATCCCTTTCTGGTGGCTATCATTTCCGAAGAATAGCCATTGGAGCTGGTCAGGAACGGTTTAAAGATACCCCAAACAAGAATGAACACTCCCATATTGGTGATGCAGCAGGTTATTGTCTGCTTGGTGGTGGTGAACATCGTAGAATGACAAGAGGAAATAACCCACAATTTAGAAAACCCATACAAGCCAATATCGATTTCGATGTTTTTGCCTAGAGATTTAGAAAAAACGATGAATATGGACGGTATTTTTTCCAGATTACTACCGTTTGACCCCTATCATTTAAGCCTTATGGAGTACCGAAAACTAGATGAAGCTGTTCTTTCTGCCAATTTAGACTTCATGGTAACCGATGGTTTGTCCTTTTCATGCTTTCATCGCAATCATTGTATCCTTGCTTTTGGCATTCAACCGATTTGGAAAGGCAATGCGGAGATTTGGATGCTAGTCAATAAGCATATTGGCGAGAATAAGTTCTTTTTACACCGTAAAGCTAAGCGATTATTCCCTTTTATTGCTGAATGTTTACACCTTGTTCGCTTACAATGTCATGTCTGTTCAGAAAATGTTCAGGCTACCAAATGGATTGAGAAAATGTTATTTAATCAGGAAGGTTTATTGAAACATTACGGACCAGAAGGACGAGATTATTTTGTTTATGCGAGATACTTCAAGGGGAAATAGGCATGGTTTCAACAGTTGCTGCTGAAAAAAACAAAGAGGTTACAGGTTATGCGGACAGTTCAAGACTATCCAATTACCGTAAAATGATTACAGCACCAGACAAGTTAGGAAGTGCTGAAAAAAGAAAAAACTTTAATTTAATGTCGATTGCAGAGCAAAATAAAGCTCTAGGTTTTGTTGATACAAGACAAATGGGTGGTAAAGACCCTCGACCAGCACCAATAACTATGGGTAATCCAAGTTCTATGACCCAAGAACAAGCAAGAGCAGAGTTAAGAAAAATTGGACCTACAATAGCTGGAAGCGGTGGGAACTATAACGATCTTAGTTCTTTTGATAATTATAATTTTGGCAGTTCCCCTTATACGTTGGAATATTTCAAAGCTGTTGCAGCCAAAGCTGGCTCTGGTGATGACCTCAATGTTATTCATGGTGGTAGTGGTGGGAAACCTGCAACTACGTCAACTACGCCTACTACGCCCACTACTCCAGGAACAGCAACTTCGACAGCCGAAAGCACTTCTGCTGATACCTTACAATCCTCTGCTAACGCTGTGACCATTTCTGATGCTGCTAAAGCAAGAGCCAAGGCACTAGGTTTAGAATTAGTCAATACAGATGCGATTGTAGGTGAAAACGAAGCGGATACCTTACAGAAAAAACAAGCTGCGTTGCTCGAGGCCGAAAGACGACAATCTATCAGACGTTTAATTGCTCGTAACCGAAGGGCAAGGTTTGGTGGCTCAAGATTGCTTATGTCTTCGGCACGAGCTAATCCAGGTCTGGGCGTACCTCAAAGCCAGACAACACTTAGTCCAAGGATGAACCCAAGGGATAGCTATGCCTAAACTGACCTCTACAGAAATAAAGCAAAAATACGACAAAACAACTTCGCATAAAAGACAATGGCGATCCATCTACGAAGATGCGTACCGTTATGCTTTACCCATGCGAAACCTTTATGATGGCTATTACGAAAGCGCGCCTGGTCAGGATAAAATGACAAGGGTGTTTGACAGTACCGCCATACAATCGACACAAAGATTTGCTAATCGGTTACAATCAGGCGTGTTTCCACCTCAACGTAATTGGTGCAGATTAACCCCTGGCGAAGCGATACCACCAGAACAGCATACAGAAACGCAAAGAATACTCGACAGTTACAATGACCGTCTGTTTTCTATTCTTAGGCAAAGTGCCTTCGATCAGGCTATGGGTGAGTTTTTATTGGAATTAGCGGTAGGTACGGCTGTTATGTTAATCCAGCCAGGTGATGACACAACCCCTATTCGATTTACTTCTGTTCCTACTTTTCTTATTTCTTTTGAGGAAGGACCGCATGGTACAGTTGATAAGGTCTACCGTAGATTGAGAAAACCCTTTCGTGTGTTGGATATGGAATATCCAGATATAAAAATCCCTACGGAAATTGCACAAAAGTTTGCAAGTGATGATAGTGAACACATCGATTTAATTGAAGCAACGTATTTCATGAAGGAAGAAGGAATTTACTGCTATCAGATTATTGATGAAAGTGGAAAACACGAATTACTATCCAGAGAATTAAAATCCTTTCCTTGGGTTATTGCCAGATACATGAAAGCATCTAATGAAGTTTATGGTCGTGGACCTGTATTAACAGCTTTACCCGATATTAAATCGTTAAACCGATCTATTGAATTGACCCTGAAAAACGCAAGCCTGTCGATTGGCGGGGTCTTTACCGCAGCAGATGATGGAGTACTGAACCCTTCAACCGTTCAAATATTACCAGGTGCTATCATCCCTGTTGCTAGAAATGGTGGTCCACAGGGCGAGAGTTTAAGGCCTTTACCTCGCTCTGGTGATCCCCAACTATCTCAAATTGTAGCTAATGATCTAAGGCAAGCGATTAAAAGAATATTGTTAGATGAAAGTCTAACGCCAGATAATATGTCGGCTCGTTCTGCAACGGAAGTCACAGCAAAGTTAAGTGAATTATCTCAAAATCTTGGTTCTGCTTTTGGCAGATTAATCAATGAAACCATGTACCCTGTTGTAAGACGTACATTAGAGATTATGGATGAAAGGGGTATGATACAGTTACCTCTGAAAGTGAATGGCGTACAAGTCAAAATTGTACCAACTGCACCTCTTGCACAGGCACAAAATATGGAAAGAGTACAGGAAGTTCTACAGTTTGCACAAATTGTACAGCAAACGCCAATGGGTCAGTTTGTTTTAAAACAGGATGCTTTTCTTGATTACTTGGCAAAGTCAATGGCAATACCCACAGAAATGATAACAACGCCAATGGAACGCATGGAGCTACAAAAACAAGCTATGGCAATGGCACAACAACAAGCACAGGCACAGGCACAAGGACAACCAATGGAGCAGCAACCAAATGAAACAGCAGAAGAAACCGTCAATTAGCGAACCTGGTTGGGAAGGTTTAGATGCTCAATTTGGTTATCAGGAACAAGCAGCTACCCAACTAGATAAAGAATATTTAAATTGTTTTGGCACAGAAACAGGCAAGAAGGTCTTACAGGATTTAGAGAATAAAATATTAAATCAACCTTCATGGATACCAGGAAGTAATGAACATTATGGTTATTACCGTGAGGGTCAAAATTCTGTGATTAGAGATATTCAAAACAAAATGAGGAGAGCATTAAATGGCTGAAGAAGCAGTTGTAGAAGAAGCAGAAAAAGAAACAGTAGTAGAAGAAAAGCCACAGGGATTGATGGCAAATGCTAAACCAGAAGAAGAAGTACAAATTGAAGATGGCGACATAGCACATGATGTAAAGGAAGCCGAATTAAAAAAACCAGATATTTTACCTGAAGAATATTGGGATACTGAAAAAGGTGCGAATGTTGAAAAACTTATGGGCGATTTTGAAAAGCAAAAGAAAAGCTATAACGAATTACGCAAAAAAATGTCACAAGGAAAGCATAAAGCACCTGAAAACTATACATACGAAAACCTTGGTGAAATCAATGCTGATGATCCATTACTTGCTACATACACCGAATGGGCGAAGGAAAACAGCATATCACAAGAAGCCTTTGATAAATTGGGTCAGGCTTTCGCAGAAATTCAAAACAATTATGTACAGGATGCACAGTTGGATTTGGATAAAGAACGTCAACTATTGGGGAAAAATGCAAATGAGATTATTAATAGCAATGTGGAATGGGGTCGTGGGATGGTTGCCAAAGGTATTTTCACGGAAGCCGACTACGAAGAACTTGAAATACTTGGGGGGACAGCCAAAGGGCAAAGGATCATCCAAAAAATCAGGGGTCTTACGGGGGAAAAAGAAATCCCTGTCGCGTCCATCGAAGGGCAACCGCCA
>VTLG01013805.1_pt1 | contig 10832 bp, 10 predicted proteins | sample 4694571 | NCBI WGS metagenome assembly VTLG01 (sample SAMN12604809, study PRJNA352737) | marine metagenome | biome: ENVO:00000447; feature: ENVO:00000209|ENVO:00000569|ENVO:01000036; material: ENVO:00002151; isolation source: viral sequences binned using virsorter ... | reverse complement strand
ATGGAACATCAAGTATAGGAAAACTAAAAGAAAAAGGAATAAATGCTGAAGTTATTTATACAAAAGACAAATATAAATATATTTATCCACTAACAAAAGAATTAAAAGATAAGTGTTTAGAATTAAAAAAACCTTATCCTAAAAATGCGAGTAAAGCATAAAGAGTAATGCGCTAGTCATTCCAGACTAGAGAAGGAGTGCAATTCTACCTACTCGCTCAAAATATAAACTATGGACAAAAGTAGACATATAAAAAAAGAAGCAATGTTACAGGCTTTAGAGAGTAGTTTAGGAGTTGTAACAGTAGCTTGTAAACAAACAGGCATACCGAGAAGTACATACTATAAATGGCTTAAGGAAGATGAAGAATTTGCTAAGTCAGTAAAAGAAATAGAAAATATAGCACTTGATTTTGCAGAAAGTCAATTACATAGTCAAATGAAAGACGGTAATACATCAGCAACTATATTTTACTTAAAAACAAAAGGTAAAAAACGGGGCTATATAGAAAAGTCAGAGTTAGATTTAAATACTGGTGAAAATCCTTTTAAAGTAAACGTAAATATAAAAGGCGTTGACTATTGAACCTAAATTTACAGAAACACAAAGTTTAGCAATACAATATTTGTTTGACAAACAAACAACAGAAGTTTTATTTGGCGGTGCAGCTGGTGGTGGTAAATCGTGGGTAGGTTGTAGTTGGTTGATATTGCTTTGTATGAAATACCCGAAAACACGTTACTTAATGGGAAGAAGTAAACTTGACGCACTAAAAAAAACAACGCTAAATACATTTTTCGAAGTATGTAGCTCATACGGTTTAGAAGCAAACAGACATTATAATTTTAACGGTTCTAGTAATATAATAACATTTGTAAACGGTGCAGAAATAATATTAAAAGATTTGTTTTTATATCCAAGTGACAGAAACTTTGATAGCTTAGGTAGTTTAGAAATAACTGCCGCATTTATAGACGAAGCAAATCAAATAACAGAAAAAGCTAAAAACATTGTAGCATCTAGATTGCGTTATAAATTAGATGAAAATAACTTAATACCTAAATTGCTATTAACTTGCAACCCTTCTAAAAATTGGGTGTATAGTCAATATTACAGACCGGCAAAAGAAAACAAACAAAAACCACATAGAAAGTTTATACAAAGTTTAGTAGATGATAATAAATATATAAGTAAATATTATAAAACACAATTACAAACACTAGATGAGTTAAGCAAACAACGTTTATTGTTTGGAAACTGGGAATATGAAGATATTGATAACAGAATGATTGACTATGATATGTTACTACAAAGTTTTGAAGATAAAAAAACAGAAGATGATAAAATGTATATATCAGCCGATATAGCAAGATTCGGGAGCGATAAAACAGTTATTGTAGTGTGGAGGGGCTTAAAGGTGTTAAAGTACGTTACACTTGACGTAAATACTATTATAGAGGCTTCTAATACTATAAAAGAATTACAGTTTGAATATCAAGTACCTTTGTATCATATAATTGTAGATGAGGACGGAGTAGGTGGGGGTGTAAAAGATATATTACATTGTAAAGGTTTTTTAAATAATGGAAAGGCTTTGCGAAAAGAAAATTATCAAAACTTAAAAACACAATGTTTCTATAAACTAGCCGAAACAATAAACAAAGGTAACATAATACTACATACAGAAAATATAGAAGTAAAAAATAAACTCATACAAGAATTAGAATTACTTAGGCGAACTAAGGTAGATAGAGATACTAAACTATCTATGATAAGTAAAGAAGAAATGAAAATTATATTAGGCCGTTCTCCCGACTATGCAGATGCAGTAATGATGCGAATGTATTTTGAAATAGGTAGTAGCGGACAATATTTTATCAGTTAAATGGGAGACTTACGTTATAGAAACCGCTCCCATTAATAACAAGACAGGGGCAAAGATACAACAAATAAACTAATTAACGAAAAAATACATATATAAGTATGAAAGTCAATATAAATAGAAAGGGAAAAAAAGAAAGCTATACTATTATAGATAGTTGGGATGATGTAACTCTTGAAAACTGGATGAAAATATTAGAGGCACAAGGTAATAGGCACAAAGAAGATGTTGAAACCTTAAAAGCGTTGTCAGATATACCGGAAACTATTTTAAAAGAATTAGATTTAGTAGATGTTGTAGAAATACTTAAAAGCCTAACAGACTTACAGAAAGTACCGACTACAAGAAGTGTTAGAAGAATATATAAAATAGACGGAGTAAAATACGGCTTTCATCCTAACTTAGAAAAAATGACTTTAGGAGAATGGATTGATTGCGAGACACTAATAGGTAAAGGGCTAAGCGGAAATATGCATTATTTAATGGCTATACTTTTTAGGCCTATATTGAAACATGAGGGTAAAAAATATAATATAGAAGCATATAGTGAAAGCGAGTTAGAAATACGGGCAGAAATTTTCAAAACAAAAATGAAAGCTATTGACGTTAGAAATGCAACGGTTTTTTTTTGGACTTTAGGAAGAGAATTAAAAACAATTTTAGAGCGATATTCGGTAGAGAAGTTGAAACAAGCGACACAGGATATAATCCAAAACGAGCCTTTAACGAAAAATATGGATGGTACAGCGTAATATATTTATTAGCCGGAGGAGACTTTACAAAGATGAATGAGGTAACTAATAAGCCTTTTAAACAGGCACTAGTTTGGTTGACATACGAAGCAGATATGAGAGAAATAGAAAATAATAAACTAACATAAATGAGTACAAATTTACTACAAGGAGAAAGTCAATATTACAAAACATATAATAATGTAATAGATAACTTAAAATGTATAGGAGCAAATCATCCTCAAATAAATACTACTACAGACGGTGATATATATGATATAGATTTAGAAAAAAATACTATATTTCCTCTATTGCATATTAATCCGGTAAATGTTAGAACCGGCAAAGGAGAACTTATATATAATTTTCAATTATTTTTATGTGACTTAGTAGAACCGCACTATAGCAATGAGCAAGATGTAATGAATGATACTTTACATATATTAACAGATATAATTGCATATTTAAAACACAGAAGCGGTATAAACGAAAAATTTCATATAGATACAAATGCTAGTTTTACATGCGAACCTTTTACGGAAAGATTTGATAATGCATTATTTGGTTGGGTTATGGATTTATCTATACGTACACAATGGGATTATAGCGATTGTTTAGATGTATTCGGAGAAAGAGATAGTCAAGTAAAATCTACATCAAATTGCTTAAGATGATAAAATTTAAAATATGGAAAATACACATACAATTATTACCTCCAAAAATTACAATTAAATTATGAAATACGAAGAACACCTAGACTTAATGAGAAGAAAGTTTGAAAGCTACAACGATTATCCACAGGCAGCTACAAACAACGCAAAAAGAGCAATAAAATATAAAGAAGAAAACGGAAGTACTTGCGGAACTAGAGTAGGTTGGACTAGAGCCGGACAGTTAGCAAGGAGAGAGAATATTAGCCGTGACACAATTGCAAGAATGGCTTCCTTTAAAAGACACCAACAAAATAAAGATGTACCTTACACAGAGGGTTGCGGAGGTCTTATGTGGGATGCTTGGGGTGGTTCAAGCGGTATTAATTGGGCAATAAGTAAATTAAAACAAATAGATAAAAAATAAATAAAATATGGCAGATTTAGTAGTAACATTAACAGAAAGTGTAATAATCAACGGAACACAAAGGGGCTCACAAAATACATTGACTATTGCTAATGTAGAGCATACTTTTGAAAGAGTAGTTACAATACCAGCAAATTCAGACGGTACAGTAGTATTAAACAAAGATACTATTGCAAGTAGTGACGGCGCAGTAGATATACAAGATACTAAGTATATTAGAATTACAAATTTAGATACAACGAACAATGTAAATCTTTCTTTACAAATAGATACAGGCAATGATGATAGCGCAGCAGATAATAGTGCAAGTATATCGCTACCGGCCGGATATTCTTTTATTATGGGAACACCTCATGATGCTATTGCGGTAAGTAGTGAAAACGCAAGTATTATAACTGCAATGAAAGACTTAGAAAGTATTATTGTAGATAGCGCAGACCAGAATGTAAAAGTAGAGGTTTTTGTAGCTGGTGTTTAAGTGGAAAGTGTTGAAAAATATCTAAAAAGTTGGGCAAGTAATATTGTAAGGCAACAAAAAGGCATACTTCAAAAAAAAGACAAAAATGCAACCGGTAAATTAAGTAGGTCTTTAAAGTATAAGCTAAGCAATTATAGTGACGGATATATTTTAGAATTTTTTATGGTTCCTTATGGAAAATTTATAGACAAAGGAGTAAGAGGTAAACAAGTAACAAGAACATATATAGACATAACTGGTAAACGTAAAAGAAGTCCTTATAGATATAAATCAAAACAACCACCTACAAAAGTGTTTGATAAGTGGTTAATTAAGAGGGGCATAGCACCTAGAGATAAAGCCGGTAAGTTTATGAGTAGAAAGTCTTTAAAATTTTTAATAGCTAGAAGTGTATATAAAAAAGGAATACAAGCTACAAGTTTTTTTAGTAAACCTTTTGCGTTAGGGTTCAAAAACTTTACAACAGGATTATTAGATGCGGTAGAAGTGTATTTTAATAATAATATAGATGAAATTAATAATTAAAAAAAATAGAAAGTGGCAATAACAATAATACAGAAACCTACAGGAGGAGGCTTACAATATAATGTTTATGAAGCAAATAGGCCTATAATTTATAGTGTTGAAGACCCTGGAATATCTGCATATTTTTATCATAAATACGTTGCGCAAATATATATAGGAACTAATCCTAACCCTAGTACATACGCAACACCTATTGAAATGAGAGTAAAAGCAAATAGTGAGAGAGTAGGAATATTTGATGTGGGGGGTGTAGCTAGTTCTTTTTTAAAACCGCAGTTTACTCCACATAATTCTACGTCACAAATAAGACCTGGTACAACATATCATAAAAACGCTAGATTTAGCATACATGAAATAAAAGATTTTAGTTTAAATACAGACGGCTTTAAATATATGCAAATAAGGTTTTTTAACTTTTATAGCACAACTGCAAGCGGAAGTCCTACTTTAGAAAGTAGCTTTACGCAAAGTGACGATATTTCTTTAATAAACGGGCATATTAGAATATCTGATGACCAGGTATTACACAATTATAGTTCCGGAGTAGAAGCACAAGGTGTCCCTCTTTATTTTAACGCATTCCCAAGTACTGCTAACGGAATATTAAGTGATTGTCCTACAGAGCAATTTATAGGAGCAGATGAATTTCATACATTTAGTTTATTCAATGGTACTAATACAGATATATTTTCTTTTGCAACTAATACTCCAACAAGAGGAGTAGGGGGTGTTAAGTTTGAAATATATGATGAAAACGATAGTTTACTTAGTACAACGGCAGAAATACCAAACAATTCATCTAACGGAGGGCATGGAGATGGTGTACACTCATCAAATAACGGCACACAGGCACTTTTATACGTTGGAGTAGGTTCGGGTAACTTAAATAATAATAATTTGCTTACAGGCCTTAATTGGGCTTATTATGATGTTATATTTACAGACCTTTTTGCTAGTGCTAATCCAGTATTTAAGTCATATAGATTTAGAAAAATAGATAATTGTAGGCCTTATGAACAAATGAGGCTTTGTTGGGTAAACAGATACGGGGCTTGGGACTATTATACCTTTACAATGCGTAATATAGCTACAGTAAACACTAAAAGAAAGTTTTATAAGCCTATTAGTGGAGATTGGGATAGTAAAAACGGCTTAGAATACTTACCGCAACACGGAGGGGAGCAAGTTTATAATATTGAACAAACAGAAACCTTAAAATTAGAAACAGATTATATAACACAAGAAACTGCTTTATTTTTAGAGCAATTATTTGTAAGTCCTTTTGTAGGAGTAATAAGAAACTCCGGAGGCTCAACTTCTGACGGTAGTAGAACAAATAGATTTGAAATGGTTAAACTGACTACAAATAGCTATGAAAGGAAAAAAGAAAAAAACCACGATTTAATTAGGTACACTATAACTGTAGAAAAAAGCAAAAGTAATTATACACAAAGAGTATGATACAATTATATATAAATACTAAGCAAACTGTAAGTACAACATTAACAGGAGATATATTAGCTAATACTAATTTTGCTAACCCTATAGTATCTACCTATAATAGTGAAGTATTAAAGGCTTCATACACAAGCTCACCTAACGGAGTTACATACGGACAAGGAGATTTCTTATATGATATATTTGAGAACAATTTGCCCGTACCAGGTGACTGGAAAGCTTTTACAATAGAAGCTGCTGCTAATACAGTTACAATGCCTGTTACTGTAACTAACGGAGAAGTAATTTTTCAACCACCTAACACGGCTGCATATTATACAAGCGGAATATATCAATTAGTTTTTTGTGAGCCAAGTACTACATACGAATTAACTTATGATGTAACAAAGAATGATTTACTAGGCGGTGCCGGTTCATTTTCAGCTATTAGAGGTTTAATGCTTAATGGTCCTTATCAACATAATAGTATTGTAAATAGTAACTTTTTAGGAAACGTAAGTGGTTTTGCAGAAGATGGAACATCGCAAGCAATACCTTTAGGAGTAGGCTCTCATACTGTTACTATAAATCAAACAATGAATTTTCAAAATTACGCAGTTTTTTATTTACATATTTCTGCGGCTGCCGGAGTAGTAGGTGAGGAGTTAAAAATAACAAATATAAAATTAAGAAAGCAAGGGTCGGGAACAATAGATGTTGAAGATGAAGAATATGAGCAATTAGATTTATACAAAGATGAAAATATACCTTTAGTATTTAATGTAGATAATTTTACTAAGGCATCTGAAAAAATAGCAAACTACAGTAAAAACTTTACAGTACCGGCTAGTAAGCATAATAATGGAGTATTTAGGCATGTATTTGATGTGACAGTAAATAGTGACTTTAATGTACATAGACGGACTAAGGCATATATAACACAAAATACACAATTAGTTTTTGAAGGATATCTAAGGTTGTTGTCTATTAAGAAAAAAGGAGATGAGTATGTTTATGAGGTAAATATGTTTGATAACACAGTTAGCTTAAAAGATACGCTTAAAGGTAAAACACTAGAAGATATTGATTTTACAGAATTAAATCATCAATACAGAATAGGAGAAATACAACAAACTCACGGCACAACAAGTGCGACACCTGGGCAAATGGCTCTTGACAATCCTTTACAGGCAGGTACTTTTGGAGGTACAGTAGGTAATAGTCAGACTAGCGTAATACAATACCCTTTGTGTGATTGGGCTGGCAATATAACTTATTCTAGTAACATAGTAAGTAGTGGAAGACTAGAAGATATGTATAGGCCTTGGATTAAATGTAATTACATTTGGAATAGAATTATAGATGAAGCCGGTTTTACTTGGAGTAGTAGATATAGTTTCAAAACAGACAACTACTGGACTAAGCTATATATGGATATGAATTGGGGAAGCGGAAATGATATAGGTGTAGGTAATTATTTCAATGCAGTAATAGTAAAACAAACTGCAAATAGTGGATTACCTAGTTTTCAATTTACTGTTAATAGTATTTCTACATACGGAGCGGGTTTATTTGCAGACGGAAAGGCATTTAATTTAACGCAAGGTAGTTTTGTAAAAATACCATTAAACCAAGAAAGCCCCGCAAGTAGTGGTTGGAACGGAAGTACTTATGTATATACTGCACCGGCTGATATTACAGTAGATGTAAGTTATTCTTTTTACATATTCGGCTTTGATATTGACGTATGCGATTTTAGGGTAGTACACACAAGTTCTGTAGCTACTTTTAGTTCTCCGTTTAATCAAACTACAGTTAATATGCCTAATTCTAACACTATCGGTGCAAAACATTGCGAGAAAATTACAGGTAGTTTTCAGATACCTTTAGCAGCCGGAGAGACTTTTCATTTTGAATTAAAAAACGGAGGTTCTGATGATTGTTTTCTTATGGAAAGTTTAACTACCGGATTAGGTTTTTTTAATGATTTTAACACTATCGAAATTACAGAAAATGCAGTCGGTACTAACATTAGTACAATTATGTTAAGGAATAGAGGTAAAATAAAACAATGGGAGTTTATTAAAAGTTTTATAGATAGATTTAATCTAGTTGTTGAGTTAGATAAAGACGATAAAAACCATTTATATTTTGATTATTATTATGAATGGGAAAGTAGCGGACAGACACACAATTGGACTAATAAGGTAGATGAAAAGGATATAGATATTAAGCCTGTTACAACCTTAAAAGACAGTATACTATTTCATGATACATTAGACGATGATTTTCATAATCAAGCATATCATACACAATTAGGAGAAATAAACGGACAGGCTACATTTACTGACCCCGACAATAACTTAGCTGAGGGCGAAGAAAAAATAAAAACATTTTTCTCTCCTAACATAATTGCAAAAGGTAGCGAATTATCTGCATTTAATAACTGTATTTGGACACACGCTTATAAAGTTAATGAAGACGGCACTACTACAGATTTTGATAGTAAGCCAAGATTAGGATATAGAAACCTTATTAATACTACAACAGCATCTGTTACTAGTCAAGCACAAAACGGGCAAACATCTGCAACATATACAAATGTACTTACTATGAGGCCGTTTTTCCATGATAACTCATTAGATATAAATTGGGGACACGCTTTTAGTTATTTCGGTGCATATACAAGTCCTACAGATAATGTAGTTAGTAAGTTTTGGCTACAGTATCTGAGAAATCTATATAATAAAAATACAAGAATTATTACAGTAAAAATTTATCTAACAGAAGTAGATATGCATAATTTTAATTTCAGCGATATTGTTATGATAAAAAATAGAGAATATAGAGTAAATAAAATAGAATATAATGCAGAAAATTTAAGTAAAGTAGAATTAATATTACTACCATAATGAAAGATTTATTAGAAGTTGCATATATAGAGAATACAGGAATTGTAAAATTTCAATTTAAAGGTACAACCGGAGAGGTATTTAACGGAACAAAACAAATATGCAAGGCTATAGGCAATGATGAATTTGTATGGGACGAGGAAAGACAAGTTTGCGTAAGACTAGCTAAAAAAAGCAGTACATTTACTAGAACTAATAAAAAAACTTTAGGAAGGGCAAACGTAATAAATAAAGCTACAGATAACATACTTACAAACGGAGATGAAAATATAGTTAATGAACAATCTACAACATCTTTAATTAACGGAAGTAGAAACAAAATAGAAGCTAATACTAAAGATACTTTTACTTTAGGAGAATTTGGAAATAATACTACAAGCGGTCAGTTTATACATAGTGCCGGACAATTAGAAACAAGTACTACTAAGGCAAATCAAATAGGACAAGTACAAACACATTATGTACAATTAATAGGACAAACAACAGACGATAGTCTTACAAACTTAGCAGTACAAGGAGTAGCAAATGATTTTATTAATTTACAAAAAAACACAATAGCTTTTGTAGAGGCTGATATTATAGGCTTACCTATACAGGCAGAGGGTACGTTAAATACTCATGTAAACGTAAAACTTACAGGGCATATTCGTATAAATAGCACACCTACTGCAACAGTTGAGGAGTTAGTAACTAATGGTCCGGATATTAAACCCGTAGCATTAGCATATATAGGAGATTATAATGCGGAATTAAGTGCCTTAACACATAAGAAAGTTCTAAATTTAAGTGTTTCAAGAACAGGCACGGGTATATTTCAATGTAGTTTTAGTAATACAAGGCCTCACGCTAATTATGTAGTAGTAGCGCAAGTAATAGAGCCTAGCACAGATAAGGACGATGTAAAAATACATGTACAAAAGGCTAGTCAGACTACAAGCGGTTTTATTTTAAATATATATAGCGGAGATAACGGACAAAGCCCTGACACTCATGTAGATAGAAATTTTTATGTAATGGTTTTTGACTGCACAGATACAGGAGGTTTATTTTTGGAAACTATGCCTGTATTTAGAGTACAAAGCAATACACAATTAACAGTAACAGTAAAAGGTTTTGCTAGTACAACAATGAATTGGTTATGCAATATAAAAATGCATACAGTAAGAACAAATAACAATATATCATAATGAAAGAAGTAGAATTTGGAGTTAAAAGCGATATAAAAGACGTATTAGAGCAAGTAGATGATTTAAACAAAGGCTTAGAAGAAAGTAAGGAGGGTTTTGAGAACGCAGAAAAGGGAAGTAAGGCTTTAGGTAAAACACAAGGTGCGATAGGTGGCGTTGGAAGGGCATTTAAAAGCCTTGGAGGAGCGTTAAAAGGTTTAGGAGTACTAACAGTTATCGTGGCACTTTTCACGGCTTTAAAAGAAGCATTAGGACGTAATCAAAAAATAATGGATGCAGTAGCTACAGTATTTAGTGGAATCAAAGCTGTAATTGTAGGTAGTTTATTAGTTGCATTTTATTCATTAAAACTTGCAGCACAAGAAGTAGCTGTACAAGCACTTAAATTAGCAGAAGTAATACCTGGAGTAGACAAAAGTAAGCAAATAGATAAAATTACTAAGTCTATGAAAGAAACTAGAAAAGCTATAAAAGAAAATGCAAAAGAAGTAGGCGACGCAGGAAAACAAATTGTTGATAATGCTGCCGAAGCAGTAAGTGAAATAAAAGATATTTACAATAAGACTACTGAAAATATAAGCAAGATAAATGTTAAAGCAATAT
>VTLG01007376.1_pt1 | contig 10833 bp, 23 predicted proteins | sample 4694571 | NCBI WGS metagenome assembly VTLG01 (sample SAMN12604809, study PRJNA352737) | marine metagenome | biome: ENVO:00000447; feature: ENVO:00000209|ENVO:00000569|ENVO:01000036; material: ENVO:00002151; isolation source: viral sequences binned using virsorter ... | reverse complement strand
CTTTTCTTGTGCTTCAGCAGCTTCTTTTCGTGCAGCAGCTACTTGTGCTTCATATTCTGCTTTTACAGAATCTAAATTTGGTGCTTGTGGTTGAGAAGGAGTGTCAGCCACAGGCTGTTCAGCAGGAGTCACAGAATCAGGCTGAATTACTTTTTCTTCGATTGCCATTTGTAATTAAGTTGATGGATTAAGTTTTTCTTCAAGTTCTTTTATTAGAACTTTTTTGCTATGTCGTTTATCTAGTTCAATACCGATAGTACGACCAAAATCTTCAAGTTGTTTTTTTGTCATACTTTCAAAATCATTAGCTTTTTCAACTACTGGTTTTTCAGTAATAACAACTTCTTCTTCGGGTTCTGGTTCAACCACAGGTTCAACTTTTTTAGTTGAATGAATGAGTTCTACCTCTTCCCATTTGTAAGAACCATCGGATTGAAGTACCCGATCTAGGCATTTAGACATAAAAGTGTATGTACTTATATATCATCTTATCAAACTATTCAGATTTAGCCTCATTTGATGAAGGTAATACTTCACCTTGAACTAAAATATCTCTAAATTCTTCTCTATCAATGACTTGTTGATCAAATAATGATGTTAATGCTGTAATATCTTGACCAATTAATCTTTCAATATCAAAGTCTCTACTAATTTTTACTTCTGGTGGTTCAATACCTACATATTCAGCAGATAAATTAAATGCTTTTTGTAATTTTTGTTCTAATTCCATAGAAACCATAGCAAGCATAGAATTTGTATCAACACGATCTAATCTTCTTGCATCAGCAGATTCAGCTACAAACTTTTGCTGACTTAATGTACTAATACCAAGAGTAGCCATTTGCATCTGCAATTCTTTTATTTCTGCGGATTGAGCTTCAAATGCACTAGAAGCAGGTTCTACATAATAAACTTTGTTACCAGGCTGAGTTGCCATCGCATAATTAACACTTATAGCTAAATCTTTTGTCTGATCGTCATAACCTTCCATTACCAGCATTGGTTGAGATGCAACGTGCAAACTATGAATCAAATCAGCTTGTCTTTGAAAATGTGCAAGATTAAGATAAGCAATATCTAATAAAGGTGGTTTGCTAACTAAATTATCTGTTTTGCCAGAATAAATAGTAACTAAAGGTATTTCTCCAAGAGAAAAGCTACCAGATTCTACCTGTCTATAATCTTTATCTACTGAACCTACTTCAAAATCTCCTGCTGTGCTGCCATCCGCAACATCATACATTTCTTCAATTTGTTCTTTTTTACGAAAAACTCTATATTTTCCTGGTTCGATTACTCTTATTTGATCAAATACCTTTTCTCCAAACTGACCACTAGGTAATACAGCTTTTTCTGCTATTCTTGCCTGTACTAAATTTCCATAATTTGATTCTCTATCTAATCTCCAACCATATAAATTTGTAGGATCTACTTCAATCCAATATGGTCTGCGATTTTGTTGTCTTTCTTCTGCAAGTGTTAATGCACCAGAAGGTGCTGGATAATCTACAAGAATATGACTTTGACCATAAGTAAGAGAACACATTAATATTCTTCTTGCATATTCATCTAAATCTGATTTACAACCATCAACATCCATTTTGAACATTTCTGTCCAATAAGGATCTCCTATTAATGTAATAGGTTTTCTTAAAACAAGACCTGCTGCTGCTCTAATTAGTCTTTGTGTAAATGGACTAAATACCGCACGATTTACCCTTGCAAGGTAAGCCTCATAATCTTCTCTTGGTTCTAATGGTAAAAATGCTTCGCTATTTGTTCTTAGATAATCTGTTCCTTCACTAACAGCTTTCATTATTTCCCAACCCTTCATCATGTCTAAAACTGCTCTAGTTCTAGTAAAAGGGCTATCAACTCCACCTACTGAAGTAGATGAAACAATATTAGTTCGTATCGGTCCTGGGATTGCGTAGGTCATGTCAGCACTTCCATCTCCTTAATGCTAATGCTTTTCTAGTTGGTCTACCTTTACTATCTTTCATCGGACCTTTGACTCCTTTCATTCTGGCACAAAATGATTTTCGTCTAGCTGCCCTTTTTCCTGTAGGTTTGCTTTCAGTAACAGGTGCTTGTAAGTTGCTTCCTGTGGCACGATTATATTTAGCTCTACCTTTAGCAGTTAATCCACCTTTTTTGGATTTTTCTCCTCTTCCAACAGATAAACTAACTCCTTTGCGTTTTGCCATTATTTTCCTACCTTTGCTTGTGCTCTTTTATGAGCTTGAGTAAACGAAACACCCTGCCTCATCAGCCTTTTCATAAAGTTCATGTGCTGATCTGTATGATGAGCAGAATGTTCTTTAAGTTTATTTTGTTGACGAGGGGTGAGTTTCACTAGATAGCAGAAGTAATAGCACCAGTAGTTACAAAACTTACTGAAACTGTAGAAATGTCTCCAACAGTAGAACTAAATGATGTTCCTGTAATAATTGCGTTAAAACTTAATTTTTTAGTACCTGATGTATCTAAAAATAGGTTAAATGCAGCATCACCAGCATCTTCAGTTGTTAATACATCAGTAATAATTTCAGCAGTATCATCTCCAGATGTAGCTGTATAAAGAAGATCAACAGTACCAGAACCTGAAATTAAACTACCAACAAAACTTCTTGATGTTGCACCATGAGAAGTAGTTTCTAACGTGTCTTTTGTTGTGTCCAAAGTCCACGCAGTTGTAGAAGCTACTGCTCCTACAGATCCAGTTCCGTTATCAAATGATACAGAGCCTTCTTCCCCACGAAAAAATGCCATGATTTAGAGAAAAATTTACTTATAACAATATATTACCTTGAAACTGCGTTTTTCACAGTCATTTCTTCTTCTTTTTACGTCTATGTTGATAACTTATCTTCTTACTACCAGTTTTTTCTCTTTTAAATCTTGCTTTTTCACTCGCTGACATTTCCGAAGCTGTCTTAGGTGTCTTACTTGATACACGTTTACTTGGTCTGCAAGCAGGATAACCTCGTTTTTCTCCTTTAGAACGACCACAAGGCTTTCCTGTTTTGACATCTACCCATTTTTCTTTGAACCAACGGGTTAGACCACCACTACTTCTTGCCACGTTTTTTAGTTCCTGTGCGATAAGTACCACCACGTTTTTTGTACTCTCGTACAAGCCACGCATTAGCATAAGCAGAAGGATAAACAGCAAACTTACGTTTAGCTTCTGACTTTACTCTTGAGTATAAAGCTTTATTTACAGGAACATTCGCCACGTTTTTTACCTCCCTTCTTTTTCTTCTTCTTTTTCTTAGTAGTCGAATGGTACATAGTAAGAATTAGGTATCTTAATATATTCTAAACGAAGTTTGACCTAGTGTCTCTGGTTTTGCCAAATTAAATTGTTGCAGACAAAGATAACCAAAAGCATCAAAGGCATGGTCTACCCCTAGATTCTTATTAGGTAAACCAGTATTCGGTGCATAAGTTAGTGTTCTAAGTGATTTTATTAACTCTTTACATCTTGGATGTATAAATGTTCTCTGATCTCCATTTGCATCTAACAAAGCAGTATTAACAGCAGTAATCTTATCTCTGATCTTCCAGGGAGATTTAGGACTTAAAACAGTAAAACCATTACGTCTGAGAATAGTATGGTCAGTAACACCAACTCCACTTGTTTTTCTTGCACTACCCGTAGGATCAGGACAAGCAATAACTCTTCGATCAACTCCATACCTTCTAACAACCTCCTCCGCAAAATCCCAAGTGGTAGCACCACCCGTTAGCATGATCTCGTCAAACACATAGAGGTTATTGTCATGCTTATATGCACAAACACCTGCCATCGGGTCTACGTTAAAGTCCAACCCGATTAACAAAGGAAGCATATGTAAATCCTGTACTTCCTTATCAATATTGTCATCACTAAAACTAACAGCTACCAAACCAGTAAGATTTTCAAAACTAGCCTCAAATTCCTGTCTAAAGGTCCTTGCATCTAATTGTCCTCTAGCTGCTTCAACTTCCTCTGCTGCTACATTACCCCCTTCAATCGTAGTAAAACTCCACCTTTGCCAATCTTCCCACTCTCTCTCGCCACAAAAACACCACATATCATAAAACCAACTCGCAGTACCATCAGGTGTACTAATAAATAAAGCCCATCCCTGTTTATCAGCCAAAGCAGGTCTTATAACTTCAGCCCATACATCTCTATCCATAAATGCAGCCTCATCCAAAACAACACCAGCTAAACTTCTACCCCTCAATGCCATCGCATTTTCAGTTCCCTTTAACTCAATAGTCGATCCATTTATCAATTCCAACCTCAGATCCGTCTCATTCTTACTTTGCACCCATACTTTAGGTACTAATTTCTTTAATTCCTTCCATGCAATATCTTTTGCCATACGATAAGTAGGAGCACAATAAAAATAAACTTCTCCAGGTCGATTGATAGCTCCTCTGAGCAATTCAATACAGGATAAATATGATTTACCAAACCTTCTTCCTGCAACCAACACCCGAAATCTTTTGTCACTATTAAATACCTCCCCTTGTGCATACCTTAAATTTATATCATTTGCATTTTTAACTGCCATAACACTAAAAATAACAGAAATTTCAACTAATACCCCCTATTTATAGCCTATTCCTCCTTTTTTAGGTTATTATTTCAATAAATACTATAAGTAAGTCCGTGGCTTCTTCTACTTTTCCTACAGATCAACCATTAGATAATAACCCTCCTAAACGTAAAATGAGATTTGTTGCTCGTTCTTCCGCACAACAAGTTCAAGAACGTTCCCAACGTCTATACACTCGCCAATTAGAAGGTAAAACAACAAGAGCACTTGTCCTAGAACATTCCAAAATTGAATCAATTTCAGAAGTAACAGCTTGGCAAGATTGGAAAAAAGTTAAAGAATGGAATAAAGAAGATTGGGAAAAAGATAGAGAAACTATGCTTCCCAGACTACAAGCCATGCGTATTCGTCTATTCAATAAAGCTGTTAAAAAAGGTCAACTCCAGACAGCAGCACAAATTCTCGACTCCCTCGGCAAAGTAATAGGCGAATCTGTAGAAACAGTAAATATCCAAGCTCCAGAATTAGCCATTCGCATAGAACCAAAAAATTAGCTGATATATATTTAAGTTACCCGTGTGTGTATAGCAAAAAAAAATATTCTGCAACTATACCCCATAGCTACAAAATATAATTTTAATTCTAAGCTATCTCTAATCGGTTCTAATAGCTTGATTTAATCCCATGCTACCTTTATTACCAAAAACTTTCTTGTAGCATTATCTGGATCAGAATCAACAAATCTTGATAACCTTATCAATTCAATATCTCCTTCATTAATAACAAAAGCTGGAATTCTATCAATAGCTTTTAAAATTGCTTTCTGATCTCTTGTTAATTCTGACATAGTAAGATTTTATTAATTAATAATATATTAATTCATAATGATATATAAATACGTTTATGTTAAGTTATTGTAATATTATATATAAATATGTTTATATCTGATATAATTAATATTGAGGATAGTATTTTAAAATTTTGATTTATCACTTAATACTATTTTACATATTATCATTTTTTATAAATGCTAATTGTAAATATAGTTTTAAAACAAATTGATTTTATAGAATACAAAACCTTTTAAAAAGAAAAACTTATTAAATCTTACAAAATGGAACTATTAATTTTAATCGGTGGACTTTATGCCCTGTATGTTGTAGGAAATGCAATTGCTACAACATTGGATTACCAAGCAGTAAACAAGACTAGGAGATATAAGAAATGATTAAAAATTTCTTTTTATTCGCTTCAATGTTCGGATTGTTTCTGTTGGCATTCGATAGCGGATTAAATAAAAGTACATTAAATCAATGTACAAATAACAACAGTAATGATGCTTGCAATTATCTTGTTAAGCATGGTTCAAGTTATCAAAAAAAGATAGCTACTCAAACATTATTAATTCGAGGACTTTAAAAAATGGACACACAAGAAATTGCTGAACAGTTGCAAGAATCAAAAGAAATTTTGCAAGCTATTGAAGAAATCCCAACTGATAAATTTTTAACTTGTGAAGAATACAATACAGTACTTTTAAGTCTTGTAAAAGATTCTTATTATTATAATAAAAATAAAGATTCTATTGATTCTATTTTAAATAAATTATTCAATGTTTCGATTATTGAAGTTGAAAAACTAATAACAGTTCAAGAGATAGCAAAAGAGCAAAATAGAAGAATTGCAGAAATAAGCAAGCCTTTAACAAATAAGCCAATAATAAATTAATTCTTATTTGGTAGTTATAAAAAAAACTACCAAGTAAAAATTAATTATTAACTTAATTAATTTATTTAAAATCTTACAATTTATTGTTATGACTGAAAAGTTAAATAATCTTACAACTATTAGTAAGATTAAAAGCAAATATCCTTTATTTTTTGATAAAGTGACTATGAATAATTTTAATTCAATAGTTTATAAGGATATAAAAGTTTTAAAAGATTGTAGTTATTTTATTACAAGTGAAATTTTAGACTATGAAAGAATAAGTGAAAATGAAATAAAATATGATGAGAAAGACAGAATATTTAAAATTAGATATATAACTGTTAATTGTAAAGTTAATTGTATTAGAACCTGTGAACATAAATTTAAAACATATCATCAGGCATTAATGTATTTGGATAGATTAGAACATGATACGGGCGGGTTCATGGTTAGTCAGCATAAAGCAAACATGGCACTTATGAGAATTAAAGAGAATAAAAAATTAAAGGAGGTTATAAAATGAATATATATAAAATAATTTTCAAACAAAATAATAAAACTTTTGAAATAAATAAAAGTTTTTATTATAAATATGAGACTAAATATTTAGGTAAAATTTTAATTCATCAAAAAAGGTTTAAAAGGTTTTATAGTAACTGGACTTTAAAGGTTAAAAAAGGTTTAAAGCCTGATTATATGTATGATAAAACAGTTTATAGCTTATTAACTAGACATACAAATAATTATAGTTATGAATGTTTTAATCATAAGAATGAATTAATTAATCAAGATTTTAATTTTTATAAGTATATAACGATTAAAGATATGAAATTAAATAAAGGTATAAAAGATTTAAGTCTTTCTAGTGAGTTAGTGAATGAATTAAGTATGGAGTTATTAATCAAATGAAAAAAGACAGTATTTTTTTTAAAAAAGACATTAAAGGTATGGTAATTAAAACTAAATACCTACCACACACTAATAAAAGACATTCAATGGCAAAAGCAAGCCATAAGAGAGACAGTAATAAGACATATAGTAAATGTATTAGATGGGATAGTGATATAGATGCAATAGACAATTATTATAATGCTTGCTTAGAATTGCTTAAAGAATGGGAATTAAAAGAATTTAATAAAGACCTAGAAGTGTTAGCGATAGGATATGACCACGACTACCACTATTTTATAGTTAACTCAAAAGTCTTTTAAATAAGACTTTTTTTTATTTGTTTATCAACTATTGACAAATATATACAATAATATGCTATCATTTAATTAGTTTATACAAATCTTACAATGAATGAACTTAAAAAGTCTATTAAAGGCGAAAATCAAAAAGTAGAACCCATGAATGAAATGGTATTTCAGTCAATTATGGGCGAATATTTAATTGATTGTAGTGAATACTATGAAAAACAAAGTATTCGCAGAGCATATGCCATGAATGATGAAAAGGGTTTAAGAAAAATTTTAAAGAGTGAGTATTAATTATGGATAAACAAATAAAAGAAAAAATTTATTCAAAACTATTTGATTCAAGTGATTATTTACTTGATAATCATGCTTATTTACCTAAGTCAATAAAGGTTAATAATGAAACAATAGATTTGAAATTAAATAAACAAGATATAGCCAAGTTAAAAAATATCATCTGGTATATATCACATTCAAAACTATGGAACTAATTATGGATAAAGTATTTACAAAACACAATGATGCTGCTCATGGGTGGTTAGAGGTTAGTTATAAAGATATAACTGACTTAAATATTCAGAATGAAATTTCTGAATTTTCTTATATAAACAAAACTATTGAATCAATTTTCTTAGAAGAAGATTGTGATTTTACTTTATTTTATAATGCTTATAAAGCTAAATATAATAAAGAATTAAAATTCCAGGTTAGGGAAGATTATGAAATTCACCCTATTAGAAATTTACCTAGTTATACAAGTTGGCAATTTAATCTTTATTGGAACCCATTAAAAGGGAAAGACTTAAGTGAATATTTAGATAATCAAGTCAAAATAAATAGAGGTGAATTATGAATAATACATATTACGTTTATGGAACTTACATTGAGAGATTAAGACATAAATTCAAAAGTAAAGAAGATGCTGAAAAGTTTATCAAATATGCCAATAAAGAATGTAAAACCTCTATAGAATGGTATTTTTTAAATGATGATAGTATTAGAAATCAAATTGAAACTCATAAAGAAGAATGTCTAGGATTATGGGATAATTATAATCAATTACAAAATATAGCTAAAGAGAATTTTCATATATCAAGACCAATAAAGGCAACAAGTTTATGGAATAGGTTACAACATTATTGTTTCTTTTTTTTCAAAATAAACAATATAAGTAAATGGTGCAATTATTCAAATAAATATTGGTCAGATTATATACCTTTTAAAGGAGATAATTAATTATGAATAAATTAGAATCAACAATACCTTTTGATGGTTTTTATGAATCATTTATTAGTGCTGATATAGAACATCAAATGGGACAACAAATAGAATGGGATTGTGATTTATATGACTTAAATGAATCTGAAGAAGAAATTTTATATAATAATTATTTAAGTGTTAATACATCATATTTTTATAATGAAATAGCTGAAAATTATACAAATTTTTATATTGAGATACTTAATAGAAGATTAAAAGGATTTACATTAAAAGCTAAATTTAATCTATTAACAAGTCCTAGAGAATATAATTTTGAAACAGATAGAATTTTTATAGAGATAGAAGAAAATCATTGTATAGATTTTATTAAACATATAATTAAAAATTATAAAAAAGAGTTAGAAAAGAAAATTCAGGATAGGTTTACAAGTAGATCAGGATTTATTTCAAGTTATAAAAACAGTTTAGATTTATGGATAGATGATTATTCAGAATGGGATTGTAATATGATAGGCACTTGTTTTGAATTATTTAATTTAGAAGAAGAAGATATAAATTATTCACTAAGAGAATATTTAAGTGAAACAATAATGGATAACTTAGGAAATACGTTAGGGAAAGATGGTATTGATTTATTAGATAAGAAACAAAAAGAGAAAGATAAAAAAGAATTAATGAATAAACAACAACTAAAACTAAATTTTAACTAATTATGAAATTATCAACTGCTAAAGACTTAATAACACTTGCATTAATGAAAAGTGTAATTATAGAAGATACAACTGAATCACTTTTATTTCAAAAAGAGATCGAATGTCAAATGAAAATTATTGAAAAGAAATTTTCAATATATTTTATGGAAGAATGTAAAAAAAATGCTGAAAAGTATTTATGGAATAGTACTGATAAAGAATTTGAAGAATTAATAAATAAATATCCAGGTGGATTAAGTGCGATAACAAAAATAGATTTTAAGAGTATAGAAGAATAAATTATGGTAAATATAAATCCAAATAGAGAATCATGTATGGAATACATGAAAGAATTAATTAGAAAAGGATTAACTGAAAGTGAAGTTATAAAAGAATGTATTAAAGGCTTTAATGGTGTTCATAAGAGTACCTTTTATGATTGGTATGAAATAGTCGTAAATGAATCAGATATTGAAGAATGGGAAAAAGAAAATAAGATAGAAATACATGATAAAAGACAAGATAAAATTAATTTAAAATATCAAATATATTTAGACCAAAAGAAGATTTATAACAATAAAGAATCAGGTATAGATGAGAAAGAAAAAGCTATGAATATTTTATTATCTCACTTTCTTAAAAGGGTGGAATAATTTACTGGCATTAATTAATTAAGTAAGTCCAGTATTTTAAAAACGAAAATTCGGTAACGAAAAATGATTAATAACCCATTACCAGATCAAGTTATGTCTCAAAATGATGAAGCATATCTATCTGAACAATTTTATGAACATTGTGAAGATAAAGCCAAAGAAATAGCTGAAGAATTTAATCTATTACCAGAATTTTTAAATGATTTTATCGAATATTATGCTGATATTTGTGTAGATTCTGATGAAGGTTATAGCTTGATAAATGATAAAAGTTTAATAGATGATTGGTGGGAGGAAAATTCAGATATGTATGAAAATCCATCACCATATGAAGATTATGAACCTAGTGATGATGAAATGATGAGTAGTTTTGGCACTAAATGGCATGATGGATTATGATTAATTTTGTACCAATAACACGTTATTCCAGGTGTAAAAGATACTCTGGAGCTACAATTAAATGTCCTAAATGTAATGAAATAGGAACTGTATATCATCTTTCATGGTCTGCTTTACAATGCCAGAATTGTAAAAATATGATTGATAAGTTTGATTGGTTAATAGAAAAAGGTAAACACTCTAAACTTTAATTATTTTTTAGTTTTAGCAATAAAATCATGTATAGCTTCTCTAATTAAAAAACCAACTGAAAGTCCTGCTCTTGAAAGGTCTTTTAACTCTTGGTAGTCATCTTCATCAACAGAAACGCTAATTCTTTTTAGATTCTTATTCATAATGAATGGCAAACTTATATTAATATACTAGCAAATAGGTATAATAACAACTATGAATGAAAATGTTTTAAGAA
>VTLG01003270.1_pt1 | contig 10833 bp, 13 predicted proteins | sample 4694571 | NCBI WGS metagenome assembly VTLG01 (sample SAMN12604809, study PRJNA352737) | marine metagenome | biome: ENVO:00000447; feature: ENVO:00000209|ENVO:00000569|ENVO:01000036; material: ENVO:00002151; isolation source: viral sequences binned using virsorter ... | reverse complement strand
CTAATTAAGAGAGGATTTTTACCTGAACGTGTTCCAGAATTGTTTGAGAGATGGCAACATAATAGATACAGAGTTTGGTCTGATACTTATAAAGATATTGAGCGAATGAGAACGTTGGGCTACACTGAAAAAGAAATTAAAGAAACTGTAGAAGGAAGACAGCCTTTTGGTAAAAAAGATATTAAATTTTTAATGAAGGGATATTATGTTCCCGCTGATGCGTCAGGTATTCTGGATAGAGCCGCAATTGAAAATGCTATTGATACTGTTAATAGAAAACAAGAAACTAATTTTAAAATGAAAGACTTCTTTAATAAATCTCAGTTAAAAGACCTTGAGAAAAAATGGAAATATATTCCACTAGGTGAAAGAGATATAGATTTTGATGTACCTCTTAAACCTAAACTCGAACCTTATATGGATAAAACTAAAGAACTATTAGACCTTAAGAAAAAGCAAATGATAGAAGAACAAGAAAGTAAGGATCAATCGTTCTTGCCCACGGCGCCCATTGGTACACCACCATTGGATACTGAAATTTTCACCGCGTCGCGCGTATATCCTACTAATTCTGGGACTCAAGATCAGGCTACAGGCTTAAGTGAGACAGAAATGGCCTATTTAAGTCCAGAAGAGCAAATGATAGCTAAAAGACAAAATGAAGGAATAGGGAGTTTAGCGTGAAGCATCCAAAAACAACAGGAGAGCACATAGTTGCTCTATATGGACATATAAAGGGGTTGAAATCAGACATAAATACTATAAAAACTAACGATTTAAAGCATATTCACAGAGATATTTCTGGTTTACATGCCAAGAGTGATAGAATAGTATTCTACATTATAGGAGGTTTAGCCTCTACGGTGGGAATCATTGTGGGAGTGCTTTTCAAATTACTATGAAATTAAGCAAGAATTTTAGCTTGGCTGAGCTAACAAAGAGCCAGACAGCCACAAGGATGGGCATGGATAACAACCCTAGTGAGGATGAGCAGGAGAACCTAAGATTGCTCTGTGAGAGGGTCCTACAGCCCATTAGAGACCACTTTAACCAAGTAGTGACCATTTCCAGCGGATATCGCAACGAAATTTTGTCAAAAAAGATAGGTAGTTCAAGCAAATCGCAACATTGCAAGGGAGAGGCGGCGGATTTTGAAATATTTGGGGTTGCCAACAACGAGGTTAGTGACTGGATCAAGGAAAACCTGATGTTTGATCAATTAATACTCGAATACTTTGAACCGGGACAACCCAACTCGGGATGGGTCCACGTAAGTTACAAGAAAGAAATAAATAGTAATAGAAAGGAATATTTAATGGCGATTAAGACGGATGGGAAGACAGAATATAAACCCATTCTTGGTTTATCTACAGATCGCTACGTTAAATAATCTTAAATAGGAGACACTATGTTATCACGATTTAGACAGTGGTTTAATATAAATAGAGAAAAAGTTTTAGTTACTTTTTTTAATAAGTATCAAGGCTTGATTTTATTTACTATGCTACTTGTAATTTATTTGAAATAGTTTATATTAATTGTAAGTGTATGGGTGCTCAATAGAGACCCAACAAATCAACCGTCTAACAAGGAGGTATAAATGTTTGATCCACACTTAAATAGAAAAGTCTCAGATATAACAATAGGTTTTAATGAAATCTTTGAAAGATTTAATGACTTATTTGCAGAAGGAGGTTTCAGACCTCAATTTGAAGGCAGACTTAAACACATCTACAAAGATAATTATCCACCATACAATATTATAGAAGTATCTAAATACAAATATAAAATTGAAATGGCACTTGCGGGTTTTATTAAAAAAGACCTGAAAATAACTTGTGAAAATAATACTCTTACTATTCAAACTATAGCACGAACTGAAAAAGATCAGAATTTATTGGAAAGGGGATACGAGCCTGAGAACGTAAGTAATGCTGATAATGAATCCAAAAATCATCCTTTTTATCATAGAAGAGGACTAGGCCTTCGATCTTTTCTTAGAAAATTTACTTTGCATGAAGATGTTGAAGTTAAAAAAGCTGAACTGAAAGATGGAATGCTAGTAATATTATTAGAACAGATATTACCTAAACATAAACAACCTAAAGAAATAAAGATTGTTTAAATCCAATCTCTTAACTCTTCTCCCATAACTTCGGAGGCGATGTTAATTTTTTTGCGGAGGGCTTTAACGATTTTATTATCGACTGTATCTTCCGCAATTAAATCAATATAAGTGACAGGTTTCTGTTGACCTATTCTATGAATTCTATCTTGCGACTGAAGTCTTTTTTCTAAATCATAACCATTAGAATAATAAATCATGTTGTTTGCTGCAGTAAGCGTGATTCCATAACCACCTGTTTGAGGAGTTCCTACTAGATATCTTACATTATCATCGTTTTGAAATTTATCACGATTCGTTTGTCGTATTTCTTGTGGTGTTAACCCATAATAATCAACCACCGATCCCGGACCGTGGACCTTTTGAATTTCCTTTATAATTTTTTTAACATCATATTGATAGTGGGCCCATATAACTACTTTTCCTTCAATCTCATCTAATACATCCATTAGTTCATCTAGTCTATTATTCTTTATATCTTGAGTACTTCCATCATCAGCTTTAAAATGTCCACAAGTAATTTGATGAAGTCTCATTATTTGAGTAAGAGCTGTAGCAGTTGTGACTACTTTACCATTTAACATAGCAAGCGCCATCTTTTTCATTTGAGCATATACTTCTTTTTGTTCTTTAGTTAATTCTATAATTCTTTTCATAAAAGTTTTTTCCGGAAGATCCAAACAATCTTCTTTCAAAACTCTATAAGAAAAAGGTTTTAATTTTTCTGCTAATTCATCTAAATGTCTGAATTTAGACACAATTTGGACACTTCTTCCCGCAAAATTAGCTGTCCGCATCTCTGCATATCTATTTCTAAAAGAATAATAAGAAGCAAAATCTAAACAAAATGGATCTAGAAATTCACATTGACTAAATAAATCCAGAGGATTTTTAGTCACAGGAGACCCCGTCATTATTCTTCGGTATCTTGCTAACTTAGATAATCTAATAATATTTTTGGTTCTTTTGGCTTTAGGATTTTTAATAGTAGTGCTTTCATCAACAACCATTAAAGTATTATGGGAAGATAAAAACTTACTTGCAAAATCAACACCTTTTTGTGTGCTGAATGCTTCAACATTCATTATTAAAATATGTAGATCATCGTCTGATTTTAACAAATTTCCTAACTTTCGAGAATACTCTTTTGTAAAATTTGGTTGCCATAAAATTGACTTATTTTCGACATGATTGACTAAATGCGTTGGTATCTCTTGATAATACCAGGTACCCATAACCCCTTTCGGAGCTATAATTAAGGCACCATCAATTTTTCCTTGGTCATAAAGCATAGACATATTATCAATAAGAACTTTTGTTTTTCCAGTTCCCATTTCCATAAAATATGCATACACTTCTTTACTCCAAGAAGTTTCAAGAGCATCAAGCTGATGCTTATATGGTTTCGTTTTAAATTTATATTTCATAACTTTCTATTGACATTTATATCAAAATGAATTATAAAGTCAAGCATGAAAGTAGAAAAAAATAATTCATCAACTGTTTATGTGATACAAGAGATCGCTGGAACAAGAGATGGTAAACCAAAAATAAATATTTTAGGCGCTGCCGAATATGGTGTCTTTAAATTTTTATTACCAGAACTTTCTCAAATAATTTTTTCACCAGGTCCATTAATTTTTAAATTAAGAAAAGGATTAAAAGATTTTAATGAAAAAGATTATTTATTATTAACAGGAGATCCTGCAATTATTGGGGTTGCATGTTCAATTGTTTCTGATATAACAAACGGGAAATTTAAATTACTTAAATGGGATAAGCAAGAAAGAAAATATTATCCTATCGAAATAAATTTGTACGAAAAAGGCGAAATTAAAGATGACTAAGAAAACATTAAAAGAGATCCAAGAAGAAATAAAAACGATGAAAAAAGAATCTAAAGAACATACAGCTACCACAATAAAAAAACTAAATGAATTAGAAGAACAAATAAAAGGTCATTTAGCTTATAAGCAATTAATTGTAACTTCAGCACGATCCAATCAACCTGCCGAAATTGTTATGAATGGTTTAAAATTTGCAGCAGAAAAAATAAAAGAAAAAGATTGGTCACTCGCAGATAAAGTAGGAGGAACCTCAGGAGATTTAGAATCTCGGGGAGCATGTCCTGTATGTGATATGAATATTATGGGCGACACAAAAAGACCTAGAGAAAGTACTTTTCCTTGTCATGTAAAAGGATGTCCTTATGAGTAAAATAGATTTTGAAAAAGACCAAGAAGAAGTATTAACAAGAACTAAAGAAATAAGATCTTTATCAGATCAAGTTCTAAAACTAAGAAGTTTAGAAGATGAATTTAAAAATGCTGAAGAAGCATTAAAAAAGAAACAAAAAGAAATTTCAAGAATTTCAGAAGAAGTAATTCCAACTATGTTATCAGAGATGGGATTAAGTTCTTTAAAACTTGCTGATGGATCAGCAGTAGATGTGAAACCGTTTTATAGTGCAAGTATTTCTGTGAAAAACAGAGAGGCTGCATATAAATGGCTTCGTGACAATGGCCTAGGCGATATCATTAAAAATGATGTTGTCGTTTCCTTTGGACGTCATGAAGATAACAAGGCGGTAGATTATGCTAACCTTGCGAAGAGTCACGGGTTTGAACCGACACAAAAGTTGAAGGTCGAACCTATGACTCTCAAAGCGCTAGTCCGTGAGCGTATTGAGGCAGGAAAAGAAATGCCAATGGATACATTTAACGTGTTTGTAGGAAACCGAACCAAACTAACAAAGAAGCAATAACAATGAACCAAGAAGCAAAAAGAACGGCGTCTGTCACAAAGATAGACTCTAAGCTTCCATCAGCTACTCTATTTGAGGATGATGCGAACGCTGGCTTTCAAACAATGTCGCAAGATGATCTTGCATTACCATTTTTGAAAGTTTTAGGACAGCTGTCTCCGGAAGTTAATACGAGACATGCTAAACATATCAAGGAGGCAGCACCTGGTATGATCCTCAACACTGTCACAAATGAACTTTATGACGGGGCAAAAGGTATCCAAGTAATTCCATGTTTTTATAAAAGAGAATATGTGGAATGGAAAGATAGAGGAGAATCTATGGGCGCACCAGTAGGAATACATGCTTCAGATTCAGAAGTTGTGGCATCAGCGAGAAGAGATGCTACAAATAAAGATAGATTACCAAACGGTAATTATATCGAGAATACTGCGAGCCATTTTGTATTATTACTCGGCGAAAACCCTTGCACAGCATTGATTACTATGAAGGCTACTCAATTAAAGACTAGCCGTAAATGGAATACAATGATGATGGGCATCAAACTACAGGGTAAAGATGGATTATTTACTCCACCAACCTATAGTCATGTGTACAAACTAACTACTGTTCAACAGTCTAACGACAAAGGAACATGGTTTGGATGGGACGTGTCTAAAATAGGTCCTGTAAAAGAGCGAGCTATCTATGATAATGCTAAAAGTTTCTCTAGTAATATATCTAAGGGAAACATTAAAGCAAAACATGGAACAGATTCGGAAAAAACGGAGTCAACTCCTTACTAACAAATTCCTTCGGGAATAGTTGCAACGAGAGGCGCCGAAGCGAGAGTGGAAGCGCCTCTTAATAGGATTATTATGACACGATTTGAAGAAATATTTGATGGATTAAAACGAGCTCATGGATGCACTCACATTAAAACTCAACCAGCAAATGGGGAAAAGATAAAAGGAAAATCTTTTGTTAAAAGAGAACCAGTTACACCAGAACATTATTTAAAACACCTACAAGGAACAGAACCTACACTTGGAATTATACCAATTAGAGATGATAACAAATGTATCTGGGGATGCATTGATGTGGATTCCTATGCAGGTTTCGATCATAAAAAATTATTAAACAAAATTAAAATATTAAAACTACCTTTAGTGGTATGTAGATCTAAAAGTGGTGGTGCACACATCTTTTTATTTTCAACAAAATTTATAGAAGCAAAGATCATGAGAGATAAACTCTTGGAGATTAGAGCTGTTCTTGGATTTGCTAACGCAGAAGTATTTCCAAAACAAATAGAATTAAAATCAGAAGAAGATACAGGAAACTTTTTAAATCTTCCTTACTTTAATGGGGATGATACAACAAGATATGCTTTCAAAGAAGATGGAAGCGCAGCCGATTTAGAAGAATTTTATGAGATCCATAATAACTTAAAACAACTATCTGTTGGTCTTATAAAAGTACAGAGGCCCGAATCAGAATTTTCTGACGGGCCTCCATGCATTGAAACTCTAGCTTCAAGTAAAATTGCAGAGAATAGAAATTTAGCTTTATTTCATTTTGCGGTTTTTGCTAAAAAGAAATGGAAGAACTGGAAAGAAAAAATTTCCTGGTTTCACGAAAACTATATGATAGGGGATTTAGATCAACAAGAAATTGATACAATTAAAAGACAACACGAGAAAAAAGACTGGGGATTTAAATGTAAAGATGAACCAATGTGTAGTCATTGTGATAAAACATTATGTAGAAAAAGAAAGCATGGTATAGGAAATGCACCAACCTTTCCAGAATTAAGTGACTTGCAAGAAATTCAATTAGAGCATCCTTATTATTATCTAAACGTGGATGGTAAAAGATTAAGATTAGATAGTCCAAAACATTTAAGACAACAATCTTTATTTGAAGAAGCGTGTATTGCAGGCGTGGGAATGCTCCCACCAACATTAAAAACTAAAGAGTGGAAATCATTAATAAATGAATTACTAGCTGGAAGAGAAATAATTGAATCACCTGAAGGAATGAAAACAGAAGATCAATTATTAGAACATTTAGAAGATTATTGTAGTGATAGAAGACAAACAAAAAGAAAAGAAGATATAGAGAGAGGAAACGTTTGGAGTGATGATGAAAATCATTATTTTAAATTTAGACATTTTTTTTATGATCATTTACAAAGAAGAAGATGGGCGCATGATTATCAAAAAACTTCTGCCTGGATGAAAGAATGGTTTGATGCAAAAATAAAAGTAATAGATGCCGGTGGAAAAAGCATAAAAGTAATGTATGTTAAAAAATTTGATGATAAAAAAACAAGTTTTAAATCACCTGGTTATAAACCGAAAGATACTTTTTAATGAGAACAATAGTATTAGGACCACCAGGAACAGGAAAAACAGAAACTTTATTAACTAAAGTAGAGGATTATTTAAAAGAAACAGATCCAGATAAAATAGGTTATTTTGCGTTTACACAGAAAGCTGCCTACGAAGCAAGAGACAGGGCAATGAAAAAATTTAATTTAACTGAAGATGACCTCCCACATTTTAGAACTCTCCATTCATTAGCATTCAGAAGACTGGGATTAAAAAAAGAAAACGTAATGCAACCCTTTCATTACAAAGATTTAGGAGAAAAATTAAAACTGCCTTTATCTGTACCTACTTGGGAACATGACGAAGGAAATGCTTTCTTTACTTCTAACAGTGAAGAGTTAAGCATTATTGATAAAGCAAGACATAAAGAGATTAGTGTAGTGGAACAATATGATCTGGGAGAACATACTAAAGAAGTTTCTAGAGAAAAGTTAGTTATTCTAGATCAAGAAATAAAAAAATATAAGAAAGAATATAATTTAATAGATTTTCATGACATGATTACAGAATTTATTAAGAGTGATAAATGTCCTAAGTTTGATGCAGTATTCATCGATGAAGCTCAAGATTTATCTAAAGTACAATGGTCAATGGCAAAAAACATTTGGGATAACACAGATGATTCATTCGTTGCGGGTGATGATGATCAAGCAATTTTTAGATGGGCTGGTGCAGATGTGGATAGTTTCATTGCACTCGATGGTAAAATTAATCAATTAATTCAATCGTTTAGGGTACCCCATAAAATTCATAAATTAGCGGCCAACATTGTAAACAGAATTTCAAAAAGAATCAATAAAAATTGGTTACCTTCTAAACGAGAAGGAGAAATTAAATGGTATGATAACTTTGACCAGATTGATTTAAAAGGTGGTAATTGGTTAGTTTTAAGTAGAACTAATTATCAATTAAATGACATTGAAAAAGTTTTATTTGAAGATGGAATGTATTTTAAAAATAGAAACAAAAGAAATTATGAATCAGATTTATATCAAGCCATAACTGATTATGAAAATTTAAGAAAAGGGCAACCTCTTCCTTACAAATCTATAGAAAAAATTTATAGTTATATGACTAGCGCTCATAATAATAAAAAAAGTTTAACAGCAATGACTAAAGAATCTTTTTATACAATGGATCAGTTACAAAAAGAATATGGTTTAAAAACTGATAAAGTTTGGTATGAAGCTTTTGATGATGCACCATATAAAAGAGTGGAGTATATAAGATCTATGAAGAATCATGGAGAGAAATTAAATAAAGATCCCAGAATTAATTTATCAACTATACACGGAGCTAAAGGTGGCGAATGTGATAATGTAGTTTTATTAACTGACCTTACAGAAAATACATTAAAGGGATATGAATCAAATCCCGATGATGAAGAAAGATTATTTTATGTAGGAGCAACAAGAACTAAAGAAACATTACATATCATCAGACCAAAAGACAACTACAAAGGATACAGAATATGACCATTTGGGAAAAGCAGATAGGAGGAAAACACTATAAAAAAATGAAAATTCAACCAAGTGAATTTGTCCATAAAAACAACATGTTATTCGCAGAAGGCAATGTAATTAAATATATTTGTAGGCATCCTTTTAAAGATGGTAAGCAGGATTTATTAAAGGCTATACATTATTGTGAAATGATTATTGAAAGAGATTATCCTGAAAAAAAAGAAGAGAAAAAAGAATCCTGGGTTGAAGGATATAAAAAATGGAAAGCAACACAAAATGTATAAACCATTACCGGATTCATTAGAGATTAAATCTTCAAGTATTGAAGGTCAGGGTCTATTTGCAAAAGAAAATATTGAAGCTAGAACACCTTTAGGAATAACACATCTTAAAGTAGGAGAAAAAATAATTAGAACACCTCTTGGAGGATTTATTAATCATTCTGATGATCCTAACTGTGTTAAAAGTTCTACTCTGGTAACTAATAATAGCGACATTAAAATTAAACACGACTACAAACAATGGAATTTATTTACCATTAAAGACATTAAAGCAGGAGAAGAATTAACATTAGAATATACTTTTTATAAAATATGATACAACAACCTTTATTTACACCACAAACAGAATGGCTACCCCCAGAAGACTTTCCAGATCTATCTAAATATAAAGAAATAGCTATCGATTTAGAAACTAAAGATCCTGACCTAATTAAAATGGGCTCAGGTTCACCTACTAACAATGGACGAATTACTGGAATAGCAGTAGCTGTGGATGGTTGGTCCGCCTACTATCCAGTAGGTCATGAAGGTGGTGGTAATATGGATAAAAAGAAAGTTTTTAATTACTTTAGAAAGGTTCTAAAGAGTGACGCTATCAAAATTTTTCATAATGCTATGTACGATGTGTCCTGGCTTAGAGCTGAAGGAATTGAAATTAAAGGACTTGTTGTAGATACAATGATTGCAACAGCTTTAGTTGATGAAAATAGACGAAGATATGATCTTAATAGTTGTTCAAGAGAGTATATTGGAAAAGGAAAAGATGAGGCAGCTTTATATAATGCCGCCAAAGACTGGGGAGTAGACCCTAAAGCAGAGATGTATAAGCTACCAGCTATGTATGTGGGAGCATATGCAGAGAAAGATGCTGAGATAACTTTAGAGTTATGGAAGTATTTAAAACAAGAAATAATTAATCAAGATTTAAAATCTATTTTCGATTTAGAGACCCAACTTTTTCCTTGCCTAGTCGATATGCGTTTTCTAGGAGTACGCGTAGATATTCCAAAAGCTCACAAATTAAAAAAAACATTAATTGCAGAAGAAAAAGAATGCCTATTAGAAGTAAAAAAAGAAACAGGAGTAGATGCCCAAATATGGGCCGCACGCAGTATTGCTCAAGTTTTTGAAAAACTTTCCCTACCATTTGACCGCACTGAAAAAACAAATTCTCCATCATTTACTAAAAACTTTTTACAGAATCACCCCCACCCCCTAGTGAAACGAATAGCCCGGGCTCGTGAAATTAATAAAGCCCATACCACATTTATAGATACTATACTAAAACACTCTCATAATGGAAGAATATTTTCTGAAATAAATCAGCTTAGATCTGATAATGGAGGAACAGTAACCGGAAGATTTTCTTACAGTAATCCAAACCTACAACAGATTCCAGCAAGAGATAAGGTGTTAGGTCCTATGATTAGATCCTTATTCCTACCAGAAAAAGACTGTGTGTGGGGAGTATTTGACTACTCACAACAGGAGCCTAGACTCGTAGTCCATTATGCAGCATTACAAAATTTATATGGAGTTAATGAGGTTGTTGATGCCTACAATGAAGGGGATGCAGACTTCCACAGTATTGTAGCTGATCTAGCTGATATACCTAGGTCTCAAGCCAAAACAATTAATCTTGGTCTCTTCTATGGTATGGGAAAAAATAAATTACAAGCAGAACTCGGTGTCTCTAAAGATAAAGCTATTGAATTATTTAAAAAATATCATTCACAAGTTCCATTTGTAAAACAATTAATGGATGCGGTAATGAAACGAGCTCAAGAATCCGGTAGAATCCGTACGTTATTGGGTCGTGTTTGTCGTT
>VTLG01017222.1_pt1 | contig 10834 bp, 5 predicted proteins | sample 4694571 | NCBI WGS metagenome assembly VTLG01 (sample SAMN12604809, study PRJNA352737) | marine metagenome | biome: ENVO:00000447; feature: ENVO:00000209|ENVO:00000569|ENVO:01000036; material: ENVO:00002151; isolation source: viral sequences binned using virsorter ... | reverse complement strand
CCACTTCTCATGACTCACAACCCCTCCTACGTGTATTTTACAGTGCCTGACGGCAAGACTGCTGGCATGGCCGGAGTAGGAAAACAAGGTGATATATGGATGCTTTGCACTCCTGATATACACCGATTCCCAATTACATTCGCAAGAGAAGCAAAACGGTATGTCGATAGCCGTACTGAACCTCTCCTCTGGAATATAGTTGACAGTAGAAATAAAGTACATTTAAAATTACTCAGATTTCTAGGTTTTAAGTTCTTACGTAAGTTAGAACATGGACCAAATAAAGTACAATTTATAGAATTTTGCCGTGTGCATGGATGCTAATGCTGCTACTAGACAGCAATCACAACAAAGATGGATGGAAAAGGACTTTAAGTACCGTTCCGAATCCTTAAAATTTTTTAATAAAGAGACTGCCGCTGAGCGTGGTATGAATAGAATCGCTACTGGATACAGTAAATCTATTAGTGATGATTATCAACGAGCTTTGCATGTAGCTGGTACAGCTCGTAGACAGTATGAAGAAGGTTATAAAAAGTATCTTCGTCTTAAGACTACGGTCGATGAAGGAGGTAAAGCAAGAAGACGTAATACAGGATTACAAGATATTATTGCTGCTAAAGGTGGTTTAGAAAATGCTGTAGCTTATGAATTTGGACCACAAATGCAAAGACGTTACCGAGGAAGACTAGCTCAGTATCAACAACAACATTCAAAAGTAAAGAACCAATTAGGACTTACACCAGAGTATGGTGCACCTGTGTTACAGGCTCCGACTGATAGGTTTAGCGGTGCATTAAGTATTGCAAGTCAGATCGCAAGTCTTGCTGGAACACCTATGACTGGAGGCGGTGATACTTTATTTGATATTTTATCAGGAAAATAGTAATGGCATCATCAAAGTATTTTGAATATCTAGGTAGAAAGGACTCAGCTCCTTTTACTATGGATCAGCTTCACTATGAAGAGTTGGAGCCAAATAAAGTTAAAGAAATTAATGAAGAGATAGACGCTGATATTAAAGATCACAGAGCTTGGATGACTGATAACATTCAAATGTTTAATGCTATTAATGTTCCTCGTAGTAAACGATGGGAACAGATAGCTAAGTTAACTAAGGGCGGAGCACAAATTCTGGAATCAAAACGGAATTATGGCTATTGGGACGATGAATTTGAGAAAATGGAGAAAGCTGCTCAAGATCCAACTACTTCATCCTCCTTTAGAGATGCTACCATTAAGATAGAAAACGAAAGACAGGATCTTAATGTTAATGCAATGGAAGAGATCGGCCATATGGAAACTCATGAAGGAGTTGCTAAAGATGGTACAAAAATGCAATTAACTGATATTGCAGATTTTAAATTAAATGTTGTAACTGAAGATAGGCGTAACGGTAATCATGCAGTAAAAGCTATGCTTGAGTATCTACCTATCTACATGTCGATAGCTATGAAGGATCTTACTGTTGATGGTAAGTTTTATCATGACATGAGTCCTACTGAAAAGATTAAGTGGAGAAGAGTAGCAGGAGCACGATATGTACAAATGTGGAGAGAGAAACATCCTAATATATCAGACAGACAAATAGTAAGTATGTTCATGCGTGCTTATCTAAAAAATGATAAAATATTAAGTGGTGAAGCATCAAATACACATATAACTGCCGCTAATGATGAAGCTAATAAAGTTCAAAATATAGGTTACATAAATAACGTAATAGCTGGTGCAAAGAATCATAAGGCTGGAGAAGATATTTATTATGTAGACGAAATCTTTAGTAGGAATAGCTATATTCAAAAGATGGAAGCTTACTATAAAGGTAAAGGTTTTGGTGATAGGTCAATGAAGATGGCTAATGATGCTTGGGCTAAGATGATAATTGACAATATTGGTAAGTTTGATGAGGAGACAATTAGATTTCTAACAGAACAATATCAGTTTATTCCTAAAGGACAAGATAAGCCAGTATTTTATTATGACATACAGCGAGATAATGCTTCAAAAATAATAGCAGCTTTTAATAATAAGGCTGAAGAGAACCATGATCTTTTATTAGAGAATAAATTAAAGTTCTTAGAGAAGCATCACTTTGATAATAAGATACCACTTACTAGGGACCAAATCAAAATATTTTATGGTACTAAGCATTGGCAAGCTGCTGAAGCTTTACTTAACTGGTCAAATACTCATGATTTAGATAGGGCAGAAAATAAACTGAATTTGGGTAAGTTTAACTCTGGTCTAAATACTTATATTACAGATGCAAAAATACACCCCCAAACTACTAATACTACTTGGCAACTTAATGCCCGTGATAAATTAAATCGAATAGCAAGAGATAAATTTAATGTATACTATGCTGAGTATCAAAGTACAGATCAGCCCAATGCAGCTGAACTAGCTGTAGATAGAGTTTTAACAGAACTACGGAATAGAGATTATGACTATGTCTTAACGAGTCCAACACAGGACGTGAAGAAAGCTGCTAATGAATGGATAGAGTTACAAGGTATATACAAAAAAGACCCGTTTGGCACATTAAACTCTACTGAGATATTAGAGGCTGAAAAACCACGAATAGCCAATGCTGCTAAATATTTTGAGGGAAAAGAAGAATTAGGTATATATTGGACAAATCTTGCAAAACTATTTCCGAAGTTAGATTCTACAGCTGTAGCTTATTTGAAACTTAGAGCTTTATATCCAAAGGAGTTTCCAGTTAACAAAGCGTTAGAAGCTAGAATAAACTTAGCAATATCTGACAACAGTAAAATTCTTCTAAACAAAAATAACGAGTATGCTAATACTATTCGTGTTGCGTTAAGTCCTAATGACGATTGGAATAAAGCATTAAATGAGATGATTGATCCAAGAACTCAAGAAAACGGTGGTATTAATGCTATGAAAGTAAATGGTCAGTATCGAGTTTTTGAAGAAGGTGATAAGTTATTATCTACTTATACTAATGGTGATATTATTAGTGCTGTTTTAGATGGTTCTCTTGATAAAAACACAGAACTTGGTCTATATGGATTAACAGCCGGAGGATTAGTTGATATATGGCGTGAGGGGAATGTAGATTATCATTCTGTATTTGATCAAAGACAACAGACCTTACTAATCCTAGAACGGTTAAGATACAAAGCTAATAATAAACAACAATTTTCAAATGCAGATAATACATATAGAAGACTTGTATACATAGCAGAAGCAGATAGAGAAGAGTTTAAACGACTTGTTGGAGACTTAGGACCATTTATGGATCTTAATACATTATTATTTGCTGCTAAACAGGAGTTAGTTAACAGGAGTATGCCTTAATAATCATGGAAATAAATGAACAAAACTCGTTTGATGGTTCAGGTGTAGACTTAAATGAAATAGAAACTAACCTTAATGATCAATTAGAGTATCAAGAAAAACTACAAAAACAAAAAAAAGATGCTGAACAAGTAGATCAACAAAATGAGGCTATCAAAAATGATCCTAGAAATGAAGATAAATGGGGTTTAAATGCTATCCTTAAAGAGGGTCAATCTATTTTATCTGGGGGATTACAAGATACAGCTTCCTCAGTAACAACTTTCGCTGAACGTACAACAGATGCTTTATCTGGTGAGATGCAGCGAGAAAAAGAAGAGAAAGGTTATTATAGACCTGAGTGGGACCCATTTGTTGATCACGATGACCCTATTATTACTAAAACTTGGTGGGGTAAACTACTTAGAGGTACAGTACACTTTGGATCTTTAGCAGCTGGTACAGTACTAGCGGCAAAAGGATTAGCAGCTACAGGAATACCTTTACTTGCAGCTGGTGGTACTGGTTTAATGAGTATGGGTACCGTTTCAAGAGCTATGGCTATTGGTGGTTTATCTGATTTAATATCTAAAGAATCTGATGGTCATAATGCTTTAGGTTCCTTACGTGAGCACTATGGTTGGATAGATACTCCATTAAGTACAAAAGATACTGACCACCCCATTATGATGAAATTTAAAAACATCGTAGAAGGTATGGGTATCGGACTTGCATTTGATGGTGTAGGCATGCTACTAGGTAAAGGTAGAAAGAGTATTAGAAATCAAATTATTGCTCGTAATGCAAGTATAGAAAATCAAACTACTACAGCTGCTTTAATACAAATAAGACAAGCTGATGCTAATTTTCGTGCTGCTAAAAATGCTCCAATTTCTGCAAGGCATCAAGGTGCTGATATTTCAGAAGTAACACCGGGTAAAGCAAGAGAACAGCTTAAGAAAACTCGTAAAGATTGGGGCTCTGAAGATGGATCTACAGGTTCCGTTACAACTAATGTTGAACGTGAACGTATAGTTAGAGAAAGTGGTACGACAGACGGAATAGTTGAACGTACACTACGAGGTTTGATGAGCGATGATAAGTTTAAGCGAGAATTAGACTCAGTAAAAGGTGATAGAAAAGCCCTAGCTGATGTTTGGCGTGATGCTATTACTGAATATCATAAGATAACTAACGGTAGAAATCCTATGGAAATGTCAGGAGAGGATTACTTAACTGACTTATTTAATAAACAAAAGGCTATTTTACCCTTAGGTGATGAAGTTTTTGAAACTTGGTCTGCTGAAACAGTAGTTACAGCTGATTTAGTCGTAGGATCTTTACTTAAACAGCTTAGAGATACAGGTATAGCCGGTAGAGAATTAGCTGAATTTGTATCATTAGACGATATTGATGGTCCGGCTAAACAAATAGTTGATACTATGCTAACTGCTATGTATCAAACTAAGAAATCTAGGTTTGTAGCATCTGATTATTTCAGATCATTTGGTGCTGGTAAAACTAAAGATCAACTAAACGCTGCTGTGAATCAAGCAGTACAGGCAGATATGGAAGATGTTAAAGATTCTATATTATCTATCCTTAAAATAGCCAAAGATGATCCTAATGATGATTTGCTAAATGCACTATTTGAAGCATTCTCTATGATGAAGAATGTAAATAGTTTAGATGACTTCGATAATTGGGCACGTACCATTTTAAAGGGTGGTCAAATAGGAGGAGAAGGAGCAGATCGTACTGGTGCTTTAATACGTAACTTACAAGAAATGATAAGTCATAGTGTATTAAGTGGACCTAAAACACCATTCCGAGCGTTATTAGGTACAGGTAGTGCAACATTCTTACGACCTTTATCTACATTCTTTGGAGCAACTTTACGTTTTCCATTTACAGGTGATTCAGCTACTATACGTAGCAGTCTTGCGTCTATGAATGGTATGATAGAAGCTGTACCAGAAGCCTTTGATTTATTCTTTACTAAATTAAATGGTTACTGGAGTGGTGAATTATCAACTGTAAAAACTAGATACACAGAATTTACTAAAGCTGATTATAATTGGGAGCTTGTACGCCGTTGGGCAGAAGATAGTGGTAGAGCAAGTGTAGAAGATCGTGCAATTTTTGCAACCACTAACATGATTCGTGGTATTAATAATAATAATCTTTTTACTTACTCTACTAAGTTAATGGCAGCGACTGACGATGCCTTTACATTCTTATTAGGTAGAGCTAAGATGAGAGAAAAAGCCATGCGTCGTGTATTAGATCTACAGTCAAATGGAATCGAGACACCTGATATAACTGCTAATCTTATGAAAGCTTATCAGGATGATTTTTATACAGAAATCTTTGATGCTAATGGAAATATAAAAGATGATGCTACAAATTTTGCACGTAAAGAAGTAACACTAACACAAGATCTTACAGGTTTTGCTAAAGGTCTTAATGATGTTATGACGGCTAATCCCTTTGTTAGACCATTCTTTCTATTTGCTAGAACTGGTGTAAACGGATTAGCTTTAACTGCAAAACATACCCCCGGTTTTAACTTCTTAGTCAAAGAGTTTAACGACATAGCTTTTGCTAATGCTGAAAATTTAGCAACTGTTAAAAAGTATGGTATTAATACTATTGAAGAGTTAAATAATGCTAAAGCACTTCAGACAGGTAGATTAGCTATGGGTTCTGCTGTAACATTCTTAGGTATTAATGCTTGGATGTCTGGTAGATTATATGGTAATGGACCATCTGACAGACAAATGCGTCAAGGATGGGTAGATGGTGGCTATCAACCTAGAACTATTGAAGTAGGAGGAATACGAGTAGGATATGATTCTATAGAACCTTTTGGACTTATTTTATCTACGATAGCTGATATTGGTGACGCTAGTATGCTGATGGGAGAAGAGTGGACAGAAAAAGAACTTCAAAAGATATCATTAGTCGTAGCACAAGCTGTGTCTAGTAAGTCTTATTTATCTGGACTTCAACAATTAGTAGATTTACTCGCTGGTAGACCCGGACAAATTGAACGGATTGCCGGTAGTATATCAAATAATACTGTACCATTAGCCGGATTACGTAATGAATTGGGTAAACTTGTTACTCCGTATATGCGTGAAATCAATTCTGGTGTATTCCAGTCTTGGAGAAACCGTAACTTAGCTAGTGAAAATTTACCCGGAGTTAACGCATTACCTATTAAATATGACATGTTAGATGGTAGTCCTTTGAGAGATTATGATTTCATGACTAGAGCATTTAATGCTATAAGTCCTATCTCTTTAAACTTAAAGAGTGGACCGGGTAGAAGATTACTATTTAATAGCGGTTATGATTTAAGAATATCTACCTATTACGCTCCAGATGGTACTAATTTAACAGATCATCCAGAAATAAGATCTAGATTTCAACAAGCTATTGGTAATTTAAACTTAGAGAAAGAGCTTGAAGTATTAGCTAGAGATCCTCAAATATTAGCATCTATAACACAAATGCAAGCTGATATAAGAGCTGGTAGACGTGGTGATTTTAATGCGAGAGATTATTATCATAACATAGTTATTGATAGAATATTTAAAAAATATCGTTCTATAGCATGGGATACAATTAAGAACGAGAATAATATATACGCTTTACGTCAATCACAAGAAAGAGTTAAAGCTGAACAATCTTATAAGACTCTCGAAACTTACAATTTACAAAATATGTACAAATAAATGGCAACAACTTTCGTAGATTATACAGGTGATGGGAACGCAACAAAATCGTTCTCATTCCCTTCTTTCAAAGAAGCCGATATTAAAGTAGATGTTGATGGGGTTGTTAAAACATCAGGTAATCATTATAACATTACTAGCTACACTACAACAGGTGGTGGTAATGTAGTATTTACGTCAGGGAATATACCATCCAGTCCTGCCGCTATACGTATTTTTCGTGACACGGATGTAGACACCGCAAAAGCAACTTTTACAGCTGGATCGGCAGTTAAGGCAGGAGACCTTAATAATAATATAACGCAGATATTATATGCTGCACAAGAAGAACAGAATCAGACTGTACTAACATCTGATATAAAAGACGCAGCAATAACTACAGCTAAGATACAAGCTGATGCGGTTACAGGTGCTAAAATAGTAGATGATGCTATTAACTCTGAACACTATACAGATGGTAGTATCGACACAGCACACATTGCTGACGCTAATATTACTACTGCAAAGTTAGCAGATAATGCAGTTACAACTGCTAAGATTACAGATGCTAATATCACCACAGCAAAACTTGCAGCTGATGCAGTTACTACTGCTAAGATTACAGATAACAATGTAACAACTAATAAGATAGCAGCTGACGCAATTACTGCGGCTAAAATAGGTGATGATGTAATTAATTCTGAACATTATGCAGCAGGATCTATTGATACTGAGCATATAGCAGATTTAAATGTTACTACAGGTAAGATCGCAGCAGATGCTGTTACAAATGCAAAGATTGCAGATGACAGTATAGACTCAGAGCATTATGCAGATGGATCTATAGACACAGCTCACATAGCAGATGCACAGATCACTACAGCAAAGATTGCAGATGATGCTGTAACAGATGCTAAGATAGCCGATGGTACATTAGATGGTAGATACTATACAGAAACTGAACTAGATGCTGGTCAATTAGATAACAGATACTTCACTGAAACTGAATCTGATGCAAGATACTTTAAACAAGACTCTTCAGAAACCATAGCAAGTGGAGTCTCGTGGTCTGGATCAGATTCTTATATTGCAACTACTGCTGCTATTGATGCAAGAATTATAGACGTAGTTGATGATGTAGGAGGCTTTGTTCCTTTAGCTAGTGAAACAGCTTTTCCTACAGCTAACCCAGATGTAAATAATGGAGCTGGTACCCTTGTGTCTGTAAAGGCTATAGGTACTACACGTACACCTTCTGGTGGTACAGTTACTATTGCAGACGGAGCTGGATCTGGTAATACTGTAACTATTACAGGTTGTGGATCTACAGTTCTTACAGCAGGCTTTGGTGTAATTGTAGAGACAACTACTACATTACATACATACGCATTTCATAGACTTGTACCAAAAGCAACTGAAGTAACAACTGTTGCAGGAATATCTTCAGCAATTTCTACTGCTGCAACAAACGTAGCAGATATAAACAATTATGCTGATACGTATATAATTGCTACATCTGCTCCTACAGCAAGAGCTGATAGTTCGTCATTACAAAATGGAGACTTATGGTTCGATAGCTCTTCTAATAAAGTGATGATGGTATATGATGGATCAGCAGGAGATGGCTATTCATCTATTACACCTAGTCAAGCAACTATTACAAATATAAATAGTGTTTCTGGTTATGTAACCTTTACAGAGGACTTAGGAGCTATAACAGATGCTGTTAATACTGGATCAGGAAATAACTCTATTAATACCGTTGGTTCAAATATAACTTCTGTAACTACAACTGCTACAAGTATTTCAAACGTCAATACAGTGGCTGCCGCAATATCTAATGTAAACACAGTTGCAGGAGCAGTAAGTAATGTAAACTCAGTTGGAAGTTCTATTGCTGACGTAAACCGCTATGCAAATGAATATCAGATAGCTTCTTCTAACCCCGGAAGTCCGTCTGCTGGTGATCTTTGGTATAATAGTACAGGTAACACTTTAAACTACTATAATGGTAGTTCTTGGATTGGTATATCGCCCGGTATCAATTCTGTAGTATCAGACACAAGTCCTGCATTAGGTGGTCATTTAGACTGTAATGATAAGAACCTTACAGAAGTAGGGACTGTTAGTGGAGATAACTTACAAATCGACTTTGGATCAATCGCATAATGGCAAAACAATTAAAACTAAGACGTGGTACAACTACGCAACATAGTAGCTTTACCGGAGCCGAGGGTGAACTTACTATTGATACAACAAAAGATACAGCTGTCGTACATGACGGCTCACAGGCGGGTGGTAGACCTTTATTACGTGAAGATCTAGACAACTTAGCTACAGGAGGAATTGCAACTGCTAAAATAGCTGACGATGCTGTTACAGCAGATAAGCTTGCTAATACAGCAGTTACAGCTGGTAGTTACACAGCAACAGATATTACAGTAGATGCACAGGGTAGAATTACAGCCGCTTCTAGTGGAGCAATAGCTACAAGTGAAATAACTGATGGAGCAGTAACTACAGCTAAAATAGGAGCTGATGCAGTAACTAATGCAAAGATAGCTGACGACAGTATAGATAGTGAACATTACGCTGATGGAAGTATTGATACAGCACATATAGCTGATGATCAAGTTACTTATGCAAAAATACAGAATGTTTCAGCTACTGATAGAATATTAGGTAGAGACTCATCTGGTGCCGGTATCATAGAAGAGATAGCTCCAAGTGCGGTACGTACTATGATTAACGTAGAAGATGGAGCTACCGCTGATCAGACTGGTGCTGAAGTACTAGCTTTAATCAACAGTAGTGACATATATACATCTTCTAAAATTGGTAGGGATGCGGGAGATTACATAACTTTTACCACAGACACTCAAATGGATGTCTATGTAAATGGTAATAACGAGTTTAGATTTGAAGCTGACGGTGACTTCCACGCAGATGGAGACGTTGTAGCTTTTTCAACTACTACTGCTTCTGATGCTAAATTAAAAGAAGATGTTGAACTTGTACCTAGTGCACTCGATAAGATAGAAAAACTTAACGGTGTAACATTTACATGGAAACGTAGTAAAGAGAAAAGTGCCGGTGTTATAGCTCAAGATGTACAGAAAGTATTACCAGAAGCTGTAAAAGAAGTAACAGCAATAAGCAATGGTGAAACACATTTAACAGTAAACTATCACGCTTTAACTTCTATACTAATTGAATCTATAAAAGAACTAAAAGCAGAAATCGAACAACTTAAAGGAGGTCAATAATGGCTTTAACCTCGAGTGGGTCAATTAATATTAACGCTATTGTAGGAGAGTTTGGGGGATCAGCTCCTCATGCTCTTTCTGAATACTATAGAAATGGTGGAGAAGTTCCCGGCAATAATACTGACGTTCCAGAATCTGGAGAGATATCTCTTTCAGACTTTTATGGTGCTGTAAACGAGATACAACAAACATATAATTCTAACGCAACAAACTTAAATCTATCCTCTATCTTTGGTGATAACTGGGGTACTGCTGTACCTAAAAGAGTTACCATTAACAGTGGTGTAACTATTGGTGCTACAAGTGGTAACTATTCTATCAACGTACCTACTGGTATGGGTGGTACGTTAGTTATTGATAATAATGGAGCTATAGAGGGTCATGGTGGAGCAAGTAACGGTGGTGGCGGAGGTACAGCCGTTTATTGTGCCCAAACTTCTGGAGTCACTATAAACAACGCTTCTGGAGCTCATATCAAATCTGGCGGTGGCGGTGGTGGCCAAGGTGGTACTGGTGGTACTGGCGGAAACGGTGGAGCTGGCGGTG